>Ga0213917_1000239_pt1 | contig 10134 bp, 10 predicted proteins | sample McNCre117MG_FD_161051 | JGI IMG/M metagenome (GOLD analysis project Ga0213917, IMG submission 161051) | Freshwater microbial communities from McNutts Creek, Athens, Georgia, United States - 1-17 MG | ecosystem: Environmental > Aquatic > Freshwater > Creek | place: USA: Georgia | collected... | reverse complement strand
TATTTTTTTTAAAAATTACTGGCGCATAAAACGAAAAGTTAAGAATTGAAAAAATGCAACTTATTTAAATTTAATGGTTTGCGAAGCGTTTTATGTAAATTATTTAAATTTCTGCTTTAATTTGCTTTAATTGGACTTTAATTAAATGAACTAATCGGTTTAATTGCATTTAAATTTCTGCCACTATTAAAAAAAAGTTAACTTTTGGTTTAAACAAGCATTAAACCAAAAGTTAACTTTTTGCTAAAAAAATAAAATCTAAACGTTAATAAATTTGGCAAAATTTATCACAAAATAAACATTTTGTTTTATTTTGTGATAACAATGATTTGGTTGGCAATCAAATCATCTACAAAATTATCAGGCGTATCAAATCGCAGCACCTTTCCCGAAAACATCTTTTCGCGCTCGGCGCATCCTTTCATGTATTGCGGGATTGTTTCGTCTGCGCAAAATCTCGCACCATTCCGAAACCACTCAACCACTTGGATGGGCGATGCGGCATGAAATGCCGCATCTTCTCTTGGATAAAAATACTTTGTCATATTGATTTATTTTTAATATTTTAATTTTTAAGCATTCAAATCTTGAATGCGATTATGATAGAAATTTACAATACCATCTTGGTTAAATTTTTTCAAGGCATCAAAAGTAGAAATTGTTTCTAAATTCATTGCCGAATAACTTACTAAATTGTGTAAAAACAAAATCCAATTTATGATTTTTTCAGATTCAATCGTTCCACTATGCTGTCTAAACTCAACCGTTTTTTGTCTAAAATAGGCTTGAGTATTTATTTTGCGGTAGCGTGAAGGAAAAATATTTGCCGCGATTTCAATGGTTTGAGCCGATTCAATTTGACTTTTAAGGTTTTCGATGCCCATAGTGCGACAGTAGTCATTTGCTCGGCGGCTCTCGGGCATCATGCTATCAATCACACTCTCCAAATTCGCGTAATTTAAAATCAGGTTTTTCCAGCATTTTAAATCCATATTTGCGGCATCAAAATGAATATGTAACCCGCAACTTTTATTGATTTTAGCTCTCAACCTCCCTAAAACGACACTTACTTTTTGAACCTGCTCTAATCCGCTTATCCCTTCTAAAATAGGACTCACTAATTCAAAAGAATGCTCCCCTTCGATACTGGAATCACTCACGATTTTCCAGTGATTTCGGGTTGTGTGATTATAGCTTTCTGTTTCACAATTTAATCCCGCCAAGCGCAAGGCTCGCAAAAGCACATCTCTCTCAATTCCAAACGCTTCGATTTCAACCCCAAATTTTCTATCAAAAGTCGTGGGTTCAAATCGCGCAGGTGCTAAAACCAAGCGGGTCGGAGTAACGCTACTCCGACCCGCTTGCCATGCTTTAAAGACGTTTTGGGCGAAACCATAATTGCCATTGGCTACCCAATCCGCCACCTCTCGCCTTGTCCTCCCTAATTCAAACAAGGCTTTCATCTTTTCGGTTTTGTTAAGACCGTTATTGTTGTTATAAATTTACAAAATAATATTCTTTAAAGAGAGGTGTTCATCAAATACCAACTTAAAAATATACGCTTCTCCAAAATAGTCAAATGAATACAAATAATAATGCAATCCATTAACTATCTCGCTAAACTGCAATTGTTGCGCAATATCACCAATAATTGATAGGCAATAATTTCGGGCAGCCTTTAATTTAGGCTCAAAATCGCTATCTAATATAGTTAGTGCACTGATTGAAACACTTGCTTGCTTGCCATTTAAATCGAATTGTTTTGGCACGAAGCTCTTGCGAACGGCTTGCGCCGACTCTTTTGCATGGGCTTCGTGCGCCTGATTTTGTAATTGCGTTGCAATTCGTTCCGATGCTTCTTTGTTTTGAGCCGACACTTCATAATAAGGATGGTAGGGGGCGAATAGCCTACCCGTCATACCACTATTATGTTGGAAAATAGGTGGTGGTAGCGATTCTCCTTCGGGCAAAACCTCTGTCGGTGGTAAATCGGTTTGAATTACGTTGCAACGGCAGTTGTGAACGATTCCCAATGATGTAATGTAGCTCTCATCTGTTTTTACAGAAAGATTGAAAACTTTTCCATGATAAGATTGTTCTTCGATTTTGTCAATTCTAATAAATTTGTAATGAAAAAAGGCATATCGGATAAAGTTGTTCAGCGAATCGAAGCCATTGAGGGGTGCGCCATCGGTGAAGCCCTCAGCCGTTTGTATGTTGACGAACTTTTCACTTTCCGAAAACTGAACGAACGTTGGAATACTCAGCCGAGCCAATTGATGAAAATTTTTACTCGTTGCGGCATGGAGCCGCGCAGGGGAAGCGATGCAGTCAAGTGTCAATGGCTTAATAATACGGAAAGGCGCGTTAAAACAGGTCAAATCTTGGCTGAGATGAATCACCAAAAAGCGATTGAAGGCACTCACCCGCGACAAGGACTCACAAAAGAAAATAGTCCATTGATGCGCCAAGTTGCGGACAAATTGAAAACAACTTCTGCTTTTCGGAGACCCGAAGTGATGAAAAAAGCGACTGAAACACGACAGTATAACTTTAAACAGTTTCCCGAGAATCATCCTAATGCAAAACAAAAACCAACCCAATGCGAACAGTATATGATTGATTTCGTTGAAAGTTGCGGTTTTGAGACGATCTTTAACAAGAATATCGGACGTTATTGGATAGATGTTTTCTTGCCCGAGCTCAACATTGGCATTGAGTGTGTCAATAGCAAGCGTCCGACATGGGAACGTCATCAGGAAATTACGGAATATGGTGTACACATGGTTTATGTAAAAAATGATTTTATTCTTGCTGGAGATTTGCGGCAATTGGATAATTATATCTCCAACTTCCAGACTATCCGCGCGCATCCAGCCTTTCAAAGTCAAGATGCGATGATTTGGGGTAGTCATTATGTGTTCTTTTTTGTGGATCAACCTCAAAATATGTCCATCGAAATCATTGGAATGGACGAACTCTATTGTTTGCGGTACGCCGCTCCCGCCAATGACTTGTTGACCCGCCTGTAAACCCTCAATACGAGACCAACCTTCCGCCGTGAGTATCATGGTTTCGGGTGTAAAGCATCTCCATCCATTCGGAGGGTAGTTGGTTTTCCAAAAAACATCGTCCATTGGTCTAACAATCCCATCCATTAAAGCATGGCTTGGTCTTACTCGGTCGTCATGCTGTGTTTTATAGTGCAAATTGGGATAAACGCTTTTTCGACGCTCAAACTGTTGCCATTTTACACCCATCCGCGCACTCGCAACCGCTGTTTGATACTCTGCTTGTAACCAATCTTGGTTGTAACCGTTGACAAGAGAGGCAACATCCTTTTTCCAAGTAGAAAACGGTTTAAGCATTCCTGAGTCCGTAGTCATTAATTTTAGCATATCGTTTTTAGCGGCATGGTTTTTAAAAACGGCAAAACGCATTGCATCGGCTTGTAAACCGATGTCAAATGCCCAATCTTGACCATATCTAATGCCCACTTCCGTCGAAACGGCTTCTCGGAGTGCCGTGTTGAGTGTATTGTAATAGTGCTGAATCATGGAATCATCCCCGCGATTATCCGAATATAGACTTTTCAACCAACTATTTGCCGCGTCATCGCTGCCGTCCTGCTCGCTCAAATGGAGATTTTGACCCTTTTTGGGCTTTTTTTCTGGAATAACGGCTTCTTGTTTGGCTTCGATTGGAACTGTCGGCATGGGCAACTTGTATTTTTCATACCAATATGCAGTGTCTATCGGTACAATATTATGAAGTTGCAGGTCAATCGCTAACCGTTGCGTCATGCTTAGATGCTCGTCATCCATAAACTGAAATTCGCCGCCTTGTGTAAAACGCTCTCGAATAAGATATCCGACTAAGTTCTCATTTAAAACGGACAAGACAAACGCCCTATCGTCTTTTTTTAACTCACTCTGGTCTTTGTGCTGCGTTTCGCTCTGCGCGTAACCCGAACTTTTTGCCTCAATGGTAGTCATTGTATTGCCCAAAACTCCAATAGTCATCTCCTCGTTGAGGGCTTCTCTAAAAGTGTTGAACAATCCGCCGTCTCCATTCGCGCTTTTAGACTCCTGCATTTCCACCTGTGCATCATTTGGGATAATGAGTCTTGGACGACCGCCCATTTTGTCAAAGGCTTCGCGCAAAACTTTGCGCGTTTCGGGATTCGTATATTTTCCGAGCGTGGACGGCATGCCGAATAATTCCACGAATTCAGACCAGTCTCCAATATCAGCTCTTTTCCAAAGAGCATAAGGCGCAACTTTGAGCAACAATCCCAAATCCTCTGAATCGCCTACTTCGAGATAGTTGTAAAACATTTTATCGTCGTCATAATTGACCCCAGAAGTATCATTTTGGTTCGTTGTGACAATTTTATAACGAGGTTTAACGTGTTTCCTTGCTACCAATTTTGTATTGGGTTTCTTTTCGGTCCAATTTAATTCAATCAGGCTGTGACCCCAAAAGATGCTCTCCATAATATACCGCAGCATTTGGCGAAAAAACAATTTTTTCGCCAAATCGCAAATCTTATCATTTCTCTGTCCATTACTATCTATGAAAACAATGGGCAGGTTTGTAATATGTATAATTCGCTTCTCAATGGCTCGAAAAAGAATCAAATCTATCAAAACGTCGTCGTAGATATCGTAAAGCCCTACTCTGTTTTGGGTGAGTCCTTCCGCTAAAATCGTGGCATTGCGCCATTTTTTAATATCCAGCGTTTGACGGACAACGGGACGGACATCTAAATGATTGATGACTACCGACTGACTTGCCCCTTGGTAGTCTAAACTGGGGGATTTTCTGACTGCTTTTGCCATTTTTTAGAAACTATTATTTCGCTTTGGATTGCTTAAAATCTCCACTACACTTTGGACGGCAATCTGTCGTCTTGGCAGTTCTGAATACAACTCGGTGTTTTTCAATTGCTTGAGAATGGTTACGGCTCGGTCGTATCGCTTGCGACGGTCATCCATATCCACTCCTGCCTGTTTTGCAGAAGCGATTAGATAAACCGCTATATCCGCCCCAATTTTAAGGAGCATCATATTTCGCGCATGCTCTGTCTGATTAAAAATAGCATCCGTCTCGTATGCTTCGTATAAATAGAGTTTCATCTCTCCTACGGCAGCATCGCAGCATAGGGAAATAATCAAATCATCTGCTAAGTTATTAAGCTCGTTCAGCGTTATGGTTGTAGCCAAATCCGCTTTGTTCAAAAAAGCCATAGTTAAAATTTTCGGGTTGATTCTTTTATAGAAACCACATCAATTTCAAAAATTCTTAATTTGTGCTGAATAATCCAAACCGCACCTTCTATCGCATCGGGCCCGTCGTCGTGTCCGCCTGATAAATTCGGTTCAAGTGCCTTAAACTGCTCTTCCAAGCGGCGCATGTGTGGATTGTGTCGTTCCGCTTCGTTAAAAATGAGCCGCATGGTTCTGTTGAGTGGCTCTAAATTAGACTCAATCCTCACAAACTTTTCGGGTTTGTGCCTATCGTCTCCCTGAATATTGATTTTCGGCGCATCTTCTCTGAATTTATTCAGAAAATCATCCTGCAAAAAATTGCTTTCTATGAAAAAATAGAGTGCTGTTTTGTCCCCAACATACTTTTGGATGTCGGTGTGCCACTCAATCATCTTCGCGGTGGTCGTTTGTAACAGAAATCCTGTATAAATATAGTAGCGTCCGTGCTCCTCGCCTACCAAAAAAGTGGCTTTAAAGTCACTCTTTTTGGTGTCCTTAAACGACGGGTCGGTGTAACAAACTGCGAATAACAATCGGTCTAAAGGTGGAACTTCGCCCCAAACCATCTCCCGAAATACCGTTCCTGACGTAATAGGGTTGTTAAAAAATTCCTTTTGACCACTAATGTAGGATATTTTGGACAACATATAGTTGACCGAATCCAGTGTATATCGCTGCCACCAAGAAGGCTTGCCGTCGGCATCTAAAATATTGACTTTTTGAAAGAAGTCCGCAACCTTAGCTGCTTTAATAATACAACTCTCTTTTGAGATAATATTGCCAATAACCACAAACCGTTTTGCCCCCGATATGGACATCGCGGGGAATAACGCTTGCTCTATCCACTCGAACTTGCGGTCAATCCGAGATTGATTGCGTGATTCGTCATCTACGTCCACATCGTCCACTAAAATGAAATCAGGACGTTTCTCTTCATTCCGACTTCCTCTGGGCGATTGCCCTGCGCCGAGCGCGCGAAATGAACATCCATCGGTAGTGACAATCCGACCCGTCTCCCAACGCATTCCTTTTTGTTGCCCAAAATCGTTGATTAATCGGTGATTATGCTCCAAATTAAGCATAATTGGCATCAAAAGCTCCTCTGCTTTGTCGTAGGAATTGGAAACGACTATCATATTATAGAGTTTCCGATTGAATTTCAAAAACATCGGAACAAAAAGCCCATTGATAACCGACTTCGCATGCTCCCGCGCCCATGCGCCTACGGCATAAATTACATCGTTATCAATTATTTTTTGCGCAAATTCTAACTGAAAATCTGCGAATTCCGCACCACAATAATTGGGAAAGTAGTATTTGCAAAAGGCTGGAAAGTTATTAAGGAGTGCCGCAATACGACGCTCTTTATCGCCGTCGCTTTCGTTGAAAGGAACGGGTGTTTGACGACGGATATTTTTAATATAATCATCCCACCGTTGAAGAGCGTTTTTTATGCTTTCTTTCATTTTAACTTCCCTCGAATATAGGCATTGAATAGTGCCGCTATTTTATCCACCATTTCGGGTTCTACCTTTCGCGCAAACTCCATCACTCCAATACTCACATCAATAATTTGACTTGCAGATGTTTCGGTTTCGAGTGACCGAATCGAAGCCGTGATTTTGGTGAGCGTATCCGCCTCTTTCGAGGTAGCGTATCTTGCACCTTGCGCTCTTTCGCTGATAACTGTGTTAATTTCCGCAAGTTGTTCGTACATCCGAACCAATTGCGTATGCTTAGACGCTATGATGGATGTTTTGAACCTATCCCAATCGCCCGCTTTTTTCCAAGCCACCAGTGTTACCTCTGATACATCTAATTGTTTGGCGATTTCTTTTTGCATCAAACCGCCTTTAATATAGAGGGTTTGAGCTAAATCTTTTTTATCCTCTTGAGTCATGGTATGCGTTTGACGATGCAATTAATCCGCTTTTTTTGGATTTGTATATTTTTTGTGCTACTTATGGTTAGGGTTGTACCCATTAATATATGTTTTTCTTGTATGTGCGGGTTTTGATTGCCACATTTGCACTTTAAATGTGCCATAGAAATGCGATTCAAAGTAAATGATAGTTTGCCCAATATTAACGGATTTCGGGTGAATACTCAGGGTATAGTCATACCTGATTATATACCTATGTTTTTCAATCACGATATATCCTCACCTGCTTTGGGGCGATGGAATGTGAAGGTAGAGGGGGATGAGGTGTTTGCTGAACCTGTTTTTGACGAAACCGACCCCAAGTCAGTGGAAATTAAAAACAAGGTCGAAAAAGGATTTCTAAACGCTTGCTCAATGGGTTTGAAAGAAAGCGTGTGGAACGAAGATGAAACCGAGATTGTGAGCAGCCGAATGAGGGAAATTTCCATTGTCAATTTTCCCGCCAATACCCGTTGTAGAGTGCAACTATATGACAATCAAGGAATTGTAATTAATTTAAACGAGACGGATTTTAAAAAATGCACCATGTCTAAAGAGTTAAAAAGAGCATTGAATCTTCGGGAAGATGCACCCGATGCAGAGGCGATTGAATATGCAAAAACACTGGTTGCGAGCCAAGCTAAGTTGGTGGAGTTGGAATCGCGGGTGCAACGCCAAAAATGCGAAAGTTTGGTGGATGACGCAATCCGAAGCGCAAAGGTGTTGCCCTCGCATAGAGCAGCGTGGATAAACCTTGCGGATTCTAATTTCGAGAATACAAAAGCGGTGTTAGATGGCATTGTTGCCGCAAAAGCAGTGAAGTTGTCCGAGATTCCAAACAAGGATAAGGCGAGCAACGAGAAAACCTTCTCTCAACTTATGCGAGAAAAAGAGGGAAGTGTGTATTTAACCAATCTTAAAGAAACCGACCGAGAGTCTTTTAATCGACTGTATAAGGCGGAGTTTAAAAAGGACTATAAATTTTCAGACTAATAATGGCAGTAAATCAGGAATTGTGGCAACCTCTGATTGCGGAGGGGTTGTACATGCAAAATCCGCATTTGGAGTGTGCGACTAATGCGGATGAATATGTGGTCGGAGGTGCAATCGTTCACATTCCGCAAGCGGGCAGACCCGCGCCCGTGAAGCGAAATCGTATCGTAACTCCTGCGAGTGTGACCAAACGCGGGGATACTGACGTTTTATATCCTTTGGATGAGTTTACGAGCGACCCTACATTAGTAACCAATATTGATAAAACAGAATTGAGTTACAACAAGTTAGAGAGTATTATTCGGGATAATACCGCCTATTTGAATGAGTTGGTAGGTTCGTTTTTGACCTATCGGTGGGCAAAGGATGTTGCTGTTGTAAGCCAAATCGTAACAACGGGTGCTGCTGCGGTATGGGGAGCAGGTGTGGCTACGGCGCGCAAAAAATTCACGGCGGCGGATATTCGGAAAGCGCAAACCCAATTGGACAACGATGGCGTACCACAAGGCGACCGATATTTGATGCTTACGCCCGACATGCGGAATCACTTATTGGAGGATGTAGATATTAAAAATATTTTTTATTCCAATATTGCGGATTATAAAGGTGGTAGTATTCCACAATATGCGGGTTTTAATTTACTCGTTCGACCTGTTACCATTCGCGTTTCCGAGACAAATGTAGTCAAATTACCTGATGAAGATAATGTGGCAACGGATTTTGTATCGGCTATCTACTGGCACAAGTCGTGTGTAGAGCGAGCGTTGGGCGATATTAAGGTGTTTGAGAACCCTGACAGAGCTGAGCATTACGGAGATTTGATTTCCTTTTTGGTTCGGGCGAGTGGGCGCGCACGGCGCGGGGATAATAAAGGAGTAGGTTTGATTATCGCCAAATAAGTAGCAAACTGATTTTGAAAATGACTCAATGGGAAAGACTGAAATCATATTTCAAGCGCGGAAAAATGCCTACTGAGGCACAATTCAGCGAGTTGATTGATAGTGTTGCCGCAATTGCTGCCACAAGCAATGCGGTCAAATTGGGGTCATCGGTGGTAAAATATGTTATCGCGGATTCGCTTCCAGACACACTCTGCTTGCCGCATTCGGGTCAAGTTAGTGCAATTTGGAAGCGAATTGCACTGAGAAATGGGCAAGTGGATACCGATGTGCGATTCCTAACTGAGTCAGGAGGGTGCATCGTGGTAGATTCGACAAGTCTTTCGGGTTTTTCGGAAGGTGATGTGTTTGAGGTGATATATGATTTTTATTTAATTTAAAAAAAAGAAAAAATGCCTTTAGTAACCGCAGCAACTTCCAAGCAAAAGCAGTTGAGCGCAAAGCAAACCACAGGGCTTGTTGTGGAGGTTATTACGCCTCCTGAATGGATAATTGCGCAACCTGATATTGTGGCAAATGCTATCACAATTCCCGTTCCGCGTCGTCCTGTTGGTATGGTTAGCCGAGTAAAAGTGAAATTGAATGGGCTCGAGGAAGCCTTGCTTACGCCTCCGCCCGCAAATATCACAGACGATACGGTAAATAATATAACCAACATTAAGATTGTTGGTTTTGCGGCATTCGCAATGCCGAACGACATCATTACGCTTGACCTTGCATACAGGAACTAATGCTGAATGAGTTGCAACTATTCAACGCCCGGTTGCGCGTTCGGACGCAAAATGTAGGGATTTCTGACCCGCTTGACCCTACGATGCGTCCGCGCACGATTACGGGAAGTGAGTCGGAAAACTGCTTTTTGTTGATGCAGAGTGGACAACTCATCACTTTGGGTGACAATCCCCCGCAAAAAGGGATTGTCACCATAATAAAATGCGATGTGCCGTCTGCTACCGTCGTATCCTCACAAAGTGGAGAATTAGCATCGCTTTCTTTGAAGGCGGGCGATTGTCTCACGGTTTTTGTGGTCGAAGGGCAATGGGATGTCGTA
>Ga0213917_1000238_pt1 | contig 10168 bp, 10 predicted proteins | sample McNCre117MG_FD_161051 | JGI IMG/M metagenome (GOLD analysis project Ga0213917, IMG submission 161051) | Freshwater microbial communities from McNutts Creek, Athens, Georgia, United States - 1-17 MG | ecosystem: Environmental > Aquatic > Freshwater > Creek | place: USA: Georgia | collected... | reverse complement strand
ATCTCACTGATTACTCCTCGTCTATGTAGAGCCAAACAGATCCACTAGCACTATTGACAATATTCACCGACAGATTGAACGTGATCGCACCAAGTAACAAAGGACCTGGATACAAGTAGTTCTGTTGGGTCAATGTCGATGACCTATTCGCTGTGAACAGACCATTCAACAAATCAGCACCAGATCCGTAAGAATCAGTCAGAGTAATTGTGTAGTTATTAGTTGGAGCCACTGCTCCAGCCCCTGTTGCTGTCTTAGTTGCCCACTGTCTGACATATCCTGCGATTCCAGGAATCACAGTTGCAGGGACAGAACCATTCGCAGCATCAGCAAGCCAATCAATTCTATAACAAGTGAGCACCTTTTCAGTGCTCGCCGTTGTTACAGGATAAGAAGTAACCGTTACAGTTCCAGCCATAAGGCCTCCTTAATTAAAGTGCAGCTGACCCAAAGCTAACAACTTGCTCAAGTGTACCGTTAGATCCACCAGTCAAGTTTGCACCGCTCACTGAACCATGCGCTGAAATTGCGAGTGTAATTGTATTGCCTTGAACTCCAGGCATAGCACCTTCGATTCTGACAACAGCTGAGTCAGGCACCGCAACAGCTCGTACAATGTACTGAACCGCTGCCGTTACAGATGCATTGATAGCAGCCGCAAGATTCGCAGCCGTAAGCGCATCAGTCGCACCGACATTGTATTGATTTCCTGTCGCTCCACTTGCTACACAAGTAAAAACAACACCTGCAACCGTCACCGTATCAGTAGCAACGTGAGCTGCTAAAGTTACTGTGCCGCTTGCTAGAGCTGCATTTGATCTGATCACGCAACGAGCTGAGTAGATTCCTTGAGCAAGGCCCTTGATGAATTGAACGAGGTTACCGACAAGCTGAAATCTATTTCTAGAGTTCAGATCATTTCCATAAATTTTATCTTGGACATCTGCTGCCGATAGTCCGTGGTCTAAAAAGATCATTGATCCAGCCACAAATCCTCCTTTGGATAAGTGAAAAGGCCCAAGACGTTTTAAGTCCAAGGCCCTAAGTTAAATTACGGAGCTACAGTATTTACGATTCCAGAGATTACGAAGCTTGTGCCTGGCATCTCAGAGAAAATCGCCTGGTTGGTGTACATTCGCGCCTCAACACCAGCCTTTGTTGGAAGGTGGAACCAGGGCTCGCCACCGAATCCAGGAGCACCAAAAGATACATCGACAGAACCGATGCGCTTCCAGTTTTGTGCCACAAGACCGTATGCATAGCCTTGTTTAACCATTGGATGGGCGATGATTTCGATCTTACCATTTTGAGAGTGGTAAACGATCTCTTCAGCACCAACATCAACCTTTTTCACTTCAGACTTATCTAAAGATCGAAGAGAAGAGATGTCAGATGCAACGTCATCCCATGCACCATGGTTCACATAAAGCTTGATATCTTCCATCAAACCTTTGCTCACTGCTTTAGTGACTGCTTTTTTCACAGCGTTGAATGAAAGCGCACCAGACACAGTCAAAGATGCAGATTTCCAAAGCTGATAAGTTGCAGCGTTGATGTTGAACAATGAACCAGTATTGGTCATGATATTGTGAATTCCGGCCATTTCTGTACCGTATCCACCTTTGAAGTACACAACGTCACCAGCTGCCGCACCTGTTACAGTACCGCTCAAAGTCACGATGCGAGTGTCTGGATCTACTGACACGATTGTTACAGTTCCACGAACTGTCGCAGAAGTACCGCTCATGATATCGATCTCAGTACCTTCTGAACCAGTCCACAACATTGGAGCCCACTCAGCAAGTGAGATTGTGATAGACGGAGTACCAGAAGCGTATGCAGATACGACACCGATACCTACGTTTCCATAAAGAAGCATAGATTCGATTCTCTTACGCATTGCTTTCTGCATTCCTTCGTAAAAGAACTTAGTTCCTTGTGCGAAAGATGCCTTGCCACCAGATGCTTTTCCAGCATCCTCATAACTCAATTGATCTTTCAGAAGTATCTGACTTGCAGATACTTGAGCACGACCTTGAGTTCCTGCTTTAGCATCATTCAGAGCAAATGCTCCGGCTGTGCCATCACCCTTTGCAGATGTGAAACCACCTGGCAATGCCAAGCGAACAGGTTGAACGTATTGCAAACCCAACAAGTCTTGCTTATCGAATTTGATTTCATTTTGAATTTTTGCGATTGCTGGCACAAGATCAGGTACACCATTAGGGTAAACTTCTTTGTGCATTACATTTAGCGACTCTACTATATCAGCCACGAGAGAACTCCTTTTGAGTTCTATGGCTTGGGTCATAGAAAATTGTTTTAAATTTTTGATCTATAGATTAGGTGGGATTATCTACAGAATTGTTTAATCTTTGAGTGTTGCGAAATACTCTTCCAAATATTTACGCCGTTCGTGTTCAGATTTGAATGTTTTCGGTGGCTGAGTTGCTGCTTTAGCAGGCCCTTTATCACCTTGAGAGGCTGATTTCCCAGTTACTCTCTTCACATCGAACTCACGAATTTTTTTCAAGATGTCCTTACCGAGAATCTCTTGGATAGCTTCAGCGTCCAATTGCGAGATCACTTCGCGGGCACTTGATACAAAATCAGCCTTAACGCTGGCAGCTGCATCTTTGGCTGTCAAGGTTTTTCCCTGCTTACTGGCCGAAAGCATACGAGCTGCAATTTGCGCGACCATGTATTTAGTCTTTGGAAGTCCAGACTCTTTCCATGCATCGCCTATTTCAACGTCTAGTTTGCCAATTTCTTCAGCCTCTCTTCGGCTGATCATTTCGCGCTCTTGAGCCTCCCTGGACTCTTTTTCTCGCTCCTCGAATTGCTTTACCTTCTGCTCGTACTCGAGAAGCTTTCTCTGTTCAGGAGTCATTTGCATCATGTTGAATTTTTCAGCGAGTGTGCTTTCTGCGAAGTCGTATGGATCGATTCCAGTTTCACGCAAGAATGCTTTAGGGTCATTCTTTGCCATCTGAATCACGCCCTGAACCTGCTTCATGAGTTTAGCAGCTTCTTGCATTTTAGCTTGCGAGGCGTTCTCTAATTGATTGAGTTTAATAACCTCGCGAACTGGTAGTTCCTTAGTTTCACCGTTAATCTTAACCGTGACGATGGAATCAAGGTCTTGTTCTCCGAGTCTTTTGATTTCGGCTTTGGTGGCATCTTTTGACTCGGCACCTTTTCCTTGGGCATTTTGTTTACCCTCTGATTTTTCCTGCGCGACTGCGGTGTTATCATTGGCTGGAGCCTCTGAGCTGACCGGAGTTACATTTACGGTTTCCATGCAATCCTCCTAGATTGCTTGGGGAGTTGTGGTGGGGTTGGTTAATGTAATGAATCAAGCAAAATCCTGATCATTCTTAGTTCTTTATTAATTTCAGAGACAGCCGCGTCTAGCTCTGCCTGAGTCGCTGAGATGGCACCATTCGATGCAGTAAATCCTGCCACCGTGCCACCTAGATCATTCCATGCCTTCAGCTTAGTGATTTCATCTGCGATTGCCATTTTCATTGCATAGAGTTGATCTGATGTGATGCCACCAGATCCACCGCCACCACCACCTGAATAAGTGAGAGTGGCTGGATTTCCGGTCTCTGCATATGTGCCCTTAACTATGCTGATTAATCTATTATAGAGAAGACTTGCACTCTGTCCTGTTTCAGAGAATGCGCCTGTTAGTGCCTGAATCTTGAACGCCTTAGCAAGTATCGCACTCACTCCGGTCTCTGAATACGATCCACTCACTGGCACTAATACAGATGATTTCAGTAAATTATTCGTGCCACCAGTAAGCGCAAATGATCCAGATGCAGTGACAAGCGTGTATGCACCAGATGTGGTCTTGGTTAAGATCGCGGCGTTACCAACCAAGCTATAAGCACCAGTTGATGGGATTACTCTGTAGCCCTTTAATAGCTGAGCTGCATTTCCAGTTTCAGAATAAGCACCAGTGGTGATGCTTACGCGTGATCCTTTGGCTAAGATTGCAGCATTTCCAGCTTCAGCGTAGGTGCCAGTGACAATTGATGATTTAAATCCCTTAAGCAGATTAGCTGCGTTTCCTACTTCAGAATAGCTTCCGGTGGTAATTACAGCTTTAGATCCTTTTAAAAGATTAGCACCGACACTTGCTTCTAGGTATGTGCCCGTGGTGACTGGCATGAGTGTAGTTTTAGCAAGATTAGCATTATTTCCACTAAGAACAAAGGCACCAACCGTTACAGCTAAACTGTACGCGGCTGGACCTCCTGTTACTGTGGATAATAATAAACTCAACTATTACTCCTTATTGCCAGTAGCCCTCAAAGCCTACTACGCACCAGATAACTTGCGATGCTGTAGCTGTACCTTGAATGAACTTAGCAACAGAGCAAATAAACTCGCCTGGATTGACTACGATTGGAGTCTGGAAAGTGTGAACAATATCCTGAGCAGATGCACCAACAGCCGCACCGATTGCCCAGCTCTGGATACCGAGTGGAAATCTAACGTGAGCCTTTGCAGCAACACCAGCCGCAGTAGTCAATGCGGCAGCAGTTGCACCGTAACTGATTGACCATTGTAGAGTTGATGCAGTAGTCGCCACCGCAGCACCGATGTTGCACGAGCTGATTCTTACACCAGTGATAAACAGAGTGCGCGGAGTCTGATTGATACCACCAGCTGGCACCTGAAATGATGTGATAAGACCATCAGCACCAGGAGTATTGGCAACAATACCTGCTTGGCCGCCAAGACCAGTTGCAATTGCAGTGGTCTGCGAAATAGCTCCACCAGTTACAGTGGTTGCAGCCGTAGCATTCGGATAAAGCGCAGTAGTGCCTAAAGTACCACCATTCTGGCCTTGATGAGCGTTCTGTCCAATTGCAGCCATTTGATGTGGATATGGTTTAACTAGAGCAATTTCTCTCTGATAACAGGCAACATCTGTAACACGAAGTGTGGCAACAGTACCTGATACAGTACCGGGATTTCTGCTCTGAAATGTAACTGGCAGAGAAGTAGTAACAAATGGCTGACCATTCGCAGCTGGAGTTGGTAAAGCCCCCATTCTTACACCATCTCTGTACAGATAGACTTCACTCTCAGAGATATACAGAGTCATATTGTACAGCTGATTTGCTACTGGTGAGAATGTAAGTGCCGCAGTCGTGGTCTCAGTACCATTGAAGTTCACTACTCCAATGAGACCAGCTGAAGTCAGCCTGAAGTAAACTCCATCAGTAGGTGCTGCGGTACCTGCTCCAAATGGGAATAAGCCAAACTCAAATATCTGATTGGCTTGAAGTGCAGATGTGACACCAATCTTCATATCCAATCGCACAGGAGCACCACCAACAATTGGGATATTCCTATAGCTTGAATATGCTGTACCTGTACCAGTCACACCTGATGCAGTAGCATTCAAGATCAATCCTGATGTATTCCATGTCACTGTCTGAGTTGCTGTAACATACCTCCAGAGCGATGTATTCTGAGCGGTCATGTTGAATGTCTCATTCATCAGCATGGTATCCATACCAACAGACAACCTTCTCTCATCACTTACAAATGGAGAGTATCCATCCTTAGTGCCAGTGATAGAGCCATCATCGGTCTCACCCATCATCGTCACATAACCAGACTGCGATTTAGTCTGTGGTGTTCTGACTAGCAGGTTCTTATTCGCATCTACATCTGCAAGCGTACCACTTGTGCCACCTGCTATATTTGTACTAAATCCCATTTAAATCTCCTTAAGCTGTAACGTAATGAATTGTAAAAGTGCCTGTAGCATTCCCGAAAGTCAGATCACAGTTGATTGTCATTGAAGTAGCTGAAGTGTACTCGCAAGTGAACCTGCCATAATAGGCAAGCTGCCTGTGCTGAAGTGCTGTGTTATCAACAGTTGAATCATCACTCTGCACGAATGCTTCTTTATGCGTAGCTACACTTAGACCAGATAGTCCACTCACCACGACAGATGCACTGTCTGTTGGAGTAGTCCCAAAATTGAGTGTAGCTGTACCAACTGCCATGACCTATCCTTTATGTAATGGTTAATACACCGTTAGTTGCATCGAAATTGACTGTGAATGTCTCACCAGTTGCTAGTGAAATACTTGAACCATAATCAAACCATGCGACCAGCGGCTTCAGTGGAGTAGTCTGAGTTGAGTTGTACAAAATAGCATATCTGAATGGCCCAACTGCTCCAGTTGCTGTGAATACCACGTTTCCGTAAACAGCCTTCAGCACACCAGATGTCTGAGCGCAGCTTGTGATACTTGTAGCAGTACCACCAGTCGTGTAGCCGTTACCATTTGTCACTTCTCCAGCTGAAACATCTGCATAGACAGCATTTGTTGCTACAGGTGCAGTGTTAGTCAGTATGACCTTGAACACATCAGCACTGAGATCATGCTTTTTCTTAGCTAGATCCTCTACAAACTGATTAAATTTATTAAATGCTGCCATCTAAAATCCCCTTTATGAATAAGTTAAACTTGCTCGATTAGTCCATGAGTTGACGTACTCGGAAGTACCTCCGGCCCATCTGATTTTTGTTACTGTCCCACTCACCGTCACCAGCATGATTCTCCAAAGTGGAGAGATATCGGCTGTGCCTGGCTCCGCAAATCCTATGTAAGTCGTATTCGCATCGACCTGATCAATGTTTTTAATATTGTCAGATTTGATAGTTCTTAAAGACTTCCCATCTCGGTCCAAGACCTTGGGAAGTACTTGCGTTGAATCTACCTGATTGCTTACATCACTTGTCATCTGGGTGGCATCCCTGGTGGCATGATTGGTGGAATTTGCGGTGGCTTCGGCATAGGAGGATGTGGCCCAACAGGTGGCGGTGGTGGTGGCATTGGCCCTGGTCCTGGTGGTGGCCCCTGAGGTTCTGGTCCCATCGGCTGATTTGGCGGAGGCGGAGGTGGCGGCGGTGGTGGTGGCTTCTCGCCGCTCACAATAAACCAGAACGGATCCTGAGATTCATGGAATTGTTTATGCTCTAGCATGTGATTAATAGTATTTTGAACGATCTGCATTGATTGCGGATCACCAGCATTCGCAGCATTTCTTAATTCAGGATTCGCAAGAATAGATCCATGCTCCTGAGCATGGAGTATATGCATATCACCTACCAATGCTTTCACTGGCTGACCGTCGAGAAGCATTTCATTCTCTTTACGTGCCAGCTCAATGCGCATCTCAGGACCTTCAAGGATGGATTCAACCTGTCCTGTCTGCATGACCTGAATGTACTGCTTTCCATTGATCTCACCGCGCTCAAATAGCTTATCAGCGAGTTCCATACGACCTGCGTATGTGCGAGCAAGTGGGTTGCCAAGATCAACCGCGACCTTATCGATAAGATCTAGGTCCTTATTGCTGAACGATCTCATGCTGGATTTATTTACTTTTCCAGCGATTGCCACCATTCGCTCTGTCTTTGCGTATTCTTGCAAGATGTACAGAATGAACGTGCCCACATCCTCTTGAAGTTCAGCCCATGAGTTCTGGAAATTACTAGAGAATTGGATTGCCATGGCTTGGAGTCTGCCGAGTGCCACACCTGATTTAAGTGAATGCTCAGGATCTCCACGAATTACAGAGTTAATGCCAGTGATTTTTTCCATGGCTTTTTCAACGTAATCCATATTTTTGAATATCTCTTGAGGAGTCGCAGTCAGCTGCAATGCCTTAGGCTCTGAGCCTGGAAGCCCACCTTTTAGCACAGCTAAACCCTGTCCGATCTGCTCGGCAGACAGGTTACATCCCTCAGGCATCCACACAGCTTGAACCCCAAAGGCTTGCTGATTCGTGAACACAGTCGAATAAAGCACGTTCAGAACCTTCTGAAGCACTACGATATCCCTGAATTCAGTGTATCCCTCAGCTGAATCAAATTTTTCACCAGGAGTAATGCGCTGAACTGGTAGCTTTTTCTTATACTGATAAGGACCTTCATAAAGCATGATATCAGTGCCAACGAATTTGCAGTATTTCCCTTGAGGAACACTGTCTGTAGGCAAGTGATAGAATTCATAAACTGGTATTAATTCAGTTTCGAAGTGATCGGTCACGAATTCAAGATTTGAGAAGTTCTTATAATTGTATTTTTCGAGATCATCCTTGGGATCAAGTGCCTTAATTAAATCAGCCTGATCAGGATATCTTGTCGCTAGGTCAAATTTGTTCTCATAGCTTCGAACTACAATCCATTTATTCTTGGTCCAATCCCTAAGGTTAGGGTCATACATCACGTTCCAAGGTGTCTTTGATGTGATTTCGGCATCGCCTTCGTAGATTACTTTTTCGACAATTTCGCCATTCTCAGTCTGTCTCTGCTCGACAGTGTATGGCCTTCCAAGTGCTGGATTCCAAGTGGTGACCACATATCCAACCTTGAACACTAAGGACATTTCAGCCGCAATCTTCTGATGTCTGCCAAGTCTTTTTTCAACCAAGTATGAATCAAGGATTCCACTCGCAAGCCTCGCCTGTTGAGCTGCCTGAGTGTCTGAATTAATAGCCCTCACATCATAAGATGGCTTCTGTGAGCAGGTAAGAGACAGAACGTGTCTCACAAGATTGCGATAGTAATTCACACCGAAGGCAGTCAGCTCGCCATCATTGCCAGCGTTATTGGATTCAAGTTCAGTCTGTCCCAAAACATGATTGCCATAGTACAATTCATAGGACCTTCGCCAGAACGATCCTTGTCCGGTCTTTTCAACCCAGTTGTAATAAGTATGAATGCGCTTTTTCAGCTCTCCGAGGAGTTCATCACCTGAAAGTGTCGCAAAGTAATCAAGACTGCTCATCTGAACCCCTTCTTTTTCCCAAAGAGTGAATTCAGAGCTTGCTCTGATTTCGACAATTCAGGCTTCTGCTCGGGGATGTAACTTGTGTATATATTATGACCTAGATTCCTGGGGATAGGATTCCTGGTACGATCGATTGCTCTATTAAGGTAAATCGCAGCTGCTACCGCGTCAAGATGTCCTAAGCCTTCTGATCGTTCGAAATCAGTATGCTTATCATCCTTCCACATGCCAACCTTTAATTGATGGATTGTATTTGTACAATTCGCTTTTACCTTGAACCTTAGGCCCTGGACCTCAGTCCTTAACTCATGAATGGCAGCGATCTTGTCTTCTTTTCTTGCCGGAAATACTGGATATGAGTGATCACTGATAATGTCGTACAGTAATTGCTTATTCGCATCATACACTCGCCTGAGCGGCTCCTTGAGATTCCACAATTGTTTTTCTTTGGACTTGGCAAGTGACACAATATTCGCAGTGGTGAGTCCTGAATCCACATACTCATCCTCAATCACGATTTCATTCTTTACGAAATCATAATAAGCAAATAGAAGTGCCGTATTATCGTCAGCACCGCTGTCACCTGAGACATAAGCATCAAAGAAATCAGGCCTTGGGTAGTTGATTGGGACTATATTAGCATCTGTGAACTCGGGGATAATAAGTGAATCTGGGTCACTGACAGGCTCGCACATCCGCTCACGCCTAAAGCTTGGCGAATTGATCCCACCGCACTCATCGATGATGTCTTGCAGCTCGTCCTTTGACAGAGCCTCATTGTCCATGATGGTCTTCTGAATGAATCTGTTTTTCCTGACAGCTTGTTCGCGCTCTTGATAATACAGATGGCCCAAGTCCCTCGGCGGAGTACTGGCCTTAATAAGCCACTGGCCTTCTTGGTTCTGCAATTGAGGGAACAGAACCTCTTTGATGATGTACGATGGCTCTACCCAGAACCCGAACTCATCTGCCACGATTATGTTGGCAGCCGCTCCCCTGGCTGATTCCCCACGATCCTCGTTTACTCCGCGAATATAAATCCGAGAATCACCAGGACCGACGAATACAGAATCCACTGTATGATAACTAAACCGATACTCATCTGGACAATCCCTTTGAAGTTTAATCATTTCGGCAAGCAAGACTTCACGCGCCTGTGTTTTGAATGGGAAGCACCATCTACAGATCCAACCAGGATTCTGCCTAAGCTTTTCAATGACGAATGCGAGAATCGAAGTGGTTTTTCCGAATCGACGCGCAGCCTCGATGAACGGCCTTCGCTCCCTAGAGAGTAGATAATAAATGTCGAGCTGTGAGTCTCTGAGATACCATGG
>Ga0213917_1000237_pt1 | contig 10201 bp, 15 predicted proteins | sample McNCre117MG_FD_161051 | JGI IMG/M metagenome (GOLD analysis project Ga0213917, IMG submission 161051) | Freshwater microbial communities from McNutts Creek, Athens, Georgia, United States - 1-17 MG | ecosystem: Environmental > Aquatic > Freshwater > Creek | place: USA: Georgia | collected... | reverse complement strand
CTCTGAGTGTTTAACAAAAGCATTAAACCGGGAGTTTCCACATGAAACAAGTCTTGCTATTGATGGTTTTTGTGCTCTGTGCTCTGGCATTTGTTGCTTTGCCCTTCTTAGCATTTGCGACGACGGCGAGCTGGAACGCCAATACCGAGAGCGATCTCGCGGGGTATAACCTTTATCGTGCGCCTGGGAGTTGTGCCACGCCTGGGGCGTTCGCCAAGACCGACACCTATGCTAAAACGGCGACGAGTGGACCGGTGACAAATCCGACTGTGGATGGGACGTACTGTTTCCGACTAACGGCCTTTGATACAGCAAACAATGAGTCTCCGTTCTCGACTTCAGCGGAGGACACTATTAACGCGGTCCCTCCGGCGGCCCCCACAGGTCTCACTGTAAAGTAACCTCGTGGTGGGCCAAAATTTGGTGTTGGATTACTGAAAGGATGCTATTATGATCGAGTTAAGGATTGTCTTAAGCGATGAGGGGAAGCTAGAAATCACCGGGCCGATCCAAAACAAAGTGGTTTGTTTGGGGATTCTGGAAGTAGCAAAAGACGTGGTGAAGCATTATGAAGCGGCGTTTTTGATTGAACATGTAACAGTGCCACAAAACGGGAATTTCTTACGAAAGGCGTGATAACATGAGTGTAGGATATTGGGAGACTTTAGCAACGGTTGTGTCTGATGGCACAGCCTTAACAGCAGCGGCACGGGCCAGCTTGCTCCAAGGCGGCGCGAAGTCAGGTCTCTATACTTTGCCTGCCAACAAGCTGCGCATTGGAGATGTTTTGCACGTCCGGGCATCAGGGCGTATTTCATGTGTCGTGACTACGCCTGGTTCGATTACATTTGACTTGTCGGCGGGTGTTGCAGGAACTGCGTTCTTTTCATCGGGTGTAATCCCTCTAAACATCGTAGCCAAAACCAACGTGCCGTGGATCCTCGATGTCGAGATGATTGTGCGGGCGGTGGGCAACGCGGCCAACTTGTTTGGTATGGGCTTCTGGCTCTCTGAGGCGGCGCTTAATGTGGCGGTGCCTGCAACGGGTCCTGGTCCTGGCGGCAACACGCTGCCATACAACACTGCTCCGGCAGTCGGCAGCAACGTCGATTTCTCAATTGCGAATATCATTGACTTCAATTTCACGCAGACAGTGGCTACAGGTAGTGTGACGCTGCATAACTACACACTATCATTGAAAACCTCCACCGGCTTCTAAAGGGATAATCTAATGAGTACAATTACTATCCCACTTGCAGTTTATCCCACAGGTTCGATTCCGTTTGGGCCGATGGCTGTGCCTGGAGGCCTGTCGGGGTTTTCTGTTACAGTCGCACGTTGTACCACGCTGACACCAAGCATTTGGACGTCACCGGCCGCCATTGTCGGATTGTCTGTCGATTGTTCCTATGATGGCGGCGTGACTTGGGAATTGAATCAAATTGGGTGGAGTCAAGGTGGCGGCATCATTAAGGACAAACAGGGGAATGAGATTGCCAATTCGGTGATCTCCGGTAATGTCGCGCTCAACGGTCAACCCGCGACGCACATTCGTGGGGCCTTTACGGTCACGAACGGGCCGGTCCTTACATCTGTTGTAATCGCTGCGCAGTAGGATAACATGGCTCTACGTAGTACGGCCACAGCCACGTCAAGTACTGGAGGTAATCTCACGGCGACTCCTGCTGGAGTGCAGTCGGGAGACTACCTAAGTGGCTTCTTTAGCTCTGATGCGGGTACGCCTGTCACAAGCAATGTGGTCAAGCCTACAGGCTGGACGGAACAAGTTAACAAGGATACTACTCTTCCTGACGGGCAGTATTTCCGTTACGCAGATAAGGTGGCTACTGGCAGTGATTCGTTCACTTGGACAAACAGCGAAACATTTGAAGCGGTCCTGATTGCTGCCTCACATAGTGGCCGATCTGGGACGACCTCATTTATCACCGCCACACAGGTGACAACCGCACAGAGCTCGCCGATTACAGAAGCAGCGACTGGTGGGACAGCCATAGCGGGCGATGACCTCATCGCGTACTATGGCGAGGACGTATCGGGCTTTAGTTCGCCCTTCACGCACAATGCGGCGTCCGGGCCTGGGACATTTACGAAACAGCAGGATCTCACCGGCGGAGTCGGCCACACCTCCTCCACTCTGAGTACGCTCGACAACTATGCAGGCGGTGCAACTGGTAATGTGACCGTTACGGCTACTGGGGCAGGGAGCACTGCGGGATGGGTTGGCGTTATTGTTGCCGTGAAAGCGGCTGCAAACACATCAATTGATAGCGCATTGGAAGTACGCTCTCCATTCTTGCGTATGCCAACCCGCGTACCTTTTAGTCGAAAGTTTATAAAGCCAAGCCCCCAAATCATCGGTCCAAATGATTCAAACATCGTACCTATTCCTAATGAATCTGTTATTCAGAACAGATCGAGGTTTGGTTGGAGTCCATCTCATCGACCTATGGCGCGGCGCATGTTGCGTGCGAGTGCGGCGGATCCTAATAATACAGTAGTCGTGGCCTCTACTATTGTCTTTAGAAAAACTCTTTCGTCTGTAGGCACTAAAACCGGATCTCATCAAACCCAGAATAGTTAGCAACTATGGCACAACTAAAACAAAGTACTGCATATACAAGGATGTTTAAGTTGGTCAGTAGCACCGACCACATCACGGCCAAGACCGGTGCAACTCCTACTGTGAATCTTTCCAAGGCAGGTGGTGCATTTGGTGCGGCAGGTGGGGCAGTTACAGAGGTTGCAAACGGTTGGTATAAGGTGGCATTGAACACGACAGATACTAACACTCTTGGAGATCTCGCTTATTATATTACTGCAAGTGGTGCTGATGATACTGATTTCGTGGATCAGGTCACTGGGCAGATCCTTGGCGACACGTTAAACGCCAATACAACGCAGTTTGCGGGGCAAACAATCACTTGTTCTGGCGGCGTAACAATTCCTGCTGCGACTCTGGCCAGTACTACTAATATCACAACTGCGACCGGTGTGACCTTGAATAATGGTGCCCAGACTATCACGAGTCTATCTATTACTGCAGGCATGACCATAACGCAGTCCGGTGCTAATACTGCAGGTCTATCTATTACCGGTAACGGCACTGGACACGGTATGATCGTGACATCTGGTTCTGGAGCTACTGGCGATGGCTTCCGTGCAGTATCGGCATCGACAAATGGTAATGGAATAACTGGAGTGAAAACAGGCACTGGGAATGATTTCAACTGTACATCTACGCCTTTGGTATTGGCAAAGACCACTAATATAACAGGTTTCAACGATATCGCAGCTACGTCGATTGTTTCAGGTGGGGCAATCACCACAAGTGGTGGTGCGGTGTCTACGGTCACGAGCATTACCAATGGTGTAACTGTTACTACTAATAACGACAAGACCGGTTATAGTCTAACAGGCAATCAATCAATCGGTTCGTTGACTGTCAGTGGCGGTATCACTGTTACCCAGTCCACATTGAATGGGCATGGGATCTCAGTGACTGGTAACGGCACGGGGCATGGCATCCTTGCCACGTCAGGTTCTGGCGCAACCGGCGACGGGCTACGTGCAACTGCGGCGTCTACAAATGGGAGCGGTATTACTGGTGTCAAGACTGGGACGGGTAGCGACCTAAATTGTACATCGACGCCATTGGTCCTTGCAAAGACCACTAACATCACCGGCTTCAATGATATTGCCGCGACTGCGATTGTATCTGCAGGCGCTATCACAACTAATGCAGGGGCGGTAAGCAACGTAACTACAGTCGGTAGTGTGACGGGTTCAGTTGGTTCAGTAACAGGCGCAGTCGGCTCTGTCACTGGTGCGGTTGGATCTGTGACAGGCAATGTAGGAGGTAACGTCACCGGCTCTATCGGGAGCTTGGCTGCCCAAGCGCAGACTGATGTTAAAACCCAAGCTGTGGCTGCTCTGAATACAGATACTTACGCGGAGCCGGGCCAAGTTACGCCATCTGCGACTACGACATTAGTCGATAAGATTGGTCATCTCTACAAAAACATGCGTAATAAGAAAACCCAGACATCTGGGGTGTTTAGCCTCTATAATGATGCAGGTACAGTCGTCGATCAAAAGACAACCGTAAGTGATGACGGTACTACAGCAACCAAAGACAAAATCACGACTGGTCCGTAATGGCAATCGACACGGCAGAAAAACGATTTTCGATCATGGATTTCCGCGAAACCAGCAATATCACTTTGCCTGTGCCAACAGGTAGTTTCGATCAAGGTGACCGTCAGCATCTGCTTGATTTTTATGCAGGAATTTTGTTTGGAGGTAGCGTTGCGGCACCAACCGTGGTTTTATTTAGACCAACTTTTAGACCGAGGAGACGATGAGCCTTACAATCTCAGAAATGCGGTTAGCTCCTAATGCAGCTAAAGCGGCGCAATTGATAATGAAGATCCATCCTCAGGTCGTATTCACATCAGGAAGGAGGGATTTTAGAGACCAAACCCGTGTGATGGCAAACAACGTGGCGCATTATGGACCGGCTTGGCTCAAAGATACATACAAAGACGCCAAAATGGTCCGCGCTTTGATGACATTTGTTGAAGAGCACCCAGAAGGCGCCCAGAATCCTCAGTTTCTTGCAAATGGTTTTTATGGAGAACTAACAACATATTTTCCTGATATGTTGGTCAAATTCCCTCACGTTCGTGGGGATGCATTTGATATCCAATGGCCTCGTTTAGAGAACGGCCAAATAGACAGCCCGCAAGGAGAAGTTCTCTGCAATACCATTCTTACGCTTCCCGTTGAATTGGGCTTGCAGTTGTTACTCAAACGAGAAGGCAAGTTAGACGTAATCCACGCACAATTCAACCACGCTGTAGAAGTGTAGGGAAGGAGGTAAGATGTGGTCGATATTTTCAATAGTCTTGCTCACGGTGATGTTAGTGCTGTCATTGCGCTTTTATTGGTTGCATTGTTCGCAGCCATTAGATCAATTGCGAACGCAATGCACGCACGTATCCAAGTCGCTGAAAAAGCACTCAAAAGACTCGGCGGATTCAGACAAAACCACGATGTCAGACTCAGACTTATCGAAAAGCACGTGAATCTAGAAACAGTAGAGTACGATCCTGATAGTGACAACGAGTAATTATTAACCAAGGAGGGTATCATGGGTGGATGGAAAATGTGGGCTGGTGCGGCGATGATGGTTGCAGGAGGTAGCGTGATGTATTTTGGTTTCAACGAGATCGGCGGTGTATTGTTATCCAGTGGTTTTGCAATGGCCGGGGTGGGTCTAGGGCATAAGATCGAGAAGGCTGCGCGTACTATCAGCGATGCGAGCAAGGCCTTAGCAGATGCAATTGCAGCACAGAATCCTCCTGAGGCAAAACCGTGATAATGACGATTTTCACGTTTTTAGCAGGATTGATGCCAGTTCTCCTGGCAATCCTAGAGGCTTTGAATAATCATTATGCAAACAAGAAAGCAATCAAAAAGGCCGCGTTTGACCTTAGCTTGTCTGAGCTTGATGCTGCTGACAAGCGGATGCAGTTACCGAATAATCCATGAAGATATTACTGGATGTAATCGGGATCAGCTTAGAAAGCTTGATACGGGCGAGGTTGCGCTGGCGGATCCGTGCTGGAAATGGATCTTGCTCCAGCTTCATGCTTATGAAAAAGGCCAGCAACCGCATTAAAAGGGCAAATTTGCCACAACGAGCAGAGGTGAAAGGTGTGGTCCAAACAAACATTCGAGAAAGAAATGCACAAGTTTGATCGGTTGTTGCGCTTGCGGGATTCAGAGACTGAGCCCGGCATAGTTTATATTGAACGCAAAGCTTCTCGTGAAACTGCGTGTGTGCCTAAACCGAAGGAATTTCATAAGCGAGATGTTTACCGTCGAAATGCAGAAGGTCATATCCTATTGATGCGCGCCCGCAAAAATGAGCTTGGGCATCATTTGCTAGTTGAGCTACGTGCCCATGACATGTGGCAGTTCCGTGGTGCGGGGTATTATGCTGATGCGTTGGAGCGCCAAGAAGCTGAGAAGGAAGCTCAAAAAGAAAAAGAAAACTCCGTGTTGCTGCAACATTGTGGCGAAGAAGCCTACGACCGGGCCATGATTAAGCAAGGGGATGTGGTTTCTAACTTCCATCAAAAGGTTTGACATGAACCTCGCTCAAATAAGAACTGCAATTCGAGATATTTTGACGGCTGGAGGTGGAACAAATACCACTATCCAAAGCGACACGTTTTGGAGCGACAGCGAGATCAATGCTGCGATCAATCGGGCACAGACAGAAGTTTACAAAATCATCCGGCGCGCAAGGGCAGATTACTTCACGCGCATCTTGCGCACAACTGATCCAGTGTTTATTGCGCGTGGGAGACAGTTCAATCCTGCGACTTTACAGTGGCAACAGGGCGTAGGTAACTATCAGCTTCCGCCGGATTTTGTGCGGATGAAACTTATCACAGATCTATCAAGTGATCGCGTCCGACTGATAGCTTCTGATATTGCACGTAATGAGTTTCGAGTTTTGATGAACGAGACAGGTGGTAGTACAGCGCGTGAATATCTATATGATATTCTGGGCGTTCGTACCTTGGTGATTAGACCAATGCCCCAAGAGGTTCGTGATCTCGAATTCATCTACGAAAAGCAAATCGAGAATTTGCAGGATTTCACTACTGGAGCCGTAGATCTTACCAACAACAACTCTACAGCTACCTTTAGTGCAAGTGCCGATATCACAGATCTTTTTATGGTTGGAGATGAACTGGTAGTGGGCGACGCCACAAATTCACCGGTGGCAGATCCTAATAATAACTATCTAGTAATCAAAAGCATCGACTCAACCACACAAGTTACGCTTGAGAATGTGTATTTAGGTACAACAGTTTCAGGCGCCAAATTTATCGTGTCACGTGTGAGCGAGATTCCTGAACATCACCATCAGTTGTTGGTATGTTTAGGCGCAAGTTATTGTTTCAACAAAGGCACGAATCCTAGTGCAGACTCTGCGCAAATCTGGCGCAATGAATACAACGCGATGATACCAAGTTTGATTAACGATGTCGAAGTGCGCCAAGGCAGTGACCAAGAGACGGTGCAGGCTTATCTAGAGGACCTCTACGATGCTTAATCAAGACGCTCTGGCTAAGAGAATTCCTGATTACGCCAGTGTGATTCAAGAAGTGTTTAGTTTTGCTGGGGGCGTGAATACTCGTGCTTCGCAGTTGTTTTTGTCTAAGGACGCACCTTATGCTTTGAAACCGGATCAAATCACAATAGGCGATAACGTAATCAGAACCAAAAGCGGTGGGTTGGAGACTCGCCCCGGTAGAGTTAAAATCAATTCGTCTGCTGTGGTACCTCCTGCAGGGGATTCTGTAATCCGTTCGATGTACGAGTTGCGCCGGACCGATGGCACAAACAAGATTTGCATGAACGCAGGAAACACATTTTATTATTTGAATGGTTCTACATGGACCAGCGTGGGGACATTTGTTACTGCTAATCTGCGCCGTAGTTACTGTCAATACAAAGAGGTACTTTTAGGTGTAGACGGCACCAACGACATGTGCAAGTATGATGGTACGACGCTTTCTACAATAGCAGCGGCGCCTAAAGGCAGCGTGATGGCGGCGCATCGAAATCGGGTGTTTATTGGTAATGGTAAAGACTTGGCCTATTGTGCGATTGGAGACGAGACGGATTGGACCACACCTAATAACGCAGGCTCTATTCCTGTGCCAATTACTAAAGGCAAAGGTATCAGCGGTTTAATCCCATTGTGGGACCGGTTGATTATTTTTGCCTATGAGCAAGTGTTTCAATTAGTAGGCACTGCGCCGAGCGATTTTGAAGTTCAACCCATCAATCTAGCCTATGGACACTCTGGCTCACCTTATGGTGTATGTGCGGCAGGTAATGACGTATACTTCGCTGATGCCAAAGGCGTGCATTCGTTATCAGTCAGCGAAGCACAGAGTATCACTGGTGATGTGTCCTATTCCTATGCTAGCGCATTGATTGAACCTTCATGGCAAGCTATCAATCCGGCTAATCTACCTAATATCTTTGCCCTCCACGACAAGCAACGAAATCTTTTGTTGTTTTTTAATTCTGTTGGTTCTACTAATAATGATAGTGCTTGGGCGGGTGATTATTACCATTTGAGCCCTCAAGAGCAACCGACTTGGACATCCTATTCAAGCATGCCTTTCTCATGCGGTTGTGAAGTCACGTCGTTGAACGGTTACAATGAGTTGTTGTTTGGCGACTATACAGGAACTGTTTATCGTCAGACCACAGCGGAAGATGATGCAGGCACGGCAATTGCGGGAATCATTCAATATGTGACAGATTGTGAACTACCTCAATTCACGAAATTGCTCAGGCATTTTGTAGGCTTTTATGCCAGTAATGGAGGCCCTCTAAACATTACAGTTAGTTATGATTTTGGGCTAAAGATCTTCAACGGAATATTAAACGCGACATCTGCTGCTGGAGATACCATCGGGGGCACATTTGTTGTGGGGGTGTCTCCTATAGGCACAAGGGCTTATTCACAATCTAGAGTTTCAATTCCTGGACATGGGCGGTTTATTGTTATCAATATCACGTTCTCGACCACTAAGCGTGTTAGTTTTGGTGGGTTTATGTTGTTAGGCGGAATCAGACGGTTGTTGAATTTCTAGGAGGAAAAATGAATTTCTTAATTGCGTTGATTATGGTTCTTATGAGTGTGTTGCCTGTTCATGCAGGTAGCATATCAAGACCGGCCAAGAGCTTTGGCGGGATATCTTTTATCAACAATGTGGTTCCACAAGCTTCTGATTTCAACGGAGACATTGACACGGTTTACGCCGAGTTTAACGGTAACATTGCTAATGTTAATATCTCAGCAAGTGCAGCGATTGGGCCGACGAAGATCAATCCTGATGGTTTCACAACAAACATCCGGACGGTCAATGCTGCGCCTTGTAATATCCTAGATGAAAGCGACCAAGCCGCTGATTCTAAGCGTTGGTATTGGTGTATAACAGGCGGCGAGTTTAGAGTTAGCACTTATACAGATGCAGGATCTGTTCAAAATGATTGGCTAAAAATCAATCGCGCAAATGGAGGCACAACGCTTGGGGGAACCTCAGGCACTAATACTATTAACGGCGCTACCACATTCAATCAGTTTGTAACCTTCACAGGCGGCACGACATTCGCACCCAGCGGCACTGTGCAGATGTTTATGGGCACGAGTGCGCCGACTGGTTGGACATTGATGGATGGTTCGACTTTGAGTTGTACCGGTGCAAGTGCAGTCAATGCAGGTTTGTGTGTTCAACTTGTGGGTTTGTATGGAACTGTAAACTACAAAGGCGCGGCTGCTTCTACCGTAACATTTGATACGGCAACTGATGAGGTGATCCATACGGCACACGGTCACGCTACAGGAGATCGGGTACACTTCACTACTACTAATACGCTTCCTACATTAGCGAGTGGTACATTTTTATCAACAACAGTTTATTGTATTATTTCGACTACTACTGATCGTTATAAGATATCGGCCACATGTGGAGGCGCGTCGCTTGATTATACGACGGTAGGTTCAGGCACTCATTCAGATTACTTCAATTTTGTTGTGCCGGATGGTCAGGGGCGGACAATGGTTGGGGCAGGTACTGGAACTTTAAGTGAAACTATTACAAGTCAGACGGCTTCAGGCAACGCGGTTCCAGTTACCACGAACAACACAAAATGGATCACAGGACAACAAGTTACGGTTTCAAATGCCTCAGGTTTTACAGGATTGACTAACGGCACATGGTGGATAGTTAGAAACAACAGCACGTCTGTAAAGTTCGCAACTTCTCTTGCCAACGCGCAAAATGGGACCGTTGCAACTGTTACAGGTACAGGTTCTGCGACGCTGACTGCCAGTTTAACTGCACGTACGTTGGGGGAGATTGGCGGCGAAGAAGCGCACGCGACGGCTATTGCCGAGTTGCTCTCGCATAACCATACTATTTCCAACGCGATGCCAGCATCAGGAACGACCTTCCAGGGATCAGGAACGGGCAGTGGTGGCGCAGGTTCGGTGACAATTGGGAACACGGGCGGCAATGCCGCAGCCAATATCATGAACCCGTTCTTGGTCATGACTTACATCATCAAACTATAGGTCAAACAT
>Ga0213917_1000236_pt1 | contig 10244 bp, 28 predicted proteins | sample McNCre117MG_FD_161051 | JGI IMG/M metagenome (GOLD analysis project Ga0213917, IMG submission 161051) | Freshwater microbial communities from McNutts Creek, Athens, Georgia, United States - 1-17 MG | ecosystem: Environmental > Aquatic > Freshwater > Creek | place: USA: Georgia | collected... | reverse complement strand
TGCGTCTCGTTTGCACCGTTTGCTCCGCCAAGTGCACCAAGCACTCCAGCCTTGCCTGCAACTTCATTCTTGAAGCCACGCGGTGCAAGGAATGCGCCCAGGAGAGCTACAGCCACGCCGCCGATGATCGCTCCGGTTGCCGCATCTGCCCGCTGAGTGGCGAACTTTTGGCATGCTGCAAGATCGACAGCCGCCTGCTGTTCGTCTTTACCCTGCGTGTCAATCACCGGCTGATAACCGGCGCCTCGTGTTGCACAGGCCGTAAGGGCCAAAGTAAGAACGATGATGGTAAGTTTCTTCATGTTAACGCTCCAGTAAGTTCAAAAACAATTTCACAAATGGTAGACGCAATGATATCGACGTGCGAGTTTTCAATCATCAGTCTACTCAATTCACACTGAGCCCTGCGGTTTTCGTTCATAACTAGAACGATGACTGTATCAGCCACGTCTGAAGGCCCAACAGTCACCTTACAGCCATGCTTTAGCGCAAAGTACATCGCTTTTTCGAGTTCGCTGAGAGGGTAGGTTATAGTAATCCTTCCGCTTCGAGCACTGCTTGACAGGCCTCAGCAATTGACTTGCCAGTTTTCGCCGTGGAGTGGCGCTGTGCAATTCGTGCTTCCCACAGTCTGATCTTAGACCCTTCGGCCTGCAGCCAGACGTACTCAATCTGATGCTTGGTGATAAGCCCAGCAAGTTCTGCTAAGCTTCTTGGTCTGCGTGCCCAGGGCATTCTTGCCTCCATTTCTGAATAACTGCTTTACCTGCGTCAATCGCATTAGGCTGCTCAGCGAGCATGGCTTTGACCCATGCAATTCGCGCATCTACGCCAATCTTTTTGGGCACATGCCTCGCCAATAGGTTGAGTGTTGACTCAAGTGTTGGGCGGCCTTTCAAAGCGTCTAGGATTTCACCCGATATTTCGTACGCAGCAACTGACTGACCTCCGTGCCAAAACATAATCTGGCACAGAAATCTGTTCTCACGCTTGTGCAGTATCTCAAGCACACGCTCAAGTAAACGTTGTTTCTCGGGGTACATACTCAAGGCTCCGCTTGTAAAACCAGTCGGACGCTTTCTCCGTGGCGTCAGGCACATTTTCCATCAACATTGCCATCCAGCGCAACCGAGCTTTTCTCGCCACGTCTTTCGGCACGTCATCAGCCTGCACGCCAGAGGCGCACTCCAGCGTAGGATGCGGCGCGATCAGCCCCTGGATGAACGCCTTGAGCCTGAATCGGCGATCCCGATTTTCAATCGCCTTGTCCACCGCAAAGCACAGCAGCAGGCTGTCTGGGTTGCTGATATAGAAACGCTGGAGCGTTTCGAGGTCATCTCTGAGTGTGGTCATGGGGCACCTGTGAGGTTTGGCAGTACGGAGACAGGTAGACTTTTGCCATATATCTTGCATGTGGCACGCCACCTATGACCGCGTCTAACCAGATCAGCCGTGCTTGTCGGTTATGTTTCGTGAGTGCAACTGCACCCTTGTTCGACGCCGCATATTCTTCCAGTGTGCGGAACGGATCAAGTTGCTGTGTGACCCACTGCTTTGTCTGTGTGTATTCTTCTCTTGTAATCGTACCGTCGTCATACATACGATCAAGGTTGAAACACAGGTACACGCTACTGCTTGGCAGTGCTATCCGGTCACGCAGCAGTTTCAGAACTTTTTTCATAAGCATCTTTCAGAAATTTTGCTGCAACGTTGATGGCATCTGGATTGTCTTGCAGCATTTCCGCAATCCAGATTAGTCGAGCTTGCCGTCGAGTTGGTCCGTTAGCATGCACCCACGGCGAGCTAACGGGCTTTATAAGTCCTGTGTAAGACTCCAGACTGTAGCATCCGTTGAGTTGCCTGTTAATGTCGGCAGTAACGGTATACATCTGCTCTGCTGGTATTACTCCGGCTAACCGAAGGTTTCCCAGAGTGTGGCATATGTACGGATCACATCCGCCTTGCAGCATTACTGCTTGCACAAGCTCAAGAATCTTTTTCATATTCATCTCTCAGGTAGGCTGCAGCTTCGTCTACTGCATAGTCATTGTCTTTCAGCATCTCCGCAAGCCAAATCAACCGCGCTTGTCGCCGCACTTCTTCACTGAGAATCTTTTCGTCGTTGTCTACACCGGCGTACTCTTCCAACGTAAAGCTTTCTCCCAGGTCATTAGCAATTCGTTTATATATCTGCTTGTATTCAACTACTGTGATGGCTTCCCTGACTAGTAGCATTTCAAGGTTTATACATAGGTACACTGCCTTCTTTTCTTGTGTTATGAATGTCTGCATGTATTCAAGTGCTTCTTTCATATCAACTCCTTGTACAGGGCGCGAATCTGATCGTCAATCCAACCCTTGCGGGCAGTGTGCAGCAGAAGGCAGAACTGCACGTCAGTCAGGCCTTCTACTTGTTCAGGATACTTGTCCAGGTAGTAATCACCGAAGTCGATGATGTGATAGCTTTTGTCTTCGTCAAGATAACGTGTGACATTGTCGCGTATCCATCGCCACGCGTTTTTACTAATCTTTCCTTCTTTAAACAATTTTTGAGCGATGATACAGATGTAGCTGTAGTGTCCAGCCACGTCAAGGTGTGCTTTGACAACTTCAAGCCCTTCAATTACGTCACGCATTGAGCACCTCCACCATGTGGTTGATCCAGTCGAGCCTGATCTTGCGCATCCGATTCCTGTAGTTCTTCGCCTTGACAAGGTCTACGTATAACTCCCTGCGATGCACGCTTAGCCATGTATCAAGTGTGAGTGAGCCTCCGAGTTGGCGTTCGATGTAACGCCTGGCATGCTCCCGAGTGTTGGGTGAAATCTTCCGCTCACGGACACACTGACCGAGTGCATAGCAGATGTAGGTTTGCTCACCAGCTTCGATGTACACACGGGCTTTTAGCAGAGCATCTGTGATTATGTCACGCATTTAACACCTCCACCATGTGGTCTATCCATTGCAGTCTGATCTTGCGAAAGGCCGCCTTCTGCAGGAAAGGATGCAGAGCTTTAATCTCTTTGTACAGAGTAAAGCGATTGTCGTGTATCCAGGTGTCCAAGGAATAGTTACCGTCTAGCTGCTTATCAATGTAGTTGAGTGAGGCCTCGAACGCTTCCTCAGATATCAAGCCTTGCACTCTGCATGTCTCAAGTGCAGAGCAAACGTAGTAGTCGTGCTGTGACTCAATGAAGGTTTTACAGCACTTGAGGGCATGGGCAATCATATGTCTGTTCTCCACAAGTTTGCCACTTGAGCACCGGCTGGCACCTGCTCAAGTGCCAACTTGCTAGCCTCAGTGCCGCATGCCGCAACAACGTCAATCGTCTTGTGCTTACGTACATCGGCGGTAACAGGTCTACCATGCCGTATAGTGGGTCGGTACTCCCACCATGTGCAGGTTATGCGATAAGGATACATCGCGTCACCTTTGGCTCGTGATGATACTGGTACTTGCGAAACGCAAGTTCCTTAGCGGCGTAGGCTGACTCAGCCGCAAAGTTTTCGGTTGAAGTGCAGGTGACATACTCACCGTTTTTGTACTCCAACCATTCGATAGTGATCTTAAACATGTCAAGTCCTTGTGAAATAGACAGTCAAACGTGTACGCCCGTCGTGTTTATCGACGGTAGACTTGATGCCGTGCCCATCAAGTTTTGCCTTGATTCGGTCTGCATGCTCCGTGTAGATGGGCAGAGAAACCTTACTCCCGGCCCACGTTTCGATCATCTTGATGACGTTTAGATAGTCTTCCGCAAACGATTTCTCGTTGTGCAGCAGTCTGAGAATGTCAAAGTTCATCTTTAATCTCCAGCGAATCTGCCGTGCGAATGTGCTTGACCTTGCAATTGGCAAGGAAGTCTGAGATTTTCGCAAAGCCTGTCGGTGAGTACCCTTTGATAACCCCGTACTGTGCTTCCGCCTTAAGCCGTGCCGCTTTCAGCAGATCGATTTGATCCTTCAAGGCTAACAACTCTGCCGCCATCGCTAGCCGTTGCCGCTCAAGCTCGGCTATGCCTTCATCAAATGCTTTCATATGCGTTCCACCTTGTTTTCGGTAACTCTGTATCCGACTTGCTTACGCTGCAGGAAGCGTTCGATGACAGCCAATTGCCACTGCTCGTAGAAGCGCATGCCTTTGCGGCCCAGCCGCACGAAGCGATGGTAAACGAGCATCTCGAACTCTTCGTCGCGTATCTCGGCCCGAATTTCTTCGAGGTTTGTCATTTGAAGACCAACCTTACGCAGGCAATGTCTTCCTCCACATCGCCCATGTCCAGCAAGCTCAGATAGACCGCAAGGTCGTGCGCTTGCTCCGGCATGCACAGGTAGACAAACGTCTCCGTTCTGAGCTTGTTGATGTGCAACTTGAGGTTGGCAAGCATCTCAAGTTTTGCGTTGGCAAGCTTGACCAGCCTGTCCAGTTCGCGAAGTTTTTCCATGTAAGTTTTCATGCTGTTCTCCAGTGCATGTTTGTGTCTGGTACCGTGCCGTAGTCGATTTCGCCGCTTTCCACCTTGACAAGCTCAAGCAACTTCATGTTGAAAGCCTTCAGACATTGCAAGGCTCTGATAGCCGCGTCGTCTTTGGACGCGGCGTACAGCACGACAACTTCAGTGAACGTCTTTCCGTGAACGCGAAAGACAACGCTAACGGTGTAGCTCATCTTGCTCTCCTTTTGACATTGCAGCGTCAATGGCGTGCCTCGGTGTTGCGTAGAAGCCAAGTTGCGCTCTGCCAACTTTGTCTGCTCCAACGAACACAAGGTAGCAACCTTCGACCCATTTTGCGTTGTTGACAACGTAGGCTCTACGCTTGACCATGAAGTCAAGCCTTTCGGTGTCGGTAATCATGAGAATTCCACCTTAACCGTGCCGGGAATCACTTCGGTACAGGTTCCCAGTTGCAACGAGTTGACCAGATATTGCAGGCTTTCAATGAAGTGCTGCGTGTATGGCATTTCATGTTCTTCATCCGCAAGCAGGTTTTTGATGTGCGTGGCGGCGTGAAATGCCGTAGAAATCTTGCCTCGTTCAAGTGCCCTACTGACTTGCTCAAGGAACTTGATCCGCAACCTTGCGTAAATAACCGAGTCCTTGCTCGACTGCACCATGTTGGTGATAAGTTCTTGCTTCATTTGAACACCAGACGGAGTGTGTGACCTGCAATTGTCGCCTTCGCAAGGTCGAATGTCAGCTTGGTTTTACGGTCTTCGTCGGTCTCTTTGGCAATTTCTTGCTCAAGTCGCGCAACGTTGTCGAGTCTGGTGGCCTTTGCGAGGCCGTGCTCTTCGACAAACTCGCCAAGTGCGATGGCAAAGCCACGTGCGTTGATATCGATGTGAGTATCCCCGCGCTCTCTAGCTTCGCGAATCTCGCACAGCATGCTCAGGCGATTCGCAAGGTACCCTATCTCGTCGCCGTCTTGTTCGATCAGTCTGTCGATCAGATCAAGGATGTTCATAGAGTTTTTCCTTTTGGTTTCCGATTTTGGGTAGTCGTGCATGCAACGGAGCTTTGATTGCGTCTTCCACTGACATTCCTGATTTGAGCCTAGACCACAGTGTGTCGTATGAAATTCCCGAAATCTCAACCAGTTGACTAATACTCACACTCCTACCCTGGTACAGATATCTGATTGAGTTTCTTGTATTGTCGGACTGTTCTTTCGGAGTGGCCCATGTGCAGTTCGCTTTGCAATAGTCTCCGTTTGTGTTCAGTCTTTCGAGTGTTTTGCCCTCTGGCCTTTGTCCCATGTCTGCGTAGAAGTTTTTGAAATCCTGCCATGCCGGGTCTACACGTACGTCCCTACCTCCGTATTCGGAATAGCCTGCGTTATTTGGATTATGGACGCGTTGAATCATCGTAGCCCATGATCTATACGTCGGAGTATTACGTAATCCATGCTATGGCTTTCTGCCAGTCGCAGCACAGCCGCAAGACTTCGTGTCTCCACTAACCAAATTACCCTTCCGTACCGACTTTTCAGTCCCGCATTCACATCTGACTTTTAAGTAGTACTTTCTATCCACGTCAGGACCAAGCACCGTAAGCTTACCGTACCTTACTTCCATGACACATTCTCCCTAAAGAATCCCTTATGCTTATTTGTACGGGTCAGACGAGTGCCTTCCGGACGTTCACCAAGTTCCGCTAGAAACACTGCGAAGTCCGACCACTCAGGCTGTATTAGCAGCCCTTGCGCTTTCGCTGTTCTTCGCATAAAGAGCCAGATAGGGTACAGGTGATGATTTCTGAGTCCGTGTCGTGTGTAGCCAGTGTTAAGCAGGCATCCACACGACTTTGTTCGACCAGAGACAAGATTACCTCGCAAGATGCTTTTTGCAGGTGAGCCGCAGTCGCATTGAACAAGGTCAGAATATTTGCGGTTAGGGTCAGGTCCGATCACGGTGAGTTTTCCGTACTTCATGGGGGTTTCTCCAGTTTGTGCGTCCATTATAGCTTATCGGACGAATAAAACGCAACCGTTCGCAAAATCTTCGGTGCCCACACCTCGCCGAACCTGCCCAGGATCAACTAGGATCAACCAGGAACGCGCTGGAGCGCTTTTTCCAGGATGCACAGGGCAGCGTCCGCCTTGCGTGCCAAAACGTCCCGTTGCGTAAGACAGTCGGCGCGCCGGACTGCCCGAACTTCATGCTTTACGGGTTGGGGACGGATGATGCCTGCGGCAATCAGATTAGCTCTAGCTCTTGTCGTCATGATGTAGCTCCAGTAAATCTACGGCTTGTTGAAGAAGGCTTAACGGGGCTTCTTCGATACCCGACTCGGCTGCGTCTATCAGCAACTGCAACCAAATTTCTCGAATTTGAGGGGCTTTCAGGTAATCAATCGAATTGACACCAAGTTTTAGGCCCATGTGCTTATACGTTTCTGCAATCCAGAGCTTTAGCAACCTGGATTTAGGCTGCATTTCACGCCCTGGTATCTGGGAATATAAGTCTTCTATCAACGAAACGTGTTTGATGGTCGGCGCAATGGCATTGGTATACGCTGGCAACCGGAACAAGGGTAGTTGTCGCATGTTAGAAGGGTATGTCGAATGTTTCGATTGACTCATATACATAGACATAGTTGGGGTTCTGGTGCCCAAGCGATGTTCTTACCCACGAGCGCCGCATGTAGTAGTCGGGATACTTTGCGAGTACAAGGTTATCTGTCTCTTGCCTGCTGTCTGCTGCGAAGAGCTTTTGAATGTCGAGCCACTCGTCAAGCTTCATGAATACCCAGTCTGAGTCCTGATCCGGTGCATGTGCTGAGGGGCAGGCTGGCTCAAGGCCTGTGCCGCAACCCCTGGCCTCTTCAAGCTCTCGCACAAGCTCCGGGCTTGGTGCCGTTGTCGCATTGAATGTCCGGGTCTGGGCGGCTACGGGTTCACCGAAAACAAGCCAGTCCTCCCCTGGAGCAAGGTGCGCACTAACCTGCTTGGTGCCGCTATTCTCCCACGCTGCACGTACCGAAGGTGCCATGCCTTCAATCAGGTCAGACGGACTGCCACGGGCAATCCAGGTCTGTCCGTCGATCAGGAATGCAGTATAGGTTCCGCTGAGTGTCGTCTTGTTTAGTCGTCGGTCAGCCAAGCTGGAAACCCTGAACGGCGCCCACAAGCCTGCGCACACTGGACACACCCTACCAAGCAGCAAGGTCTGCTTGCGGACGTAGGAAATCTGCTGGCAAAGCTTACATCGACAGCGATACCGCACGATGCGGTTGCCTGTGGTGCGTTCATCGTCCGTAGCTATGCCATCGACTACGGCTTCGTAGACGTTAACAGTTAGATTTTCGACGTTCACAAGGGACTTCACTGGGCGCATTTGTTATCCTTTCGGGACAGGGTTATAAAACCCCTGTATAAAACTACATTAAACTAAATATCTAGGCATTGTATGCGTTTTCAGGAATCACGGTCGGGTACCCTAAGCAACTTTTTTCAAAAACGTGTTGGGCCTTTTTGAAAAAAGTCGAATCTCCTTGACGGGGGGGGGGTAAAACTAATACAACTATAATAATATTTTTATACATATATCTATAAAAATACATTTGTATAATTCTGGTTAAGCGTGAGCAAGCGCTTGAATACACTGCAAGAGCTTGCTCACCGCAACATCACACTTGAACTGGCTAAAGGCAGTAAGTGTTAGAAGTAAATACGAGTTTCCCCTGAACTTGGTCGCCAGAAAGGACCAAGACCTCGAAACCAGCTTGCTTATGCAGTTCTGAGAAGCTGGAAACTTCATCCTCAGCTTCTGAACGGGTCAGAGGGCACTTGATGGCCATGTGCAAGGCCAGAGCGTAAGAAATCATAGATCACCTGTAAAGTAGTAGATGGCTGCAACTGAGCCTGTGATGACGAAAATTTGCGGCAAAGCTGGGCTGAGCATTGCCGCAAGGCATGTGACGCCGAAAACAATCAGCGCGAAGAACGCAAGAAGTGCCTTAAAGATTTTCATGCTGCACTTTCAGGATCTTGTTTTGCACGACAAGACGGCCATCTTGGATGCGCAAGTTGCAGTAGTAGTCGCTTGCAATGTTACTCCAGAAGGATTGCTTGCCGGTGTATTCATGCACCAGGGTAATCTTGCGCTCGATGCGCACAGACATGGCCTGCAACTTGGCACGGGCCAAGCCGCTAGGCGTCTTGAAGTGCCCATACTTGTCTTGTTTCCAGCCCATGCTGGACAAGATAGCGATAACGTCAGATTTTTGCATGTAAGGCTCCTTTAACGAAAGTCATTCCAAATAGTCCACAAGAAAGCGGCCAAAACGATAGCGAACGGGAACAAGAGAAACTCAAGCATTTTCTTCTCCTAACAACAAAAGCAAGGTCCAAAACCTTGCTTTTGGCGTCAGTCCAACTTATTAAGCAGCCGATTGATTCTTGCCCGGCTGTACGCCTTGGGCAAGATGCAGTAACACAGGTCTTTGCGGTCAAACCGCAAGAGGCAACATTTCCTGTAGATAGATTTCATGTTTACAGCCTGAAAATAGTCCAATGGGCCAGAAAGGACGGATTGATGCGGCCAGGGAACTTGGTGCCGTTGAGGATGCATTCCTCAAGCTGGCTGCGGAGCTTGCGAATGCTGTTGATATGGTCCCTGCTGTAGAGCTTGTACGTAAAGTCCCAGCGGGTCAGCGCGTTGTGGCACATAGTATGTGCTTCACAGAGGTCATCGTCTTCGATTACCTGTGGAGAACGACAAACAATTTCCATGGTTACTCCTTTGCTAACAACAAAAGCAAGGCCTAAACCTTGTTTTTGGCGTCAGAGTTCACAGCCTGCGCAGTAGGCTATGTCTGCATCGTAACATTCCGCGATGGGCATCATTTCTGTGCCAGTCATCGACTCCAAAAAGCTCCAGTGAAAATCAAACATTACTTCTCCTTCAAACCGTCCGCAAAGGGCGAACACCTAAGCCGCAAGCGCAGCATCCAAGCGGGCGACAATCCGCAAGGCATCAGCGGGCACATTGCCGCCATGACCATGCTCATCGCAGCCCGCAAACCACTTGGCTGCGGCAAACCCCTCAGCGTACGTCAAGACGACGCCTGACCACTCAGGGTTTACGATTGATGCCCGAAAGCATCCGTCAGGGCTGTGCAGCTTGGTGGCTGCATACACAGCCTCAGTCTCAAATTGCACATTCATGAATGTCTCAGCGCCCGAAGTAGTGATTTCAGAAATGTTGTACACAATAAGCTCCAAAAGTTAATCCCTTTAGAATCAGGGCATGCGAGACTAGCTCACTTTATTGCTGCAATCGCCGCAACCAGAACTGACGATTAGCTAAGTGCCCAAAACTCGCGCACTTCGCATGCGCCACGCTTTACAGCCTGCAAGGCTTCACGGATATCCGTGAAGTGGTTAAACACAATATCCCCGGGGAATTTAACCCCGAAGATAATGCGGCCCTCAGCAGGGCCTGTCATTGCCCAAAGTTGGGCCGCAAGTGATTTGGTAGCTTTCATTTCTTTCTCCTTTTAAGTTAACAACAAAGGCAAACCCTGCACGCAAGGTTTGCGCTTTACTGTCAATCGACAGAACTACATATTGAATCCGCAAGACAACCTGCTAATGCGACAGTGCGCAAGATTCATGCAGTTTTAACTGCCATAAGGCAGTACCGCCTAGACCGTAGGCTAACGGGGATGTTAATCCGGTTATGTTAAGCACACTATTCGACGGTGTGCGATAGCGTCACCTCTACTCTATCCGAGGTTAGA
>Ga0213917_1000233_pt1 | contig 10472 bp, 20 predicted proteins | sample McNCre117MG_FD_161051 | JGI IMG/M metagenome (GOLD analysis project Ga0213917, IMG submission 161051) | Freshwater microbial communities from McNutts Creek, Athens, Georgia, United States - 1-17 MG | ecosystem: Environmental > Aquatic > Freshwater > Creek | place: USA: Georgia | collected... | reverse complement strand
GACTGGAGCGGCGTCAGACGGGTAGAGATTGGCCCACTCCATGGCCTCATCGAGTGAGACGGCAGTGTGGGAGTGCCATTTGTTACCCCAGCGGATGGCGACTGTCCAGATCATGACTTGCTCCCGGTAGCTCTGCGCAGCGGGACGAAGCGAGACCCGCGACGAACATATGTTGGCCCTGTCTGCATAGATGCTGCGATAGCCGCCGCTGCCGTTCGGACATCGCAATGATATTTGTATGCGCTTTGCAACCCCGATTGAGCCTCAGCCATTCCATCTCCGCTTAAAAAGGCCGTGCCGCGCAGTGTGATTGCGCCGCTGCTGTAAACGAGCAGATCAATGCCGTCGGCGTCAAATAGACGGCCGCTAAAACCAGTTGGGATTGGCGTCGCCACATTTTCGCGAATCCAGCGCGCCGCTTTGATCATGCGGTCGTTTGCAATCTCTACTGTCATTTTGTTGCTCATTGCTTGTCCTCACGTTGCGTTAAATGATGCCCGTAGCTGCACACTCGCGGGAATGCGCAGCGGCTGGAATCAGGGGCGAATAAAACTACGGCTTTCGACGTAATAGACCCACCGGCCAGTTCGAACCGGAGAAGCGACTTTTGACATTACAACGACAAAACCGAGGGCGAACCACTCGTTCGCGACTTTGTTCGCCTGCGCTAAATTTTGCGTGAAAAACATGTGTCTATCTCCGTTGTGTGTTTCAGTGAGTGATTAGATTGCGCTCATGGCGGCTGCATAGAGGGCTTTATTGCGAATGGCTGACAGCTGAAAACCCATTCCGCCCCAGCAAACGAAGCCATGGTTATCGATGCTGCCTTTTTTGCCCGCGTAGTTAAAGTATTTCATGGTCATCTCCGGATGGTGTGTGCTGCGATGGGTTAAGAATATCAGATTATTTGCGTCATGCTGCATTTGATGATGAGCGGTAGTTGTTTGGCGGATCAACGGTGGTTTTGCTTATTGAGAATGTAGCGAGCTTATAGCCACGGCGCGGCGACAGGGAAAAATCGAAGCGAACATCTCCACGCATAATCGAATTAAGTTCTACGCGGTCGTTAAATTGCCCGGTCCCAATTTTTACTGTTACTAGCCCATCCTGGACTAGTTTATTCAGGTGCTTAAATTTTTCCGCATCCGACATGTTAAGCAGCCCTTTTATCTGGCTCCCAAATCCGTTGAAAAATGAATCGTCAAAGTCTCTGAGAATAAAAGTTACATTCATAGCCGCCCTTCTTAGGTGATGATTAATACTAGCACCATTAAATGCATCATGTTGCAAATACAGACAGGCGGTATTGTTCTGTCGATCAACGGTGATTCGAGGCAATCTGATAGAATTTTCGCGAACACAAATTGAACGGTTGCGCAGGGAATATGCTTATAGACACACATAGAGACAGATATCGATCAGACATGGAGTTTGTGTGGTGCGATGCGTGCGAGATGATGACAGTGCATAGCGGCGGATGTGGATTGTGCGGAGTTGAGCGGCAGAACAACGTATTCGAGGTCGAGCCAATGAAATTTTCGCGAACACAGAATGATGGTTGCATGGGATAGAGAGTAGAGGGCTGGCAATAGACAGTAGGTCGGATTGAGCAAGCGATGGGTGGATATAAGCGAACAATCGCGAGGGCTGCATAGATAGCAGGCGCGAAGAGACGATTAAGCCGAAAGGGCTGGACAGCGTAAGGAGGGCCTTCTTTCCCCCGCCAACTTCGCACGCACGTACGCGAACCTGTACAACTCAACCAAAATCCTGTACGCAATCTTGTACGTTTCGCCGTCCATCTGACCAAAACTAGCCTTTCGTCTGCCCCAAGTAGCGCTCACGATGGCCTGTTGATAACATTAGCGCACAACATCACAAACCGAGCAATATCAATGTCATTCGTCATTGTTGTCAGCATCGCAGGCGCTGTTATTCCGGGCTGGCTGAGCGTTCGCGGTCTGTTTGGGTTCTAGTCATCAGGGCAAGCCGTGAGTGCCCACAACCACGGCAGTCAGTCATGCGTTGCCAGTTCCTATTCTGGCGGGCATGTTGCGCAGGGGCTGATAGCTAAGGCGCTGCTAGTATAGGGCGCCTAGGCTTTAATCTGCCGAGTTATCCACAGTGAAAACTATCGCCCACATTCCGCTTTCCGCCAATTGCCTGCCTGGAGCAAGCAGTAGGAAACGGAACTCCCTACAGTCTCATTGTCCTCTATCTGCGCAATACCATTTGATCGGTGGCCTACCGTGCCTGCTCCCCATACGTCGGAGACCCGGCAATAATCCCCATTTAAGGGGGCTGCGCTTCTGTTACGAACCCAACCGAGGCCGTAACCGACCGGAAATCCCTATATTTGCCAAGGATATGGCTTTTCAGGGCAAAGAGCCGGAGGACATTATGGGCCGTTTACGTTCGCAGTCTGCCCAGGCGGTAGCGGATTAATCAGTACGGGCTTGCAAGTAAGGTAAGATGTGGTAAGATTCCCACATCTGGTCGTATTTGTTGCCCCAAATACTGCCGCAAGAAGGTCCGCGAAAACCAACTTGCTTAAGGACATAGTAGCACAACCGAGCCCCAGCACACCACTGGGGCTTTTTTGTGGCCGAATACCCCGGTGGTGGCCGTTATCACACATTTTGGTTATAAGCAATAAATACAGTCGCTTACGAAAATCGAGGATGCCGAAATCCCGGTGGTATATCCAGCCATTTTGAGCAAGCGGAAAAGTCTTAGATCGAAACGGAATAAGAATCCGACAGATGGTCGAACAGCATGGTGGCTATGATGGTAAAATTGAGTATCAATGGAGATATGCATGGATAAGCAGCACATTTTGGTCGGCAAAACAATCACTGGCCTGACCGTTTCGGATGACCGAGAACGTCTTGTTGTCTCCACCACTGACGGCGATATCACTGCAACAGTGGACGCTGAGTGTTGCTCGTATACGTGGATTGAAAATGTCGAGCTGCCAGCCCTTGGCTTCCCTGCCATGGTGGTGTCTGTATGCAATCTCGACATGCCAGGGGCCGAAGACCACGTATTCTGCGAAGACCCGGATGAAGTAGAGTTCTATGGACTCAGCATCAAAACCGACAAGGGTGAAATAGTCATCGACTATCGCAACTCGTCAAATGGCTACTATGGCGGCAGCCTGTGCTGGCCTAGCTCACTTGATGTTTAACCAGAAGACCTTCTGTAGAGAAAACGGAGAGAGCAATGCAAACATTTTTAAACGGAGACCTTGTAAAGATCGCCGATGATCTCGGTGATTCAATGCGACATTTCAGAGCTGGCTGCGAGGCGGTTGTCATAGGCAGCTATATAGAACTGGTCGGTGGAAGATTTAATTATGCGGCCCCAGGGTTCAATGGTCCGGACAATGAGTCGTACTCCGTGTTCATAGAGGGAGCTGGCCCCGTTGCTTGGTACATCGGGAGGCAGTTAACGCTGATCGAGCACGGCAGGCATGATCTGATCATGAAATGGCAAAAGGCGAGGCCCATCGGCTAATAATCCTGTCTATCAAATCAGTTACTCTAATTTTTCGAGCAACTCAACCAAGGAACACCCATGCAAGACAACATCGAAGCAGAAATCCAAGCCAAGGGCCTGACGGCTCCTCGCGTTACGCTTGCGGATATCGAGGCCAATATCGACAGCGAGCATTATTTCACGGCGGAGCAAGGCGAGTTCGGTGCGGCATTCGACAAAGCAAACGTTGGGAATGCAGGCCCGTTTACGGGGTCAAAGCCGCCAAGTCCTCTCAAGCTTTTGACATTTTGCGTTCTCGTATTAAGCAACGGATTCACAGTCACCGGTGAGAGCGCATGCGCATCCCCTGAAAACTTCGACGCCGAACTCGGCCGCAAGGTCGCCCGTCAGAGCGCAATCGCCAAAATCTGGCCGCTGATGGGCTACGAACTCCGCACCAAGTTGATGAGCGAATGAGCGACGCCACGCTTGTCTCTCAGGAACTGGAAGGAATCGCAACCCAGATCGACAAGATGCTTACGAAGCTTGTCGGTCATGAGGTCGCATTCTCTCTTTTCGTATGGACGGAAGGTCGGTCAAACTACATCAGCACGGCAAACAGGGAAGAAGTAACTGCGATACTCAAGCAGCACATCGCAGGATGGGAGGCGGGGATGCCTGATATTAAGGCTCACGAGATTATCTAAGGGACACCCATGACTACCGAATCACCAACCGCCTGCATCCGCTGCCGAACCGATTGCGTGCCACTAGCCGGCATCCCGTCAGACGACGGCGTATCGTTCATCTGCGTAGGCGCGAACTCCCCATCGAGTAGGCAACTGCCCCAAGACCGTTTCACACTGTGCTGGAAGAACGCTGCCATTGACGAGCGTGGTCACTGGGATAAGCGAGACTTACTTGACACCATGAGCGTCATTGCACAGGCGCTCAGTACCGACGAGAACATCAGGGTATCGGCAGGGATGACTGAGGACGAAATGCAGGCTTGTGAGTTCAAGTAACAATCCGACAAACGGCTCGCCATAACTCCACCACATATGGCATTATGTTCGTGGTGAATGCAGACGCTGACTCACTTCAGCAACAGCAGCGAGTGCATCGCGGGAGCTGAGACCAAGCATCGGCCACCTGAATGGGTTGGGAGATTCCCAGCCGACCGCTGGCAGACCGGAGAAAGTCTGCTGTCAATCAATTACAGGAGTAGCAAAATGAAAGTTTGGGTTTGGATATTGGCAGCAATTGCACCAGTCATTGGCTGGATTCTCAACATTGTCAAACTGGCCGGCATGAACTTCGACCACATCAACGGCATGATGGTCTTGCGGGTTATCGGCATTTTTATGGCCCCGCTCGGCGCCGTGCTTGGGCTCTTCTGAGTCAACGAACACTGAGGTGTGCTCATGCTGGTTAGTGTCTCCCTGGACATAAACACGCATGGCGTGTAGTGCCGCCGTCCGGACTGCGAATCTTGACGGCGTTTTTACGGAGAAAATAATGAAGATATCCCCGAAACTGCCAAGCGGCCTATCTGAAGCCCATTGCGGAATGTATAGCGTTTCCGCAATCTGCGATCCGGAAACAAACGCTATGCTATTTAGGCTAATGGACAGAAAGCTTTGCCGGTATGGCGTATTCGCAACGATGGTCCAGCTGGAATGCAGCAGTATGTTTAAGGCGATTGATGCCGATATTGCCGGGAAACTGATGTCGAGTATGGCGGCTGTAGCTCACCCATGCAACACAAAATAACTTGCGGATCACATTCGACGATTCACGATACACAACAACGGAGAGATTTATGAAACTGACGCTTCCTGTAGTCCTATTCCTGATTTTCATGACGCTGAAACTATGCGGCGTTATCGGCTGGTCATGGTGGCTGGTCGCGGCTCCAATGTGGATTCCGTGGGCTATTATCGCGGCGCTATTCATCATTGGGACGATTATTGCCTGCCTAGCGGTCATGGCGCTGTTCATGGTGACGCTTGAAACCGTGAGGGATAAATGCTGGTAGTGCGCGGTAGCTCTAGTCCTTTTGCCAACTGCGGCGCTGTCGGTATTTATAGTCTATATTCTCGGGCTGTCGGCCTCCTGACGAACGGCCAAGACAACACCAACAGAGGCTGGTAGTATTTGTCAATGGAGCATTTTGCAGTGCTGCGGCGTGGAAGGACACGCGCGACCATGGCAAGCCCGGAGCATCGAGTATCCGAAAGGACAACGACACCAGTAAGCGAGATGACATCAAGCCGAAGCCCAATGTCCTGATGGGGAGAACGATGACGCTGAGTCCCGGAGCCGGTATCAAGCCCGGCCATCACTGCAAAATGTTTTATGCGCGATAGTTTAATGGATAAAACACCCGCAATAACGTTTCGGGATATCCTGGTTCGAGTCCGGGGAGCGCACTTTTAACGCTATGGGCCACGCGATGGCTTACGAAGAGGCTAAAGAGTTAAGTTCGTTTACGAACTACCGCACTTGCGGAGGATATGCGTGGCAAATGAACGGTCGATCTGAAAATAGCCCACACATGTCATGGTGCCCGCAAAAGCATGAATACGACGAGTGGTATGCAGCGCTTCATTCAACGCGCGACAAGGAAGCTTAATTCGTTGGGGTGTTCTAACGGTAAGATGCCGGTCTCCAAAACCGTGCAATCGTGGTTCGACTCCACGCCCCTTCGCCATGACAAGGAATATAGATGGACGACAAATTTGCCTGGATGATGGACTGGTGCAGGAAGAACAAACTGCACCCTGGCGGCGAGGCTTGGCATCGAGCGGAACTGGCATGGAACGAGTATTCAGCGAAGAATCAGAAGGATGAGCAGAAATGACACTTGACGAAATTAGGCTGGCACTGCTGGCTAGTGGATCGTTCACTGCAGGGGTGATGTCCTCTGGCGATATCGCGGAAAGGATCGATGCCATAGCCAGCGGGTTCTTGATGGCGTGGAATAAGCCTGAAACTCCGCAAACACAGAAGGGCGATAACCCATTCAAGCCAGGGGACAGGGTTGTTGTGGTTAAAGGCGGCATTCGCCCGGTTATCCCGGTTGGCTCTGAGCATGTTGTAGACTCAACTGACGATGGGCTGGTCTATGTCAAAGATTTGTTTGTTGGGCTGCACCATAGTTGCTTTACGCTTGCCGAGCCCGCGCTTCCGGAAGTTACGGAGATTAATCTTGGGCATGAAGGGCTTATGGTTATCGGCGCTGTTAATGGCGAAAGACGGTGGGGACTATACAACAGCGATGGCTATAACAGCCTTAGCCGAGAAGGATCACTCCGAATCGACGCCGCGATCCGCGCCGGCCAAATGAGCATGAAGGAGCGCAAGTGACAGAAGAAGCGCCATTTCGTACCTGGATCAGCGGGGACTTCGTTATCTCGGCAATCGGAGATGATCCGCCTCGCCCGCTGGCTTTCAAGAGTCAGTCCGATGCCTTCAGGGCGTGTATCGTCCACATCGCCGCCATCGATAGCCTAATAGTTGGCAAAACACTTGCCAATAAATCGGTAACTTGAGCATAATGCAAGCGCTGTTCCTCCGTTGTAATATTGCCCGGATGGCTGCTATTAAGCGCCTCCGGGTTTTCTTTTGTACGGTTCTTGATATACTCCTTGCTGGTCATCCTCACGGGTGAAATCGTACTTTCCGTATTTTCGGATTAGCAAGGAACTTTTATGTCAGCAGAACTTCAGTCATTTGGCACCGGAGGCACCCAAGCCTTAACGGACGCCGCCACGATCACCCTTGATCTTGCCTCTACGCCGGGGAATAGTTTCTCCGTCACTCTTGGCGGGAATCGCACGCTCAACATTTTGAACCAAATCCCCGGTCAAAAAATCGACCTCTATGTCACTCAAGACGGGACTGGTTCCAGAACGCTGGCAGTGAAGAGCAACGGAACTTCGGCAGTCGTATCAACCGGAACTCTCTTGACGACCACAGCAGGCGCGGTTGACTTGATCCAGATCGCATACCGGGCAACGCTGGGGTATTCATTCGTCTACCCTCTGGGCAAGGCGTTCTCCTAATCTAACTGCCCGGCCTAACCCGCCGGGCATTGGTGAGCTATGAAACTGACAGCCAAAGACCGTAAAAAATTGCCGAAATCTGAATTCGCCGGCCCTGGTAAAAGTTACCCCATCCCAGATAAGAGTCATGCAGCGAATGCCAAGGCTCGCGCATCTCAGGCGGTCAACGCTGGCCGAATGTCGGGCTCTGAAAAGAAGAAGATTGACGCAAAAGCAAACAAAGTTTTGAAGGGGAAGAAATGAACAAGCATTACCGAGTTCCGATGAAAGGTGGCGGCTCCATGGAGACATGGAGCGCTGAAGAGGACATGGAAGACGACAAAAAGCATAGCATCAAACAGGTCTCCAAGAGGGATATGGCCTTGGATAAAAAACGCGGCGTCAAGGATATAAAAAAGCCGAAGCGAGGCTAGCAATGGAAGACGGGTGTGTGACCAGCGAGGACTTGGAATTTGCCCTCGATTCCGCTATTTTGAAGCTCGCCATTGATAAATTAAGCTTGGCTTTCGACGAGTTTATCTCGGCCTGTATCGATGAATCAGGGGATACAGTCGCTCCAAGCGCACAATCACTTGCAAAGGCGCGCGGTTATCTTCCGCCCGACTGTCGAAACGCCTACAAGAAAAGGGTTTAAAATGGCAGGCAATAAAAATAGCGGCGCCCATAGCCAGTTCACGAACGATATCGCATATGAGATATGCGAGCGCCTAATTGAGGGCGAGCCGCTAGCAAAAATCTGCCGTGATGAACACATGCCCGGCTACCGAACGGTCCATGATTGGCGAGTGCGTTATTCGGAGTTCGATGACGATTTCATTCGGGCCAGGGAGGATGGATACGACGCCATCGCATACCGCCTCCGCAAAACGGCAAGGGGCAAGGGGCCAGAGGAAGGGGGTGAAAGTACCGGTGACGTTCAGCGGGACAAGCTGATTATCGAAACCGACCTGAAGCTGCTCGCGAAGTGGTCCAAGCGGTATGGCGACAAGTTTACGGCCGAACTGACCGGAGAGGGAGGTGGAGCGATTAAGTCAGAAATCACGGTGAGCTATGTCAAAGCAATCCAGGATGCCAGAGTCATTCGAGATAGCGAAGACTGATGCAGATCGAGCTGCCAGAGTGGGCCGCAAAACTTAGGGAGCCGCACCGATATAAGACGATTTATGGCGGTCGTGGAAGCGCAAAGTCATGGACAGTCGCAAGGCAGCTCCTCCTAAAGGCAGCAGCGAAGCCCATTCGATGGGGCTGCTTCAGAGAAGTACAGGATTCCATTAGGGATTCAGTGCATCGCCTGCTTAGCGATCAAATCCAGGCAATGGGTCTTCCTGGGTTTGAGGTGGTCCGAGACGAAATTAGGCATGCTAATGGAAGTCTATTTGTTTTTGCCGGGCTTTCACAACACACCGTCGAGTCTATCAAGAGCTTTGAGGGTTTGGATGGCGCCTGGATCGAAGAGGCTCAAAGCGTCAGCAAGCGGTCATGGGATGTCTTAACGCCCACGATTAGACGGCCGGACTCTGAAATCTGGAGCACGCTCAACCCCCACCTTGAGACCGACGAGACCTATCAACGACTCATTGTCACTCCGCCGACTGACAGTCTGTTGATCGAAGTCAACTGGCAGGACAATCCATGGTTCCCGGCGGTTCTTGATCAGGAAAGGGTTAATTGTCTCCGCAGAGACCCAGATAACTACCCGAATATTTGGGAAGGACAGCCTGTCCGGGTTGCAGAAGGCGCCATTTATGCCGCCGAAGTTGATAAAATGTATAAGGATGGCCGAGTTAGGAACGTCCCTTATGATCCGGTCCTTATTGTCGACCGAGTATGGGACTTAGGATGGAACGATTCCATGTCGATTGGCTTATATCAGCGTTCTGCATCCGAAATTCGCTGCATCGGCTACATAGAAGATTCCCACAAAACCTTGGACTGGTATATTCGTGAGCTGGAAAAGCTTCCGTATCGGTGGGGGAAAGATTTTATCCCTCATGATGGAGCGGCCAAAGACTTCAAGACCGGGAAAAGTACTGAAGAAATCCTGCGCGGGATGGGGTGCTCTGTCGAAGTCCTCCCGGCCATGAGCATCGAAGAGGGGATTCGGGCAGCAAGAACGATCTTTTCTCGGCTCTATATCGATTCTGAAAAATGCAATGGCCTTTTGGAATGCCTGAAGCGCTATCGACGAATCGTTAATAGGAAGACCAATGAGCCAATGTCGCCGCTTCACGACAAATACTCCCATGGCGCGGATATGTTCAGATATACTGCCCAATCGGTTGAGAGGATGGGCATAAGGGTCAGGAAAGAATCAAAAATCCCTCCAAGGCAAGTAATCTTGCATGAATACGCTGGAAATGGATGGCTTAAATAATGGCGCGCAAGACAAAAAAAGACAACGAAGACGATGCGATTATTGTTGAGGCCAAAGCACGCTTTAAGGAGGCCGACGAATGGGTTTCTATTGCGAATCAGCGGTATATCGAAGATTACAAGTTCTTCAACGCCGACGCTAAGAATGGCTATCAGTGGCCTAAGTCGATCAAACAAACAAGGGATATCAACAACAAACCTTCTTTGACGATCAACAAGACGCGCCAATACGTCCTGAACATCACCAACGACTCCAAGCAGAACAAGTCCTCGATCAAACTTCGCCCAGTTGGGGAGACGGCCTCCTTTGAAGGCGCCGAAATCATGGAGGGAATCGTTCGGCACATTGAGTACATATCGAGCGCTCAAGCGGCTTACGATGGCGCGGTGATGACACAAGTCATTGGAGGAAGGGGTTATTGGCGGGTAGTCACTGATTTTTCCAGCCCGGATAGCTTTGACCAAGAAGCCTTTATTCGGCCAATCCCCGACCCATTATCTGTTCGCATTGACCCACATATCCAGCAATACGATGGTTCAGATATGCGGTATGCG
>Ga0213917_1000232_pt1 | contig 10522 bp, 16 predicted proteins | sample McNCre117MG_FD_161051 | JGI IMG/M metagenome (GOLD analysis project Ga0213917, IMG submission 161051) | Freshwater microbial communities from McNutts Creek, Athens, Georgia, United States - 1-17 MG | ecosystem: Environmental > Aquatic > Freshwater > Creek | place: USA: Georgia | collected... | reverse complement strand
AGTTTGCCGGGTACAGCTATTTTGAGTTGTCCGATTTTTTGCCTACAGTGCAAGAGATTTTTGCGAAGCACAGTCTATGCGGTGTTATCTCTTACGGCAAAGAAGAAGCCCGTTTGACAATCGTAGATATGGATGAGAATGGCGGCTCTTTGGAAGTCACTTCACCCATGTCTGAAGCCTCATTAAAAGGCTGCCACCCAGTGCAAAATCTGGGCGCAGTGCAAACATATATCCGTCGCTATCTATGGGTTACTGCAATGGAGATCGTGGAGCATGATGCACTCGATTCAAGCAATGGGCCAGTAGAGAAAAAAGTGATGCACAAACCTACTGGAACACCAGAAGTTGATCCTGGTCAGATGGAAGTTGTAGAAGCTGTAGCTGATTCAATCCACAATCTTTTCTCTAGAGATGACATTTTAGGCGTCTATGAAGAATACCTTGGCATTGTGGATAGTGAAGCAAAAATAGCTCTATGGCAGCTACTCCCATCGAATATTCGGTCAGCAATTAAAAAACATGGTGATTCTTTGAAAGGCAAAAAATGAACAATATTTCAGTTAGCGGTAATTTGGGAAAAGATGCGGAAATGCGCTCATTAAGTGACGGTACTCCTGTACTCTCGTTTTCAGTGGCAGACAGTCAGGGGCGCGATAAAAATTCAATCTGGTGGGACTGCTCACTCTTTGGAAAACGTGCCGATTCACTTAAAAGCTACCTTGTCAAAGGCCGGCAAGTGACAATCATTGGAAATGTGACTGAGCGTGAATGGGTGGATAAAGACGGACAAAAGCGTAAGAGTTACGGCCTGCGTGTTCAAGATGTTGCACTCATGGGTGGAAAGCGAGAAGAAAACACGCAGTCAGAGCGTCAGCAGCGTTCCAAGCCTTCATCGTCTGAAAGTGGGTTTGATGATATGGATAACGATATCCCCTTTTGATTTACGGGCATGAAAGCGGATGCTGTGCTACTGGGGGTTCCCGGTGGGCCGGACACAGAAGCAGCGAGTAGTCCCACCTTTTTAAACTAAAAAATGAAAAGAATCAGTAAAGCAGACAGAATGCGCCAGTTGCTCAGACAAGGGGATTGGAGCATTCACGACATGTCAGAGGAAGCAGGATGCCACTATACAGGAGCCTACGCTCTTATATTGCGTGAACTTAAAGCTGGGAATGTCGCCCAGACTGGCTACATTGTTCAAGGCAGATCACGCTACAAGCTCTATACATGGGTTGGTGATGATGACCTGATTACCATGTCTATTAAGGCAGCAGAGTACCTTAAAGAGCATGCCAAGGACAATCTTGGTCAATCACTTGCCAATCACTTAATGCGTCTTGCAGGCGCTAAAACACTATGAAACTTGACACACAAACGATTATTACCGCAGGCCGCGATCTACAATTCTTTTGCCACGGCCAAGCCAGAGAAAACGGATGGTGGACAAACTTGACTACGGGAGAAACGCTGACAAGCACCGGCTACCCGAAAATCAACCCGACCAAGAATGTGTGCGAGTTGTTATGCCTGGTGCATAGCGAAGTCAGCGAAGCTATGGAAGGCCACCGCAAACTACTCATGGATGATAAGTTGCCTAACCGTACCATGTTGGAGGTTGAGTTGGCCGACGCTGTTATCCGAATCTTTGACATGAGCGGCGGTCTGGGCTTGGACGTGGCTGGGGCGATTGCTGAAAAGCTGGCCTTCAATGCTTCACGCTCAGATCACAAAATTGAAAATCGTCAAGCTGTTGGTGGTAAAAAGTTTTAAGGATTAAAAATGACAGATATCAAGAAAATTCTGGCAGAGCGTGGCGAAACGTATGGTGAGTTCATTGGGCACGCAAAAATAGCTCAAGAGCTTAAAAGCATCTATCGACGTGAACTTGCATTGCGTGCAAAGGTGCTAGAGGCAGATCAATTTGAGGCACTAGACATGATTGTTCATAAGATTGCCAGGATTATTAACGGCAATCCGAATCATGCTGATTCATGGGTTGACATTGCGGGTTATGCAAAACTTGTCGCAGATAGGCTAGAAAAGTAGGGAAAACACCTATTAAAAAAGTGAGATATGACTGCTAAGATTCAGGCTCAACAACTAAGGATAGATATGAAAACCTTTACCGCAGAAGAATTTGAGATTGAGTTTTATAAAGCCATGCACGAGTGGGCATCAGGTGGCAAAGTTGGCAAATTGCCAAGGGGTAACTGGGAGTATAGATATACAAAATCTGAAGATTGGAGACAGTCAAGTGAACTGCCGCACACCCCATCCTTTGATGATTTAGCTCAATACCGCTGGAAACCCGCCAAGAAACGCACAGTCGTCATTGATGGCGTTGAGCTTGTTGCGCCGGAGGTGTATGCGCCAGTTAACGGAACTACTTACTTCTGTGAGTACAACAAAGGAAACATAGAGTCCTACTCTCCTTGGGGTGGGGCCGACTTTGAATATGAATCACTCAAAAACGGCAAAGTATTCCTCACCCGCGAAGACTGCCAAGCAATGGCAGATGCGCAGCGTAAACAACGGATGGGAAGTGTGTTGTGAGTACGGCAAATTATGACGGATATGAACAATTGGTTCAAGAAACTGCAGAATGCAGCCCTACTGATGGAGTATTTTTTATGAGTAAATACACACCGGGGCCGTGGACATTTTCAAAATCTGACATGTTTGGCGACTTACGTTTCTATGTCGCACAATCTGATGCTGCACCATACACACCAAATTTTTCGGACGTGGCCACATTGATTGCAGAAACTGTTCCATCTGAACGTCAATATATACAAGAAGCCAACGCCCGCCTAATCGCAGCAGCGCCTGAGTTGCTGGAGGCTTTGCAAGAACTGTTATCAGAATCGTCTGATGGGATTGCAACATCGCCGCTGACACGCAACAAAGCCCATGCAGCTATCGCTAAAGCAACAGGAGAAACGAAATGACATGGCTATTAGTATTTATGATATGTAAGAACATTTGTGTTCCATCTTATGCTGAAACTTATCCCAATAAACAAGAGTGTTTAAAGCATGTCGATAAAGAGGAAAGTTTTTTTCATAGACCCGTAAGTTATTGCATCCCGATGGTAATAGGAGAGGCGAAATAAATGAAAAAGAACCGCTACTCTGAAACCCATTACACGCTAATCGACGAGCTAATGGCATCTACGGTTAATCCATTGCCAGAGGCTTTTCGTGTGCATCAGTTGACCTCTATGTGGCAGGGTTTGCGGTCTATGGAGACCCACAACGACCCTAAACCCGATGATTGGCGTGTGGTCAGCGATGCCGTAAATTTAATGGAAACGCTGATTAAATCCGGTGTTGCTATTGATGAATCCGGCCTGCTTATGGATGCTATTACAGCACTTGCAGAGGCTGGACGTCGATCAATGGAGGGTAAAACACTGCGATTATCTGGGCCAGGTATGTTCGCAGTCCGATCTATTCTTGAGGACTATGCTGAATGTGTTAATGCACTACCAGCCCGGACAATGATACGTTGCCACCGCCAGACTGAGAAAAGAATGCAGGAAATACTCTCAGGTAAGCGGCAGCCTCATGATGTAGAGATTGGCTGATTACTTTGACGCAACGCCGTTAATTTTCTCAACCGTCCTTAGGCCACCTAAGCCAAGCATACCCATGAGAATAGGCATCATTTCACCAACATCAGCCGGTGTTAGTGTGATGGGGTGTCCATAGAGTGAAAGTATTAGTTTTGCGATTGGGAGGCCAATCCAGTTCCAAGCACATGCGAGGCCACAAACCCATCCGATAGCAGGACGCCAGCCACTCGTAAACAAACTTGGGCTGGCTGCTTCTACTTTGTTGGTTTCAATTTGACCTTGTATAACCATGACAGCAGCAGCAAGTTGTTGCTTTTCTTGCTCTGTTTTATCAGGCCAGATCTTATTGATGACGGTTCCAGCTAAATCAGCCACAGCGCCAACGCCTGTTATATCCATTCAATCCTCCATTAATCCAATGATCACGATGATGCAAGCTATCCATGCAAGTGCGCATATCCATATGGCTAGCTCGATCATGCTAAACCCACAATACCGGCTACAGTACCAGCATCAGTTACTGTGATGACTCGATTAATGGGTTTTTCAGGCACATGCGTGGAAACATGCACCCATTGTTTGCCATTAATCCCCTCTAGGATGATTTGACCAATTCCAAGCACTTGAACAAGGGGGGCCAATAAACGCGCAATCTCTGTTGGCGTACCAAAATCAGGGGCAATAAAATCAGCAGCGTGTCCTTGTGGGTGGTCTGACGTAGTGCGGCTTCCAATGGCTGAATTTAGCTGACTGCACCTGTACCCACTTGTGATGATAATTGGCGTATTTAAGGTGCTTCTAATTCGTTCTAGCATGTCTGCAAGCAAGACAAGGCGAGGGATTAATTCAGCAGGTGGAGTATTGTCAATCCCGAGTTGGTCAGCTTTTCGACTTGATGTTAATTCTGATAAATCAAAATGCTGGGAAAGTTTCATTTTTCATTCCAGTGAAGTCTATCTGTAATGCGCCTGCGCTTATTCTGTGCGTCATTGTAGGTTCTGTACAGTTTTGCAGCAGTGGCAACCATGAAAACGCCGATCCCCATAAACATAACTCCAAGTGACCATGGGGTGTCATTGTTTTTACACCATTCTGCCATCCCTAGAGCACCGATAGACAGGCATGAAAGCCCTACACGCTGGACAAGGGTGTCATTCAGATGTGGGGCTAGTACACCTAAAAGTGCCAGCCCTGCAATTAAATACAGAATTGCCACCATTAAAAATGTCTCCATATCATCCCCCAATGCGATTCTTAACACCGTTTATGGCTGTTTGCCACATATCTTTTACGGGTGTTATTTGAATTGCCTCCCAGATTTTGGCCGTGATTGCCATCCCAAACATGCCTACCAGAAACCCGGATAAGCCATCAGGAAGGCCAGTTTTCATAGAAATGTAGGGGGTTGCATACAGACTAATCACAGCACCTCCGAAACCCATTGCAAGGCGTTCAGGCCATGTCCCTTTGATGAAATTAAGGGATAACAAAGCACCAGCTACGCCAGATAGCTTGGCTGCAATGATATCGAAGTTGGAATCTGTCAAAAGTTATCCTCCCAGCCCAAGCAGTTAACAAAACCACTACCACTGCAAGCCCAATAGATATTGGATGATTCTACGCAAAATGCGCCAGCACCATATGAAGTCGTGGAAGCGTTAAAACTACCTTGTATTGGAGGCGGGTTTGTGCTAGTAGATGAACCGTAAGCATTATTCGGCCCTGCAATTGCGATATTACCAGCCGAAGTCACACCGATTGTCAACATGATGGTTGATGAGGTTGTCGGTATATAACTTGAAGTTGATATAGATACGAATGTTGGAGTTCCAACAGAGCCAGCGGTTCCAGTTGCCATTTGTGGCAAAGTTGCTACATTGGAGCCCGATGCAACGACATATTGAGCCCTTTTGCCATATTGCTTGAAACTAAGCGGATATTTATTTCCACTGGCATCAGTACGAATCCAGCCAATTCTTGCTTTAAACGTGTAGCCACTAGGCATAGTTGGGGCCGTCGTAGATAATGAGATAAGACCAGCAGATGTCGTACCATTATAAATAACCCAAACGCTGTACCACGTCGATGCCGCTAAAGTTCCAGTATCCAATCCATTTGCACCACTTCCAGCAGAATTGACAGTAAGTGATAATGAACGCAATGTCACATAAGAATTAGATGCATCCTCAACTACTATTTCATCCGAACTAATTGCAACACTTGCAGAGGTTCCAGTCGATGAAAGTTGCAAATTCTTAAATAAACCTTGGACAGTCGATTGAGCTACGGTCTGTGGAGATACCCCTTTTGCTGGATTTAAAAGCACCCATTTCCCGTAAGTTGTGCTGTAGTCTAGGTCAGCATCACCTAAAATATCACCTGCTACCAGTGGAAGATTATTTCCCTTGACAATTGTTGTTGCCGATGTAGTGCCTGCGGCAAAAGTTGGATTAACAACTGTATTGGCGGAGCAATCCTTCAAAACGACTCTTAAACCTTTTGTCAATGTCGTGACATTGGGAGAAAATGTAGCCGTTATTGCATCAGCAGTCCCGCCAGCTGTCGATACAGTAGTTGAAGAGTCATTTGGCATACCATTCAGTGCAGCTAGAGCCGCTGCCGCAGTTGTTGCACCAGTTCCACCACTTCCAATAGCGAGTGGATTAGACCCGCTTGGAAGTTGCTCAAACCTTACTGAATCACCGTTAACGGCGCCAGCAGACAAGCCTGTCAACTTATATCCACCCATAGGAAGATTCGAGGTTGGAACACCTTGACCATCTTTTGTGAGCGTATTGCTCAACCCAGACGCTAAATCTGAAATAGTATTGTTGAACAGTACCGCATCGCTCGTTTGCCCGTTTGAGATCGGGTTTCCCGGCGTGAAGACGTTAAATGTTCCGCTTCCGTTAAATGGCATTATTGGCCTCGTTTCTTAGGAAAAGTATGGATTTCACAGATTTTATGGTCATAAAGTTTATAGTTTTATGTGTTGCTGTGTTTGTTTATGAGTTTTGGCGGGGTTTTACTGGGCGGCGATAGCTGGAGCAGTCTTTAACGCTAGTCTTTGTGCAGTTTGATTGCTCAATAGATTAGCCAATTTACTAGACTGTGGCTCATTTAGCATTCTTTGCTTCAAAGCATTGCTGTTCAATAGGGCATTGGCAATGCGCCCAGTCGTAACACCAGCAGCTACGCCGGGTGCGCCAGCCAGCCCAAACGTCAAAGCACCAGCCGCCGCCCTTTGCGCTGCTCCGTGTTGGCCTTCCCTATTCCTTACGAATTGGGCTGCAATGTCTGCCAGTTCCTGCAATGGCTGATTGTTGATATTTGGCATATTGGCCAAGCGTTCCGCACTGACTTGACCCTCTATGCCTTTCTTGGCGAGCTTTTCAAGAGAAAGCATATTCCCGTATTGCTGACGTGTTTGAGCGAATGCAGCAGATTTCTCGGGGCCAAGTGAGCGATTAAGCGCATCCATAAGTGCACTTTTAAGTTCTAATGCGTGATACGCTTCGGGTGTTTTGCCCTTGCCTAGCCGATCTAGTTCACGCTTGATGTTGTAGGCAGCTTGTCCATCAATAGTTCCAGTTTGACCTTTTTCAAACAGGTCATCTATTTTGCTTTTGATTGCCTTAAAAGCATCCGAACCAAGCTCCCTATCTGCCTTTGTCTCAATTCGAGCTACATCGTCCATTAACTGACTATCGAAATTGACACCTGTGTTTCTCAAAGTCGAATCAAATTCACTGCCTAGTTTGGTGTTGGCTTTTCTCAATGCCATAGTTACATTGCTTGAATCTTGCCCAAACGTCTTAGATAGAGCCTGATTAAGCTGAGATAGCATCTTTTCCTCAGTACCAGCACGTCCGCTAAACGGAACATAATTTAGGCTTGATGCAATCGCATTCAATGGTCGACTATTGGTCAATCTGTCGGCTGGAATATCAATACCGAGTTCATTGGCTCGTTTTGCAAGATTTGCAACATCGTCACTGACACCCATTCTCAGAGCGTCACTCAGTTTATTTCCAACCGCTCCAGCAGCAGCGCCTACACCTTTCATGGCAACAGGAAGACCGCCACCAAGAGCAGCACCTACACCAGCCTCATCTGGGTTAATCAGTCCAGCAGATGCGCCGCCAGAGATAGCACCACCAGCTGCACGAGTAGCCATATTTTGGATGCCACCCATAAGACCAGGAGCTGATTTACCTGCTGTCATACCTGAGCTTTGAACGGCATTAATCAGGTTGGGTGCAGATTTTGCTACCGCAGGTATGGCCGACATTCCCTTAGCAATAGCACCGCCAACACCAGCAGTGCCAGCAATTTCAGCGCCTAACTTACCTGCGGCCTCTAGTGACTGACTTACCCCAAGCCCTTCATTTAGACTATCTACGGCTGAGTTAATTGCAGCGCGTCGCTCTGGATTCCCTATTGACTTTGTGTTGCCCATTAGCATGTCATATGGTGTCATCAGAGTAGCACCAATCTCACCAGCACCGCGAAGGCCACCGGATAGCAGACTTCCAATGATAGGTGTCCTAGATTGGCGTGGCGATGGAGTAGAGCCTCCAGACAAGTGCGACAAGCCTTGATCGGAGACCTTACTTAAGTCCCCGGCCTGTAATGCCATTAAGTCAGCGTCTGAGAGCTTGGTTAAATCCATTATTTACCTCCACGGCGGCGAGCAATTTCAGCTTGAATTGCTGACATATCAAAGCCAGCCGGAGCATCAGCGTTTTGAGCTTGGGGTTTTCCTATGATTTGTGCCGGTAGTTTCTCTCGCTGTGCTTCTGGCAATTCAGTCAGCATACCTCGAATGGCGATAGCCCTTGCATTGGCTTTTTGATCTTTTACGGCTTTACTTTCTCCAACTTGTGGAAAATACTGTTTATTTGCTGAATCAAATTCAGTCGGAGATATTGCAGCACCAGATTCACGACGCAAAACAGCGTTAACAAAATCACGTTTTGCTTGGTCAAGTTGTTGTCTGCTTTCGGTCTGTAATGCGTTTATCGTTGAACCTATACCCATTCCAGCAGTTGCACCCGGAAGAGACACCTCAGTGCCGCCGGAAGCCAACTTTGCCATAATCTCATCAGCATTTTTCATGCGTGAGCCAAACAATGCAGCTTTAGCCTGAGAATCTGTCAATGCTTTCTCTTTAGCCCCAATAGGTGCTCCATCACTAGTCACCGGCGTAGATTGCCCTGTCATCTTATTGATCAGAACGCCGCGTTCAGTGTCATATACGCTCTGCCCGATAGTCTCGCGTGATCGCGCATCAGTCATATCCTGACCACGCATAGTTACACCCCGATTCAATGCACCCTCTGACACAGCACGAGCATTAGATAGAAGTGCGTCGGGGGTGCTTGTCTTCTCGATTCCTTGGCCGATAGCTTCCATCGTATAGGGATTAAGTCCCTGCAATTTACCGCCAACATCAGAGATATTCAGCTTAGGCATTTCCTTTCCTTCAAGTGGCCTAAACGTAGATTCTGGCTGTTTGCTGTTTACATCAACATATCCATGGGTGATTGAACCATCCGGGTTATGAATAGAGGTTTTTTCCCATTTGGATTCCTTCGGCATGAATTGCGAAGTAAACAGGGTTTGACCCATTTGATTCATGGACGGATTGCTCGATTGCATCATCAAGTCCATTGCACGACTCATATCTGGGCCTTTTCCGGGGACTGTGACGTTAGGGCCACCCTCAGCCGCGTCATTGGTCGGAGCCATTACCGATTGGCTAGGCGTGCCGCGAAGGGCCTCTGAAATGCCGCGCATGTCGTTGGCATTGCGTTGGTGGATAGTGTCAGCCAGTGCCGATTGCCTTTCGTCGGCTTGGTTTTCAAGGTTATTGGCTTGGTAGGCATTTAGGACTTTTGCCAAGCCTTGCGTCCAGCTTGGTGCGACATAGTGCTGTCCAACCATTTGACCGGCTGGCATGGGCTCTAGGGATTGTTTACGCAGTGCCTGAGCGTATTGGCGCTGACGCTCTATATTTTGGAGAGCAATCTGGTCATCCATGCCGGGAGCAGAGAATTGTGCTGTTGCCATACTTATCCTTATTTGGAAACAGGCGATTTGCCGAATATTCCGCCATTACCGATAGCAGCCGCACCCAGCCCGAATAGACCGCCCATTGCATTGGAAACCCCTGCATTGGCTGCATTTACAGCATTATTGGCAGCACTGTATTGACTATTTGCAGCGCCCAGAAGGTCAGCACCTTGCGTCGTGGCCTGTTGAGCATAGTTGCTAAATGTCGGGTTCGTCACCTGAGATCCAGTGCGTATTGCGTTCAATTCATTCATTGGCAGGTTGCGATTGGTCAATGCCTGAGCATATTGCTGTGCCTGTTGGCCCTGGCCTAAACTAATACCTTGTAGTTGGGCCTGCATGCGTGCGTCATTCTGAGTGCGGCCTAAGTCACCCTGAGCGTTTTTCCATGCCTCGGAGCCTTGTGTGATACCCTGATTTGCCAGTTTTGTATCCAGCATTTCCTGATCGCGCTGCTGCTGTGGAAGCAGTCGAGCGTTAAGCAGATCAGAGGCGTTATTCGTTGCCTGAGTAGGGTCATACGACTGGGGAATATCCTGCCCCATAGTCTGGCCTACACGGGCCGTAGCTGCATCTTGTAGGCTGGCAAGACCTTCGCTAGTCTTATTCGATTGGTCTAGGAGTCTTTGACCAACATCATTTAAGTTAATGCTTTGCGTCCACTGATTATTGGGAGTGCCGTCTGGATTTGTACCCTGTGCCCATGTCAGAGAGCCATAAGGTGTAATTTGATTGGCTCGATTAGCCTGTGTCGCATATTGGGCAGCTTGTAGGTTACCTGCGGCGGTTGCATTGGCTGCGCTTGTATAGTCAGGTGCTGCGGGTGCTGATTGTTTACCGATGCCCATATTTCAATCCCTCAAAAATCGACAT
>Ga0213917_1000231_pt1 | contig 10562 bp, 12 predicted proteins | sample McNCre117MG_FD_161051 | JGI IMG/M metagenome (GOLD analysis project Ga0213917, IMG submission 161051) | Freshwater microbial communities from McNutts Creek, Athens, Georgia, United States - 1-17 MG | ecosystem: Environmental > Aquatic > Freshwater > Creek | place: USA: Georgia | collected... | reverse complement strand
TGCCGAAAAGCGTGGCAGGCAGTGAAAGCGGGAGGTATTGGATTATTGGCAGGTTTGGTAGTTGCTATCGGTGCTGTAGTAGTTGCTATTGTAGAATATGTTTCTGTTTCAAAAATCAGACAGCAGCTCGAAGATGAAAGTATGAAAACAACTGACGGACTTATCATTGCGGACAAGGCGTTGAGAAAGGAGCATGAGGCAACTATACTTAAATTACAAGAAATGAATTTGGCGTGGCAGGTTTACAACGGTACAATAACCAAGACAGAAGAAAAGATTGAAATATTAAAATCAAAACACAAACTTGCTGCAAGAGAAATTACCAATACATTAAATGAGGAACTCGGCAAGGCAAAAATGAGCTGGACTGGAAGTGCTGATGAATTTGTAAAAGCAATTGAAAAAGCAAGGGCAGCAATGAAAGAAAATGCGCTTGCTATGGCTGTTGATATTGCACAGGCAAGACAAGAGGCGGCAATAAAAGAGGCGGACGAAAATAAAAAGAAAACGGAAGAATATAATAAAAAAGATGCTGAAATACTTGCCAAGATGGAGGAAACGAGGGCGAAGATTGCAGAAAAGGCAAAGCTGCTCGAGGATAAACGAATTTCGGATTTAGAAAAATATAACGAGCGTGCAGAAAAGTTAAATGCAGAAATTGATTTGAAAGAATTGGAAGCCGCAAAAAAACTCGCGGATGAAAAAGAGAAACTTCGTCAAAAAGAAATTAAGGATGCCGAGAAGGAGCAAGCCGAAATTGATAAAATTGAAAAAGATGCTGATGCCAGACGAAAGCATAATCTGGACGAAAGGATAAACAATCAAAGTAAAAGTTTTGATGAACGGTTGAGTCTTCTTAAAACCGAATTGACCGCTGAATTGATTACGCAGGATGAGTACGATAAGAAATCTGTGGAGCTTGAAAAGCAAAGGCGGGAGGCATTTAAGACAATAAGCAAAGATATGGAAAAGGATGTTATTTCTTTAATGGAAAGTATTACGACCATTGAAAATAATAATATTCAGAAACGAATAAATGCCACAAATTCAGAGCGCGATGCCAAGATTGCAGCATTAGACCAGCAGCTTGCACAAGGTATTATTTCACAGGCGCAGCATGATGCAAAGGTGAAAAAATTAACGGATGATGCACACAAAGAGGAGGCGGCAATGAAGAAAAAGCAATGGGAGAATGATAAGCGTGCAAGTATTATAAAAGCTGAAATAGCCACTGCCGAAGCCACTTTGCAGGCATTTAATGACGGAATGAAAGTAAGTTATTATTATGCGGCTGCATTAGCGGTAGCTGCGGGAGTAGTTGGGCAGGCACAGGTTGCTGTAATTGAATCACAACCCGAACCAACCTTTGCGCGAGGTGGTTTATTAAACGGCCCTTCGCATTCTCGCGGAGGTATTCCATTTTCAATTAACGGTGTTGGTGGTTTTGAAGCCGAAGGCGGAGAGGCTATTATTAACAAGCGTTCCGTTGAAATGTACAGACCGTTATTATCTGCTATCAATGCAGCAGGTGGTGGTAAGAAATTCGCAGCGGGTGATGTGCTGACTCCATCATTCGCAGGCATGTCAGTATCTTCATCAGGATTGCAAGGGCACAATTTAGATTCATTCGCTCAAAGAATAGTGAACGGAATTAATGCGCAGCGTGTTTATGTAACAGAAAGTGATATTACTAATACACAAAGCAGAGTTAATGTAATAGAAACAGATTCATCATTTTAATAAATGAAAAACGAAACTAAACTTGCAGAAATTAAAGAGGCGTTGCTTCCTTTATTTCACAGGCATCAGGCGGACAATGCAAAAATGACAGCAGGGCAATTGAATGATTTATTTGAGTGCGGAATTATCAACGAAAGTGGGGCACTTCGATTTATTATTAAGAATGAATATTGGGAAATGATGAAACTTTCGGATATTTCCACACGTTGCGCGATTATGGATTTGTCAATAAAATGGGAGGTTTCAGAAACAACCATCAAGAATATTATTTACAAAACACCTGTAATTAAATCTTAAATTCCTTCTCTTTTCTTAAAAACAAAAACACACATCTCAAAAGCATTGATTTTATTGGTGCTTTGTTGATAGTGTAATTTTTTGTAACAATCACATTTTTTATTGTACGGAATTTTGTACCGATGAAAATCAGTAATCAATGTACAATCTCCTAATGATAACATCTCTTATACTTCAACTTTCGCGTGGTATCTGGTTTATAGAACCATCAGCAGCAGAAGCGTATAAGCCAATTGTACAGGCAATTTTAAGAGGTGAGAAAATTGATTTAACAGCACTCCTTCCAAAATCGCAAACAGAAAAAGAATATCGTGATGAAGAAATGAAAAAGAATTTTATGCAATTCGTTTGCATAAGTAATTCTGCTGTTTCTACATGGGGCGATATTTCCAAAGCGCCCAAAGGATCTGTGGCGGTTACTCCACTAAAAGGAGTTGTGATGAAAAATAATTATTGCGGAGCACCAGGCACAAAAACACTTACAAACTGGATGCAGGAGGCTGACCAAAATTCAAACATAATCGGACATCTTTTGCATGTGGACAGTCCGGGCGGAAGTGCTGATGGAACAATGGACTTTTCAGAATCTATCAAATCACTTAATAAGCCTGTTGTTTGTTTTTCTGACGGTATGATGGCAAGTGCTGCATATTGGGCAGGTAGCGGGTGCAAACATATAATGGCATCTAATACACTTAATCAAATCGGAAGCATTGGAACATACTTAACACTTACCGACTGGAGTGGTGCTGATGCGCAGGACGGGATTAAGGAGGTAGATGTTTACGCAACTAAATCAACTGAAAAAAATAAGGAGTACCGCGATGCAATGGAGTTCATCCAATCGGACGGCAAAGCAGGAAGTCTTGACCCGATTAAAAAACGTATCGATGTTTTCAATGAAGCGTTTTTAAATGGTGTTTCAAAAAACCGTTACGGAAAATCTTTAGACAAAGAAAATACTTTGAAAGGACAACTACACTTTACAAATGAGGCCCTGCAATACGGACTTATTGATAGTGTTGGAACTTTCAGTGATGCGATAAATAAAGTAATTCAATTAACCAAAAACTAAAAAACAATGAAACAAAAATGGGTAAAACTGTTTGCCTTTTTAGGCATAACAACGCCAAACACAACCGCAGAAGGGGTGTTTATGACAGAGGCAGAAGTTGACAAGGCTGCTGCATTGCAAGCTGAAAACGAAACCTTGAAAACCGAAATGGAGCAATTAAAGGCGGATAAAAAAACCGCTGATGATGCACTTGCAACAGCGAAAACAGCAAATGAGAAAGCTATTACCGATGCCGTTGAAGCTGCTGTAAAACCTTTGAACACTCAAATCGAAACATTAACAGCAGACAAAAAAACTGCTGAAGATAAATTGGTAGTTGCTGATACCAAGATTGCAAAGTTGGAGGGCAGACCAGCTCCTACTGCAAAGGGTGGCGACCCTGACCCGACAGGAAAGAATAACAAAAAAATGTCGGCAAACGAAAAAGCGGCTTTGAAAAATGCAAAGGCATTATTTGGAGGCGGCCCTGAAGACGAGGAGGAAGAAGAGGAAGGCGGAGAGGGTGCGGAGTAATAAAAAAAATAAAATAATTCAAAACCATAAAAACAAAAAAATAATGAAAAAGCCAAGTAAAAAACTAATCAGCATCTCAAACGGAATTTTAGCATTAATCGTATTAATGTTATTTCAGGTTTCTAATCCATTCGCACTTATTGCAGTACCTTTTGCAGTTGCGACAATCTTAAATTATATTCCGTCCAATTTTGGCAGTATGCTGTCGGGATTCATTACCAATGGTAGTGAGTGGAAAGGCAAGGAGATGGAAGATGTCATACTCCGTCCTATCTTCATCGGTCAGCTACCGCAGGAAATGGGAGTGAAAGTTTTTTTGTCTGTAAAGTCAAAAATTAAACTTACTTTCTTTGGGCCCGTAAGCAAAATACTAAAAGCGTATAGTGATGGATTTCAAGGTGGGAATAAATCTACAAAAAAACAGAAATCGTTAATACTTTCGGAATTTAAAGCAGAGGCAAATTATTCTAAACAGGATTACAAAAATACTGTAATTGAAAACATCACTGATATTGGTGGTTTGAATCAAAATCAGGTTGCTCAAAAAATTCTTGATACCGAGATAAATTTATTTATGTCAGGCGTTAAGGAAGATGTAAGACGTATATTTTGGTTAGGAGATACTTCAAAACAATATGTTGCAAATGGATTGCGTTATGATGCTGCCACTCCTGTTGTATTAGATGCGAACGGAGCTTATGTTTCGGGAGGTCAGGATATTTATTACAACGTAATTGATGGTATCTGGAAGGCTTTATTTGCTGATGCTTCCACTACTCCAACATCCTCACAGATACAGAGAATTACAATCAACAATAGTACAGTTGCACAGGTTGATACACATACCTTAAGCGGAACATCCGGAACTGCAAATATTACAATTAATGGTGTTACCTACCTTGCAACATTTGCGACTTCATTAACCGTTACTGCAACTAATTTCAGAACTACTTGGGCTGCTACATTACTTGCTTTAGGGATTACAGTTACATCAGGAGCAGGAACAGTTATTTTAACTGCAACCATACCTGGCCAACCATTTACTTCTACTTTAGCAGTGAACGTAACAGGCGACTTGGCAGGAACGGTAGCACACACTACAGCCAACACAGCAGCAGCAGCTTTGGGAACTGATGTTGCAAAAGCAACTTTCAAATCAATGATTACCGGCTCTAACAAAATCTTGAAAGGACTAATCAGCAAATCAACAGCATCGCCTACCACCACTCCGACAGGACAAGGGAACCCGACTACTCCAATGATGGCGGGTGTTCGTATCTATGCAACCGATACAATGATAGAAAATTACATTGCAACTATCGAAGCATTAACAGGAGGTATTCCCGAAACATATTACAATATGGTTGATGGTGTGAAGCGTATCACTTACAGAGGTATTCCAATTATGCCGATGGATGTTGACCAGTACATCGCAAACGATATAGACACTCCTTATCCTCACCGTGCGATATTAACATTCCCTGAAAACCTTGCACTTGTATTGAATGGTTCGGGCGACATGGGAGAAACAAAGTTTTGGTTTAATCCTGACTATAACGAAAACCGTCAGCGTACACAATTCGAGTTTGGTGCTAACTACATCTTGCCTGAATTAATCACAGTAGCATACTAATCGAAAGGAGTAGAAATACTCCTTTTATTTTCTCACTTTAAAAATTCATTCAATGAAAAAGAAAAAATCAATAAACAGTAAAATCAAAATGATTGTACTGTTTGCTTTGACAGCAGGATTGTCAAGATTGTGCGCAGCCCGTTCAGGCGGTCTGATAACTCTTTATCTTGCAAACGCGCAGGATGTTACGAGTTTCACGCTTAACTCAAGCACAGGAGAATACACTGGTGTAACAATGGTAAGCGGGAAAGTATTTTATGCTTTTGATTTCAAACAGGACACCGGAGAAAGAAAAGAAACCGGTAAAATGACAAATGGAGCATTCTCTGTCGAGCACATGATTGATGTGTATATCGAAGACCAGACACAGACAACCCGTAACCGCATGCAGGATATTGCAGATGCTTCTACCTGTGGAATGGTTGCGATTGTGAAAGATGCAAACGCAAGAATGTGGGTGGTTGGTTACAATGAGAAATTCAACTTACAACGTCCTTTAAAACTCGATACAAATTCAGGAGTTAGCGGCAAGGCGTTCACTGACCCTAATGGTTCAACAGTTCAACTTAAATCAACAGACAACGAATACGACCGTACTTTCACCGGTACCGTTCCTGTTTAATAATTAACAACTAAAAAATATTTCATAATGAAAAAAAGAAAATTTAAAGCAGGGCACATTATATTAATGGCAGCAGTTTCAAAGGCTTACGGAATTGGCGATACAGTGTATGTGTATTTCAACAATTCTACTACTTTGGAGGTATTACCACAGCAAAGAATAGTTGCAGAGGTGCGCGATATTGATGCAAGTAACACTGCACAGGTAACGTTTACTTCCGGTGAAAAGATAATGGATGGTGGTGTAGGAATCCAAACGGTATTCACCACACAGGCATTATGTGCAGCAGCTATCATTAATGCTGTAATCACTAAATATGCAGCATGTGTAGCATTAGACACAACACAGTCAAGAGCTTCTACAGCAAGTTTGACCGCTGTTAATCTTGGACGTTGCAATTCATAAAAAATGGATAAATTTATTTTACATCCTGAAGCAACCGGAGACGTTCACACTTCCCCGCTTCTTAAAAAAACAGGAGCGAAAACAAAATTTGAACTTTCAAAGCCTGACACATTAGACCAGGAGGATTTACAATTTCTTTTTGAGAATGGACATTCGAACATGATTATAAAAGTACAGGCAGCTGTACCGACACCTGTAAAAAAAGAAACAAAAGATACTGCCGAGTAGTTGTGTTCTCTGTAGTTTCTGTTGTTAGGAAAAGGGAAGTTTGTCGCTTCCCTTTTTTTGGTAAAAGACTGAAAATAATGAGTAAAAATAACAGGGAAATAACAGGATAACAACAGATGTGGCTTGCGATTGTGAAAGTAAAAACGGAACGAATGAAGAATACACGGACGGCATTTGTGAGGTGTGCAGGATTCAGGATGGCGATACATCAATAAAGAAAGTAAAATATTGCAGCTTCTGTAAAGTAACCATCTGTTGTGAGTGTAATGATAAATACGACCAGAGGTTTTTTGCAATGATAAAAAAGAAATTCGGATTAGATTAAATGGCACAATTTCCAAAAGGTAAATCAGGCAACCCAAAAGGAGCACCTAAAAAAGTAAAAGACGGAGAAATTCTTTCTTTCGGCTTTTCAGAAGTTGGTGGAGTGCCGGATATTCCTGTTCCTATATTTCAGAACACCAACGTACAGCCTTACAAATGGATTCCTTTCGGTGCTGATAATTTATTTCCGCAAGCCATTGCGCAGCTCACCCGCAAATCGCCATCTCACAGAGGTATATTAAACTGGAAAACTATTTATTGTTCGGGTAAAGGTTTTCAATCCGAAAATAAAGAATTAGAAACTTATATTGCCGATGTAAATGCAAATGGTGAAAGCCTGAAATCAATTGCAAAAAAGATGTTTTTCGATAGATTTTCTGGTGGTAATTCGTATATAGAAATAGTAAAACCTTTGAAGGGGGACCTGAATGTACTTAACCTTTACCATCGCGACCATACCACATGCAGAGTATCGCATGATGAAAAAAATATATTGATACATGGCAACTGGACGCTTGTAAACAGCATGTCGAATAAGATAACATCAATTCCTATTTATCCTGTCTTTGAAGAGGGCCTGCTCGCTGACGGTAAAACATCTGACGGATATTTACATTCGATATTTCATTACAAAAGTTATGAGCCGGAGTTTTCGGACTATGGTATTCCCGACTGGATAGCGGCAATGGATGCAGCAGCCATTGCGTACAAAACAAATAAGTGGAATGTTAGCCGCTTGGATAATTCGTTTCAATCTTCAGGTACATTGATTGTGGAAGGAAATATAACACCTGCTGAAGCAAAGAAATTAAAAGCTGATTTTAAAAAAGAATTTACAGGCGAACAAAAGCAGGGTAAAATAATGCTGATTATAAAACAACTCGGCACCGGGACAGGTGGAGGTGGTGGCACTACATTTACTCCAATAAGCACACCTGCCGAGGGTGACTGGTTGAAATTACATACACAATCAGACCAGGACTTATTAATAGCTCACAACTGGTTCCGTTCGCTGTGCGGGATGAGCGAAACAGGTAAACTCGGCAATACTATTCAAATCAGAAATGAATATCAGATTGCTTCGAAAACAATAATTGCAGATGAGCAGGAAGGGATGCTGGAAGTTTTGAAAAAAATAATTAGTGAGCAAAGCAAAATAGTTGTTGACGATTTGCAATTTGTAAATGAGGCACCAATATCGATGTATGATATTGATGTGAACGCAACGATGAAAGTTTGGGAGGCAAGAAAAATACAAGGGCTGCCATTTGATGAAAATGATGCAACACAGCAGATGTATATTTCACAGAACGGCCCAACGAAAACAGCAACTCCTTCTAACATACCCGGAGCAAATGACTAACATGATAACACCGACAGAGGTAAAAGCGATTACGTTGCCTCTCTTAACTTTTGATGTTGCAAAGTTCGGCCCGCATATTGAGCCTGCAGAGCTTGAATTTATTGCACCCTTTTGCGGTAAAAAATTGTATGCTGAAATAAAAACTCAATACCAAACTGGCGACCTTGGAGCATTGACAGATTTGAATAAAGCACTTGTAGTTTATTTTAAAAAAGCACTTGCGTGGTTTGTTTTGGAAAAGTCGTTACCCTTCTTACAGATAAATATTAACTCGACAGGAATACAGGTAAACAATTCAGAATATTCAAGTTCGGGCACCGACAAACAACGCTCCGACCTTTCAACGGTTTGCAGACAGAATGGACAAACAATGTTGAAACAGGCAAAAGATTATATCGAAGACCCTGTTACCATTTTGAGTTATCCGCTTTATTCTGTGGGGGCCAACATTGATAACAACACAAAGATTATTGGAGGCATTGTGTTGGGTGATGGTGATGACTGCGATTATACAACGGATGATTTTTACAGAAGACTATATAATTATTAAAAGATATGAGTAATTTACATGCAGACATACCGGATGCCGAAATTCACGTTGCCAAGGGGCACAGAGGGGCTCTTGTAGGTAGCGATATGTGGAAGGATGAAAAGGGTGGCCAGTCTTGGCAAAAAGCAAAGATGCTTCCGGCTTGCCTTGGTATTGCGGATTCAAACGATGCTCCACCAACTACAGCTGATGGGGATATTTATCTTATTGATAACTCGCGCGGCTATCTTGACATTGATACAATCAAGTGGCAAAGCGGCAATACTATACGATACGCATTTAACGGAGCTCCCGATTTGTCAGCTTATAACCCTTCAGACTCATTTCGAGTGTCGCTGGCAGGAGCTCCAATTAATAATGGTAATTTTTTAGTTACCGATGTAAATGTGGGCGCGTATTGGATTGAGGTGTCAAACCCTTTGCGTTCGGATGCTGCGGACGATGAGGCAAGTGATTCTATGGCGATTGCTGTTTCGGCTCACTACCGCTGGAGCGGTGCTAATCAAGGAGACTGGGCGAGGGTTGACGGAACGGGCACTTGGTATTATTTAACACCTGAAGAAGGAACATTGTGTTATAACAAATTCACCACCATGTATTACTGTTATAACAAAACAGTGTTTTGGCTGAATGTTGTAAATAATATTATCCCAAAAGGAAACGCAACATTGACCGGTGGCACCGTTGCGGTAATAGACCCTTATATAAAATCAAGCAATATAGTTTTGGTAACGGTTCAACAGCTTGGAACTGTAGCAGCTCCAAAGGCAATGCTTGTAACTATTACCGATGGAGTAGGGTTCGATATAACTTCATCTGATGGCACCGATACAAGTGTTGTGGCATGGGCGATAATGTAAACACATAAATCAATGCACTCCCTAATTAAATATTTTTTACTTGCTGTTATTTGGATGGCCGAGTTTTTTCAGCCAACCGGAAAGTTTGTTCTGATTGTAGGATTCTTTGTAATTGCCGATACTATTACAGGTGTTATAGTTGCGAAAAGAAATAACGATTATAACTCACGCGAACTTCGAAGAGTAATTTCTAAATTCATTGCTTATGGAGTAGGCGTACTGGTTTCATTTGTTATTCAAATTATTTTCTTTCCTGACTTTCCTGCAATGAAATTGGTATCGGGATTAATAGCTTATATCGAGCTTGTAAGTATTGATGAAAACATAAGAGCGATAACAGGCGCAAGTCTTTTCAAAACGTTTACTAAAATGCTAAACCATAAAATAAAATGATAGACACAACATTAAAACAAAGCCTTATCAATTCATTGAAATTGGTAAAATCATCTTACCCGGACTGCCCGAATTTGGCGGTTGAAGTGGAGAGGGTGGCCCGGAATGAAACCGAGCATTTTATGAGTTGGGGCTTTTTAAGAAGTCTGTCATGCGGCATGGAAGCATTCGCTCCTGATTATCCTTACGGATGGGGCTTGCGCGACTTTTGGGATAATCATAATGAATACATCCCTGCCGGAACAATACCAATGGTAGAGAATAATTCTGCTGAAATGGCAAGCCGTGGCAGTCGTAACTTCATAAAGTTTGTTGATACAGACAGCTCGTTAATGAGTGTTGCGGAGGTGCTTTATCAGAGAAGGGATAAGGCTACCAACAAAGCAGATGCGGGTGAATGGTTTAGTTTCAGAACGGATGCGGTAGGGGTTGCAGCTCGAGCCAAATATGATGCTGTCGCGGATAGTATTATTGCTCATTTGTGTATAGAAAATAATTTAGTATAACCATGAAAACAGAACTACTTACATTTTTCCACCTTCACAAACACCTGATTTTA
>Ga0213917_1000230_pt1 | contig 10565 bp, 17 predicted proteins | sample McNCre117MG_FD_161051 | JGI IMG/M metagenome (GOLD analysis project Ga0213917, IMG submission 161051) | Freshwater microbial communities from McNutts Creek, Athens, Georgia, United States - 1-17 MG | ecosystem: Environmental > Aquatic > Freshwater > Creek | place: USA: Georgia | collected... | reverse complement strand
AACTCTACATGCGACTCCAGAAGGCCAAGCGTAAGATCGAGGAAATGGAGGCGAACGCTCCTGCTCTGGCACAGGCCGCGCAGGACTCCGCCAACACAAACCAATGACCTTCGGCCTGTTGCCAGCAGTAGGTTTGTTCTCCGACGATTTACCCAAGACATCCAAACTCATGAACACACCATCAATCGCATCACAGGTAGGCACACTACAACGAGAGAAAGACTACGCCGAGGAGGCGCTGAAAACACTGGCTCGCACCCTCGGTAGCGAGGGGCTGACATGGACGAGAGTCGTCTATGACGCTGTGCAGAAAATCGAGCAAGGATCAAAGATGCTCGGAATGGCGACCGCTCTAAACATGGACCTGCAAAACAAGGCTGACATGTGGCGAGATGAGTTCCAGCGAATCAGGGCCATTGTGTATGACTCTGACCTGCATACAAACTCGGAGATTGCGGGGATATGTGATCGCGCAATCACTGACATCCGCTCAAACATCTCGCTGATCGACCAACGTGAGAAGGCTGCCGACATGATCGCAAAGCTCAACGAAGAGGCGACAGCCACGGAAGAGATGCTTCGCCTGCATGGCTGGAAGCAGGAAGAATCGCTGCAAATGTTCCTTCATCGGACGCGACCCAAAGATGGAGAGCTAAAGCACTCGCCGGAATACATGACATCACTGCTAGCTAATGCCGAGGGCGAAATCGCCCGACTCCGCGACTACATCGACCACGCACAGCGCACACTGAACGCGGCGCTGAGTGCTTCGGAGAACGACCAGGTCAGCCAAAATCGGGGCGCGAAGGGCGTCGCCTCGGAATAAGACAACTGCGCCCCGAATTTTGGCTGCACCGTTTTGTTCGTCTTCGCCTTGTAAATCAAGGCATAGAGAACAAAGTGAAGAATCTTCAAACCTTGCACTTGATTAAGTCAGAAGATCGACGAATATAGAAAAGTCAAAGGGCAGCGACGCTAGAACGCCGCTGCCCCGTGTCACAGAAGCCGCCAAGTGGCGGTGGAATCAAGACGCGAGACAAAACCACAAAGCACAAAGGAATCAAGAACATGAAATCAGGTCAAAATTACATGGTGATCAGCGGCAAGCTTCTCAATGAGGACAACGGCAGCGGCTACTCTGTCGGACAGCACTGGCATCGCAGGCTGGTCAATTCGTGCGAGTATTTGGTGGGATGGAACGGTGTGCGCCTCGACGCCTCGAACATGAATCACTGTGAGCCTTTCAAAAAGGTGTCTCGCAAGTGGCTCGAAAAGAATGCTCCCGACCTTGCCTGCTACAAATGAACTACCGCGACGAATACGATAAAGCCGACTGGTCAAAAAGTGACGCCGAGATCGCAAAGATTCTCGGCGTCACTCGGCAGGCGGTCAGCGCTGCCCGCCTCGTTCGCGGAATCAAATCCTCGAAAGGCCACGGCGGCAAAAGAATCAACGCAGGCCGAAAGCCTCGCGACAAGAAGACGAACAGTGATTATCCCGAACAAAATTCCAGATAGCGCGGCATTCGGTAGTGCATCAGTTTGAAATTGAGCGCTGAGAGTCCGATGAAATAAGGTTTCCAATTGATTTCATGCTTGCGCCTGCCGTGCATTGTGGGACAATGAGCACATGCCTAAGCGCTCAAGCACCAAGAAAGCCAAGCGAGATTTCGCGCAGCTTGCTTTTGATATTGTCGCACAAGCGACAGGTCAGAAGCCAAAGGCCAAGCCTGCGGATGTCAGCGAGGCTTTAGACAATGAGGAGCTGCGCAAGCAAGTTATGCGCGAGATGGGCAGTCGTGGAGGCAAGAAAGGCGGCAAAGCTAGAGCCAATAGCCTTACTGCAAATCAGCGTTCAGAGATCGCGAAACGCGCGGCTGCTAAACGATGGGATAACTCATAGAAAATCGTCGTCTCCCTCGATGTCTGGATGGGTATCGGGCGCGCTGTCGTCCAACAAGTCTTTGTTGAAGTCGTAATCTTGATCGACGAGTTTCCCGTCGCTATAATTTTCGTTCCATGAAGTGGTGTCATTGAAGCACTGCTTCACATCGTTCTTTGCAAGCCCTCTGCGATACCGATATGACGCGAGCATCTGGTCGTAATCCATATTTTCCGGCTTAAACCATTCAAACACCGTTTGCTTATCTCTAAGCAGCGGGACCGCATGGTGTGCCCGGACGCTCCGTCCTTGCGGGTCTTCACGATGAATACTGCCGAGAGCTTTTCTGAGGTGCTCCTGCAAAATCTTGCGAATGTCGCGGGGGTATGGCTGCCATAGGCGTTTGTCAATCGCCCAAAGCGCCACGTCTTCCAGTGTATAGGACTTCACTTTCGTTTCGTCCAGGTATTGCTCAGTCAGGTCTTCCAACTGTTCGGCGTATGTCTTTGCTGTTGTGCTCATAAATTTATTTGAAGGGTGGAAGGCTACGTCCCCAACCATCGGTGAGAGCGACGGCTATGAGGTGATCACGATACTTCGTTTGCAAGGGCGCTCCTTGAGCCCAATCCAACTCGCCTTTGAATTGTAGATTGCCGAGAACAATACTGGGGTGAACCCCGAGGCGGTTTGCAAACTGGATAATCTTCTTCGTCGTGTATTGCGGTGCCGTTCGCCGAATAAAAGACATCAATTCAGATTCATCCATGAATGTGGATGACGCTTCTTCATTGGCGCGAATTTCAGTGGGCGACTCAGCGAGGCGAACACCCTCAAACGAATCTGAGTCAACATCAGCGTCGTTGTGGTAGATGTGCGAGAGTTCATGGGCCAGCGTGTGCCAGAAATAATTCACCCGGTCAAACCGCAGGGAGAGCACGATAACAGGCGATTGTCCGTCCAGCCAAAATGCCGCTCCGTCAATTTTGCTTCCGGTTAAGTGCTGAACAATTACCAGCCTGATTCCATATTCTGCCAGCAACTTGGGGACGTGAGACACGTTTGCCGCCAAGTTCGACAAATTGCGAAGATGTTGGCGCAACTCAGGAATTCGCGCACTTTTATAAGGGGAGACCTTGATCAACTTCGCGAGATGATACGCCCGATAGCACCACACTGCTTGTTCCGCCGTGAATCCGCGTCCATCAGTTGAGCTTCTGGCATTTGCGAGCAACGGCGGTGTCTTATCAATGCTTGGAATGTTGAGGAATCGACAGATTGTGGCCTCCACTTTGTCTAGCCCGTCTAATGTCGCTATCCACCGGCGTTTCACCATCTCTTTGACGGGAGCTTTTGCATACAGCTTCGACCGCTGTTCCACGGTGTCGGTATCGCTAGTGTCCACTTGAGAAAGTTGATAAGCTACCTCCTTTGCCATCCAATAATCTGGAGTGGTCTCGAATGCCTTTGCCAGTCCAATTGCCGTTTCCGGGGTGATCGCCTTTTTGCCTTGAATGATCTTATTTATCGTCGGAAGCGGGCGATCCATAATGTTAGCCAAGTCTTCTTGACCCCAACCGCGCCGTAAAAGTTCGGCCCTTATGAGTTCACCCGGAAGCTGCGGAAGTGTGCCGCGGGGAAAGAGTTCAAGTTGGAGATTGTCGATCACACGGAGAGTAGTAACTCAAAATTTACTGGCGTCAATAATGCTTTTGAGTTAAAGGCATAAAATGTGGCTCATAATGCTTGACCTATAGCTAATTATATGTCATTTTGAATATATGAACAAGCTAGACGACACCAAACGCGCGATGATGGTTCGCGCCCTTTGCGAAGGCAATTCTCTGCGTGCGGTGGCTCGCATGGGCGGCATGAGCTTTAACACTGTGGTCAAGCTGGTGATTGATCTTGGCGAGGCTTGCGAGTGGTATCAGGACAAGCATCTCGTCGGACTCAAATGCACCGAGGTTCAGCTTGATGAAATCTGGTCGTTCGTAGGCTGCAAAGAGAAGAACAAGGACGAGGCGATTAACGATCATCCCGGTGACGTGTGGACGTGGACGGCGATTTGTCCGAACACGAAGCTCTGTGTTGGCTGGTTGGTGGGGGATCGTGATGCGCGCGCCGCTATGGAGTTCTGCAATGACATCGGCGGGCGCTTCGCTGGTCATGTGCAGGTCACAAGTGACGGCCTTGCTTCGTATCGCTTCGCGGTTGGTTTGGGTTTTGCTGATGCTGACTTTGCTCAACTCGTGAAAATCTACGGGAAGGACAGCAAAGGAAATGACGTGTGCATCGGAGCCAAGAAAGTTCGGCGCTTCGGCAATCCTGATTTCAATAAAGTGAGCACGTCGCACGTTGAGCGCCAGAACCTCACGATGCGTATGTCCATGCGCAGGTTCACGCGGTTGACCAACGGTCACTCAAAGAAGATCGAGAACCATTGCCACGCGATTGCGCTGCACTTCATGCACTACAACTTTTGCCGGAAGCACATCACGCTCAAAGGCCAGTCGCCAGCCGTGGCCGCTGGCGTGGCTGACAAGGTTTGGTCGATTGATGACTTGCTGGCAATGTTCGACGCTTACCGCGCCGAGTTCCATCCCGTGATGCGCCCGAAGAAATACAAGCCACGCAGCACGACTCCGAAGACCTTTGAGCCCACACCGAAAGATCAAATTCCAACGCCTTGGTATCTGAACCCAAGCAGCGGCGGCAACCCTGATCAGATTTCAAACTGATGCACTACCCGGCATTCCCCGCGCAAACCAGAAACACGCCAACGCTGCAAGCCCCACAAATCAAGGCCAGCGCGTGAATCCAAAAGCCCATCAAAAAGAATTTAACAAATTTGTTTGACAGACAAACAAAGCGCATTATACTCTTCCCACGGCCAAATCAGGGCCGCCCGGTTGCCGCCGGAATTCAACACAACAAACACACCTGCAAACACATCATGAAACTCGCATCCACATTCAATCGCACCTCGTCAATTCTTCGCAGCCGCGAAGCACTCACTGACGAACAAATCCGCCACGTTGCCCCCAGCGTCTTCGCTGACACCGCGCACGACAGCCGCTCGCAGCGTTACACCTACCTCCCCACCTCGGAAGTCCTCACCAGCCTCCGCCGCGAAGGGTTCCAGCCCTTCCTGGTCTGCCAGGGTGGTAGCCGCGTGGAAGGTAAGGCGGATTTCACCAAGCACATGCTTCGCCTCCGCCACGCCAACGCCATCACCACCACCGCCGAGGAAGTCCCTGAGATCATCCTCATCAACTCGCACGACGGCACCAGCAGCTACCAGCTCCTCGCTGGCTGCTTCCGCTTCGTCTGCCAAAATGGCATGGTCACCGGCCAGCAACTCGGAGAAATCCGCGTGCGTCATACTGGCGACATCGTCGGTCAGGTCATCGACGGCTGCATCTCCCTTGTCGAAGAAATGCCCCGTCTTGCCGACACCGTTAACGAGTTCAAACACCTGCAACTCACCGACGGCGAACAACGCGCCTTCGCCCTCGCCGCCCACGCCACCCGCTTCGAACCCGACAGCACCGTGAAGGCCGACAAGCTCCTCACCACCCGCCGCCATGCCGACAACGGCCCCGACATGTGGCGCACTCTGAACCGCGTTCAAGAAAACGTCATCCGGGGCGGCATCGGCTACGTCCAGACCACCGAGAAGTCAGGCACCTCGTTTCGCCGCACCCGCGAAGTGAAAGGCATTGATCAAACAGTCGGCATCAACCGCGCCCTCTGGGTCCTCGCCGAAGAAATGGCGAAAATCAAAAACGCCTAACCCCTGAGAATCGCGGGCGGTCCCATCCCGCCCGCTTCACCCCTCACCATTCCACATCATGAGCACACCTCTTCTCGCAACCGCCATTTGTATCGCCGATCAAAAAGGCATCTTCAACCACACCGACACCGGCCACACCGTAATCACCTCCAACGGCTCCAAGTGGGCCGGACAATCGCCAGACAGTATCGAACTACTTCTCGAAGTGCTCGCCAATAATCCCCTTGATCGCAGGTTTGAAGCCTACGGAGATTTTATTTACGGCCTCGATAGCGAGCATGGATACACCACCGCCGAACTTCGCGCGGCTGCTGTCGGCTGGGTCAGCTTCCATGGTAACTTCTTCAAGTTGTCCCATGTTTTCAACATCCGCAGCAACGATTCCAAAGTCATCGAACAACTCACCTCTGCAATCAGAAGCAACCAGAAGCGTCCGGATTATTTAAGTCAACACCTGCCCAAACGTCCAGCCAAGGCCCTCCGCTAACCACCACCACCAACAAAAAGCGCGGGCGGGATTGCCGCCCCGCCCGCGCCCACCTGCAACAGAAACGAATCACTTCATCTCATCGCCATGCAAACTACATCACCAGAATCCGACGCGCAAGCGCAGCCCTTCACGCCAGCGCAGGTCATGAATAATCTACTCAACTTCATCCAAGAACTCAGCCGCTATGAACCAAACCTGGAAGGCGGCCCCGGCTATGTCCGACTTCAATGCCAGAACATTCTAGCACGAGGCATCGTCGGCGATGGCGAGCACCCTTACCAACCCAGCCTTTCATAACCCATGAACACTCCACCCCAACTCACGCACGACGCCGACGCCATCGCAGGCGTCTCGCACTTCCTCTCGCTCGCCCGCAGCGGACGCAGCCCACGCGCCAGCACAGGCGAGCGCATGGCCGCACGGCTCCGCACCGTCTTCCTTGCCAGCCTCAGCGCCGACATGCAGGCCATCGACAGCGAAGCCCGCCTCGGCTTCTGCAATCTCCTCCTCGCTGCCACCGATCCCGACACCCGCCAACTCATCCTAAATCTCAAATGAAGTCTAAACCCAAAGCTAAGAAACTCATCGTTGAAGCCCTAGCCGGAAACCAAAACGCCGCCAAATTCGACGAGCACACCGCCCGCATCAGCGCCCGCATCCCCGTTTCGCTTCATGCCTGGCTCACCCGCCAGAAAAGCCAAACCACCACCATCATCACCGCCCTCGTCAACCTCAAATCCAACCGCACCAAATGAGCAAGCCCCTCACCCCCCAGCAAGCCATTGATCACTTGAAACTCTTCCTCGAACTCAGCGCCCGCAACAGTTACGAACAGTATCGCGCATCTGTCCGCGAACTCGCCAGCATCTGCCTGGAACGCGGGATTCAAGGCGACGACAAGCACCCACCGCCTACCAAAAACTAGCAAGCATTACCCCTCCAAAGCCCCGAGCGCTTCACCGCCTCGGGGCTTCTTCGTTCATCCTTCATCCCTCATCCCTCATCCTTTTCTATCCACCGCCCGCCCATCCAGCGCTTCGCTCGCCGTCAGCCGCGTCGCATAAAACGCCCGCGTCGTCTCCATCGTATCGCCCAGAAAATCAGCGGCCACCGCCAGCCCGTGCTTCTCATACATGATCGAGCCCGCCATCATCCGCATCTCATGGTTGCGCTTCTGCCGCCCAGGAATGAACTGCGCCACGAACGCGCAGTGGTCCCGGTAAATCAGGTCATACCGCTGCGAAGGCGACAGCCCCTCACCCACCAACCACGCATCCGCCGGAAGATCCCGCACCAGCGCCCAAAGCTCCGCATCCACCCCGATTCGCCGACCCTTCCCCCGCTTCAACAGCGAGAACTCCGCCCCGCGCGACTGAATGAACAACACCGGCTTCTCATTCACCAGTTCAATCCAGCTACGTTTCGCCGACAGCAGCTCCTTGTCCCGCAGCCCCGTCCGCCGCAGCCAGGCATTCACCGCCCAAAGCACCGGCCTCGTTTCGCGCAGCGCCTCCGACGCCTCCACGAACCCCGCCCACACCGACGGCTCCCACGGCACAAAACCCTTCTCAGGCGTCGGCAAATACGGCAACGCCATGAACCGATCCAGATTCGGCATCGCCAACCGCGCGAACAAATGATGACACGCATCCCGCCCAAACAACGATTTCACGTTTCGCAGCACCGTGTTCGGCCCCCCGTTGCAATCCAGCTTATCCATCAGATTCAACTCCCGCGCCGAACCCACCCCCTGCGCCGCGCACTGAATCACCCGCACCACGTCTTCCGTCAGCACCTCCGACAACAACACCGCATCCGGCTTCAACGGTGACACCACCGCCGCCATCCGCCGCAAGCTCGCCCGGTAAGCCTGCCAAGTCTTCGCCTTGAAAATCTCCGGCCCCTCCTCCACCGCGCTGATCACATCGGCAACGGTAGCCGTCGCCACCTTCGACCGCTTATGCAGCGACAAATACTGATCCACCCGCCCCTCCCTCATCGTCACCGCCATCGCCACCACCGCCGCTGCCAGTTCCTCTTCAATCGCCGCCCTCAGCCCCTTCTGACAAACACACCCCACCCGCATCAACGCCGGACGCTCCACCGCCAAACACGCCCCGCAAATCTCCGCACCCCCCGGCAACCACTTCGCCGAAGTCGTATCCAACCGATCCACCCCAGGCTTCCGAAGTTCCACATACCAGATCGGAAAATATTTCCCCTTCCCATCGCCCCAGCGGTCCTTCGGACGTGACTTTCTCAGCAACGAATACCCACTTTGCCCCCTCACGGCAAACTTTCCCTTCCCCTTGTTCCGGCGATTCGCCGAACTGTTCCGGCCCTGTTCTGGTAGTTTATGGTCACGCATAAGACCCAACATCTACCAACCTGCACGCCGAATTGCAACTAAAATCCGCTGCGCCGCCTCGCAACCACTAGCCAAACCTCGCATTTACACACTATGCCCGGCAGGGATCGAACCTGCGACCAGCCGATTAGAAAGCAATCGTTTCGCCTTGATGTCAGTAGGCGCGGCGCGTGAATTGCGGGCGGTGTTCCGGTGATGATGTTGGCTATTTGCCGCTCAAGTTCATGCCGTTGGATTTCATGGCTAGATCGTAAATCTGGCTGTTTGATTCGGCCAGAGGAAGCCAGGTCTCCACGCTCACGGGCTGGCCGTTGCCCATCTTCATGGGGATGGCGCGCAGCACCCAGGTCTGGCCGGTAAAGGCATCGACTCGGAACATGGTTTGCTCGGTCTGAGATGCCTGCAATCCGGGGTTGATGCCAGACACGATCTCGAATCGCCGCACTTGGCCATCCGGCTCCGGCGGCGTGCCGCTATCGGGAATCTTCAAGGCCGTATCTCCAGCCATTCCGAGCACTGCCAGCAGGCACAACAAGGTCATCAGGTATTTCATAGACCCCGACTCTACCACGCCTGTCAATGCCCTCTCCAACGTAAGGGCCATAGCAGGCCGGTCAATGAGACGCCATGCCCACGATCCAGTGCGGAGATGGACTCACTCATGCCGGATCGCACGTTGTCCCATAGCGTGAAATAACCAGCGATGACGAGGTAAAGGATGGCGGTCCATTTCAGTGCGTGCTGTGCCAGTGGCTTCATGCAGTGACACTAGCACACTTGTCAAGGCTGCCGCCCGCTGATCGCATCGCGCAGAGTGGTGGCACGCTCGCGCAGCGTGCGCGCTGCTTTGTCAGCGTCCTCCATGGTCTTCGCTTTGAAGATCGGCTCGACAAGGTTGTGCAGGTGCTTGATCTCCGGCTTGCTCATCTTGCCGTTCGTTCGCGCCCAGTCCATCACCCACTGGTAGTCCACGCTTTGCGTGCCGATGGGCTGCGCAGACAGCCCGGTTTGCTTCACGACGGTATCACCAAGCCTGCGTTCAGGCATCGTGAAGTCCGTGAATGCCTGGCCGATCCCACCATACGAGTTCAGGAAGTGATCCACGTATCGAGGATCTGCGCCAATCAGATGGCCGATAGCTTTGCCTGTGCCGCTGGCGTGGGCCGTGCCTTTGCGCAGCTCCAGTTTCAAATCGCGCTCCCAGGGCGGGATGATGTCGCGGTTCTGGAAGGTGCTGCGATTGAAGATGATTTCGAGCGGCACCTTCATCGGCCCGGTGGCTTCCACGGGGCTGCTGATGGGTAGCATAGCACTGGCCACGCTGCCGCCATAACCATCACCCGCGTGCTTCTCACCGAGCATCGAACTCACCGCCCGCTCAACACCGCCCGCCATCACGCCGAGTTCATGCGGCTTCGGGATGCGGAGCCACATCCCGCCAACCTTGAAGTTCCAGAAGAAATCCCGCTGCCATGCTGGCAGTTGTTGATACTCGGCCTCGGTCTCCGGCGATTGATTGCGGTTCCACATCCGCATCAAAAGCGTAGGAGCCAACACATACATCCCCCAGCGCAAGGCAAAGCCTGCCGGGTTCTTCATGCCCGTGCTGATGCTCTTGGCCGTGCCGCGCAGGTGCGCATTGGAGAACGGCACGATGCGATTGATCGTCCGCATCACGCTGCCCATCTTCGCGAAGTCCAGCAAGCCACGCGCTTCACTCGCAGCAAACAGCGCCGCCTCATCAGGTGAATAGCCGAGCTGCTTGATTCCCTTGTCATACGCCCGACGAAACTCCGCCACGCGCCCCAGCGTCTCGCTGCTCTCCATGATCTTCTCATAGCTGTGTTTCAATTGCAACGGTGTCAGCAGAATGTTGCGCGGATCCTTGCGCAGCTCAGTCATGCCGCGTTTCAGCTCGCGGTTCCAGGTCAGCCGGTCCTTCGCGTAGTTGCCGAACATGCCACCACCGAACGCATTTAGCCGTGACTTGTCCGCCTTCGTGTAACCCTTCAGGATGTCCCAGGGCGTGCCGC
>Ga0213917_1000229_pt1 | contig 10567 bp, 22 predicted proteins | sample McNCre117MG_FD_161051 | JGI IMG/M metagenome (GOLD analysis project Ga0213917, IMG submission 161051) | Freshwater microbial communities from McNutts Creek, Athens, Georgia, United States - 1-17 MG | ecosystem: Environmental > Aquatic > Freshwater > Creek | place: USA: Georgia | collected... | reverse complement strand
GCACGGTGTAGACCCGCTGCTCGGTGTCATCGATCCATTCCTGCGCATCGGCGTCCAGCTTCACCCACGGCAGCGCCGATTCCATCTTGATCCACGGCCGCGCCGGATTGGTCAGGCCCGACCACATGCCAGAGCCGCACGTCTCCAGCGCCAGGGTGCCGGTCGAATCGATGATCGCGTCGTTGATCGGGTTGCCTCTCCCCATACGATTGGCGACGACCAAGAAATGATATCGTTTGGGGAGGAAAAAGGCGGCCAAACTGGACCAATGCGACCACCAACTATACCTCCAGGTTCGCAAGGAACCCAATCTTGCTTCGCAGTGGTCAAAGATTACCCCCCACGCGAGATCATCAACGAGTGGTTTCTGGTTGATCGTTGCTGGCTGGCTTGCGAGCAATGATGGGCCCATATCGGCATAATTTGGCCGCTGAAACTGAGCCTGCCGAACCGGAGCATTCATTATCCCGTCCTCGCGAATTCACCGAAATGCTGCTTGGCCGCTTCAGCATATAAGGCAGCAGCTTCTTCGGGTGTGTCGCGTCGGCCAAGATTGACGCTTTTCCCACCCACACGGATGTCAGCACGATAGCGTCCCGTTGCGGCGCAGTAGCTCACGCCTTTTATACCGGTCTTATTGTTGGATTGCTTGCCCCGGTTAGCCTGTTGAAGCGTTGGGTTTGCTCGCCTGAAATTTGACCACCGATTGTTGGCGCGATCGAGGTCAATATGGTCGACCTCTTTTTTGGAAGGATATTCCCCCGTCATCATGAACCAGATGACGTTATGGGCGTAAAGTCCAACCCCATCAACATTCAAGCGAATATATCCATTGGACACATCGAGACATCCTGCCGAACCCCGGCCGTCCATCCAAGTCAGGGCACCAGATTCAGGATCGTAGGCAAGCGTCTCCTGAAGGCGAGCAAGCGGTATTGGAGGAGTGCGTGCCATTTTTTATGACCCGAATAGGCTTTTCCCGCCACTTGATGTCTGCGGATCAGGCGCGCCCTGTGCGGAGGTCTTGACCGTCCCGCCGGCTGCGGCGGCCGCGGCGCGCTGGGCAGCGCCTGCGGCCTGGACCGAGGCGTTGGCCATGGTCGGCGGGGCCGGTGGCGGCGGGGGCGGCGGTGGAGCGGCGGGCGCTGATGGGGCGAGAAAGCTCATGGCAGACTCTCTTTTCGTATTACGGCCAACTTATCACATTCGGATTGATGACCCCGGATGTATTGTACAGTTTATTCATCAGCGGTGTTTCGTGCGTGCCGTCAGGCGTTACGGCATTTGCAGCCATTACTTCGCTTGCAATGGTCTGAGAATACGTGATCGTGTATGGGCCTGTCCCACTCAAAATCAGATTTCCGCCGATGACATTGGCGCCGCTGATCTGCTGAGAAACGGAGAGAGCGCCAGATGCTACAGCACTCACGGTAAGAGTTGTAGCAGATATGGAAGCTGTGAAGGCTGCTTGCACCGTATCCGTGCGCCACTTCCCGATGTTTCGGCCGCCCTCAGCGACGTCTGCAAACTCAAAGTAGCCGGTGAAGCCAGCCACGCCAGCACGTATCAGGCCGTTTAGAGTGACCCTATTAGTCTCCGTGGCGCCTGACGTCTGCCCGGCTGCATCTGCGTAGGCGTTTGTCGAAGTGACGGCGATCGGGGGTTCAGTCGTCAGATACGAGTACGCCAAATTCAGGTTTGTTCTGATCGTTTGCAGGTACCCGATAATTGTTGCCGGTGCCGTACCGCCTATAAGATCGTTACCGCCAGCTTCAAGAATCATGTGGCTGCACTTCTTACCAAGTGCGATCCTCAACGGAGACAATCCTGCATTCGATAGACCTTGCGCTGTGACTCCTGGATCTCCGGAACCAATATAAGCGAAATTTGGCCCGACGGATCGGCCTTGCTCGCCGATGTTAGTCGAACCATCGTCGTATGAGTCGTTCACGCCTGCGACCCGACTATCCCCGTAAATGAATATGGACGGCCTTTTGGTGTAGGCTTCGATTGCGACTGGAGCGTGCATGAACCTCCCGGTCAAATCGCTGTTCGTGAATGGGCCTGGCGTCTGCGTCAGATCCGATATGCCCGTATTTGCAAACTGGAAACATTCCCCGTTTGCAATGTCCCTCCAGACAGCCATACCGGACTGCTGACCGTCCTCGTAGGCAATATTTCCAGGAGAGTTGCAGTAGACGCGGACAAAAATTACCGAACCAGCAGACAAGGAAACAGGAACTAGGTCACTGTCCAAAGTCACTCCGCTAGGGGCAACGACACTCGTCGCGCCGCTCCATTTGATGACAGCCAAGATAGCATTTCCGGCGGCGTTTTCGATTGCTGCCGTGTAAGTCGGTGTTACGCCAAGGGCTGTTTCAGTATGGTTTGTAGGAACGAACCATGTTGCCAAACTGATACGCAGGGCTGTGATGTTGTCTCTGATGATGTGGCGCGATCGAGAATTGAATATCTTATTGACCGCACCGCCAGCATTGAGCTGACGACATCGAGTGGCAACTTGTCCCAGGTATCTTTTCCCTTGGCCTTGCTGACCGCCAAGCGATAGGGCGCCAGGAAGTTTCAAACGCCCAGGGATCATCAACCGCGTCATGCCAGGATCCAAGCGAAGAAGTCACCGCTGTTCACGAAGATGTCTTCTCGCCCAGGGCTCTGAGACGGATCGTAATATCGGCACGCCACGCGAGTCGTCCCGGCATTGGTGAGCTGCGCGGTCGTGACGCTCGGGCCGGTCACGTAATAGATTGCCGCCGAGGCCGAGATCGAGAGGAGAGGCTGCGGGCCGCCGGCCGAGGCTTTCGGCGCCGAGCTGGTCGAGACGGCAGATACCGCCATGGTCTCGCCGTCGGTGGGGTTCCCGGCGGGCAACGTTGTCTGCCCGACCTGATTCTGCTGGCCGGGGCTGGAGAAGCCCCAAGCGATATGCACCCCAGATAGCGCCATTTGGATTTCCCCTCAAATCGGTCCCCAGGGCACAATATCTGGTAGCCGAGCAAAAATAAAGGCCGCCAAATGGGCGGCCTCGGTCGTTTTGGGATGGAGGGAGGCTAGGCGTTCGGTAGGCCAGGGATGGAGCGGTCGCGGAAATTGATCCCAGCGAATATGTCTTGGACCATCTTCTGCGTGGATTCCATGGTCTCGCGCACTTCTGCCAAAATGGCTGCTTGCGGGGACGGAACTGGAGGAATGGTGGTCTGGCAGATTTTTAGGACGTTGATATTGCGCCAAGCCTCCGCCGGAAGTGACGTGCGAAACGTAGCGGTTTCGAGAGCCTTATTGACGATCTCGATCGCCGTCATTGCCGGACTTTTGCCGTAAAGTTCCGGATCCGACGGATTGGCGACTTGCTTCATGAGGTCGACCAGCACCGGGTCCATTTGTTCCGGCTCTGCCGCCGGCTTCTCAGCCTCCCACCAGTCGTCGCCCTTCAGATGGGCCGCAACCCCGGCGTAGTCGTAGACGATGCTCATGATGCCAGTTTCTCCGTGAAGATGCTGCGCTGCAGGTCCGACATGGCCTGCCGCTCGGCCGCGTCGGTGATCTCGGTGAGGCCGCGCAACGTATCGACGCCCATCGCATTGAGAGCGGTTTCATCCGCCATCCAGCGCGCAGCGTTCACGCCGCTCCTGAACAGGATAGCCGCTGACTTTTCGACTTGAACATAATTTTCCTGGATCTGCTCGCCATTCGGGCCGCGTGGCTTGGGAAAGGTCAGGCGCCACCACGAGGTATAGGCATCGTAACGATTCTTGTTCTTGTCATATCCTGGCACCTTCTCGCCCTTGTCCTCGAACTGGACAAAGACCTTCGACCCGTCGTCCATGAATGCGGTGAACAGCAAGCACTTGCCTTGGTAGATCTCTGTTTCGATGCTCATGTCCCTGCCTCGTTGTTGTGAAACCGGTGCACCGCAACTGCACCGGTTTCTCATTCGTACCATCCGGCCCCTTCCAAAAGGCCTCCTACAAAGCAAACGTATCCTATTCCCCGTCGCCCGGCAGCGCAACCTTGGACCATTCCAATTCCAAGATCTGTCTGGGCAAGGGCTTTGTTGACGGCTTGAACGACGGATATGGCCGGGGACCAGGATGCTCTATTTTTGAGCAAAGATCATAAATGGCCGCTTCGTCCTCTGGCGAGGCGATCGTCAGGCCACAATCGACGTCAACTCCTTCCGAACCCAACATTTCGCAGTCGGCGATCCACCTGCATGTGGTCTTGTCGCGAACATTGCCCCAGCCCACAGATCCTCGCTCTAATTGAATGTAGTGCTCGACCACCTGCTTGCCATCGGCACGAGGGACGGAAAAGATCAACCGCCACCACGAAGTGTAAACGACGTGGTATTTGTAGTGACCCTCGACTTCCTCGAATGCCGGGATCTCCTTCCCCTTATCCTCGAATTGAAGATACACCTTGCCGCCGCCATCCTTCATCACGCCGACCATCGACTTTGACTTGGAATATAGGACGCCACCCGATGATCGATATTGCGCTTGCCAATGATCATCGGCTTCGCGGCTAACGTTAAAACAATGCGGTTGAACTGGGAAAAGACGCGGCTTCCCTTGCGTGACGTCTGTCATGGTCTCTCCTATTTGAACGGGTCCCAGCTCTGGTCAATGGCCGATTTCAGGTTGAACCCAGCGTTGGCCTCGCGCATGGGGTCGTAGGAATCCGAGACCGCCGAGCGCCGGCCGCCGCTGGCGCGCGCCTGCTTGGTCACCGGCTCGGCAAACCCGATCACGAACGCGTCCGCCTCATCAGGGGAATACCCCAATTTCTTTTTGACGATATCCTTGGGTTCGAGCAAGAGCCGGTCGCCCTTGAAGACATACGTAGTTTGCGTAAGCGCCGCAGTGATCTCAGGAGAAGGAGGCAGAGCACCGCCGCGTCGAATCCACTGGATGGCATCGAAATACATCTCCGTTCGCTTATTGTAATACCGGCTATCGTCGTGCGCCGCATTCGAGAACCCGACCGGGATCGGCGAGCGGCCCATGGTCAGCAGCTGGTCGATCCAGCTTGAGCCGAAGCCGCCCGTGTTGTCGACGAAGCACGCGTCGGCCTGCCAGTCTTCCCATTTCCGCGCCACGATGCCGGCGCCTTGCAGGCCGTTGATGTTGCGCTTCTTGATCATCGGGAAGCTCTGCAGCCCCTGCCGGCAGAAGATCACCGAGGCGTCGTCGCCCTCGCGCGCCACGTCCACGCTGATGATCCGCGGCGAGCTCTCATAGACGTCCGGGCGATAGTAGCGCCGCATCGCCTCCTCGCACTCGTCCGGGCTGATCAGCGCGTTAAAGTCGCTCAGCGGGAACTTGCCGAGCACGTTGACCATGACATAGGCCGATTCGCGGCCGCCCCAATCCTCGATCTGCTGGCGGGCATGCTCGACCGACACACGCGGGGTGCGCCGCGGATCGTCCGGATCTGCCGTAATCTCGATCACCATCCAGGACCGCCGCGCCGAGCTCGCCGCCTTCCAGAGCGGGCCGGCGCGCTTGCTGGGATTCCCGGCCTGGACGATGTGGGCTTCCTTCGGGCTGCCCGAGAATATCGCCTCGCAGGTCGGCAGGATCGCGTCAGGATAGCCGCCTGTCTCGTCCAGCAGCCACATCAGATATTCGGCGTGCATGCCGCGCAGCGAGTTGCCGACGTTGGCCGCGTCCGCGTCGCGGGACCAGATGCGGGCCTCGAGCTTCCACGTTTCCGGGGACTCGCGGTTCACGATCGCCGTCTTGGTCTGGTCGAACAGTTGGTCCAGCATCGGATCAACCTTCCGCCACCGCGCCAATTCGGTCCACAGGTTGGCCTTGAGATTGTCGCCGTTGATCGAGGTCGCACCGATCATCGGGTGAGGCCTGGTCAGCAGGAAATTCCAGCCAAGCCACGCCAATAGCGTGGTTTTCCCGGAGCCGGTACAAGCCTGCAGCGCGATACGCGGCGAGTGCGGGAACGCCTCCAGCGCCTCGGCCTGGGCCGGGTCTGGCTTCACATGGAACCGCTCCTCAACGTAGGCGGCGGGATGTTCCCGCCACCGTTTGATGTTGGAGCCTGCTTCGAGGTTGGGATCGCCCATCAGATCTCCGGTTGCTGCATGCGGGCCGTGTTGAGCACCGCCTCGCGGAGCTCGTCCTCAAGCCGCTTCTTCGCGCCGTGCCGGACAGGATAGGGCGATAACGCCGACGGCGCCACTGGCGCGGGCTGCACGGTGATCTCCGGCTCGACCTCGGTCTCGTCGACCACGACCTGCTCCGGTTCGCGCCGCTCCACGCCGCAGCGCGCCAGAATCGCCCGGAAATCCGTCTCGTCATACCAACGCAGCTTGCCGCGCCGCACGTCGCGCGACATCTCATCCTCGAAATTCGACCGAGCTCCCACCATCCGGCTGATCGAGGTCCCGCGCAGCGAGGGGAATAGCCGCCGGAGCACGAGCGCCGCATAGGTCCGGCCGTTGCTGATCCGCTGCAGGTATTCCGATGGCCTGCCTTGCGACATGGGAACCGTGACCATCAGCGGGTCAGCGCCGACCGTTCGGAACGACGCGATGATGATCCGCGCAACCTCGTCTGCGGTGGGGATCTGGCTGGTCACGGCTTGGCCACCTTGCTCTCACAGGCCCGGCACATCAGGCGGCTGCGCTGCTCGATCGGCCGCTGGCAGCGAGGGCACTGCACCGTCTCGTAGGGCCCGCACCAATGCTGCTGTCCCATCCTCACCTCCCGATTGAAGCGCGCGGCTCGGCCTGGCTCGGATAGCTCCGGCCGCCGTTCCGCTCCTGCGCCGAGCGGCCGCCCTCGCGCGAGGTCTTGGCCGGTTCGCACTTCGGGCACTTCCACGGCATCTCGCCCGAGGCGCGGTAGGGCTGGCCGGTCTTCAGAGATCCGCATTGGCATCGGAAAATCATTCGTCGTCTCCGTCGATGTCCAGTTTCGTTGCTTTCACGCCAAGAGCAGCCAGCGCCTCCTCGAACGAGGCATATTTACCGTCGTGGAATGATTGCTGCGCCTGCCGGAACATCGCCATCAGATCAGACACCACGCCAGCGAGTTCCGGATCCGCCCGAACTTGTTCCGCGGCCTGCTCGGTGAATCCGATCACCAGATCTTCACCGGTATATTTCTTGTCTGCCATCACATTCCCCTTTTGAGCGTATCGTGGGCTCGATCAATCTGCCTGCGCATCGCGCGCACGCTCGAAACAAACGCGCCGGCCGAGACTGCAAGGTCGGCGATCTCTGCCCTGGTCGCGATCCCAAGCCCGGTCGAGATCGGATCGTGCCAGCGCGGGCGACGCTTGGCTCCCCACCAGCACAGCGCCGCGGTGCAGATGCACCCGAACGCGTAGCCGGTGAGGAAGCCAAGGTCGATCATAGTCGCTCGTTTCGATACCAGATGCCACTGGCGATCAGCATGAGAGCGCCGGCTTGGACCATCACAAAATCAGGCTTGAATGCGCCGCCGACTCCCCACGATAGACCGATGATCGCGCAAAATGGAGCAAGGAACCAAGAAAGTACTTTCATGGTTCACTTCCTCCCGTTCACCGGGAACGCGATCACCCGTGCGGTGCCGAGGCTGGGGCGCCGCGGTGCCTGCTCGGCGTAGTCTTGGAACTGGATGATCTTGGCGCTCATGGATACACCACGCCGGCCCAGAGTGCGACCGCGACGGCCGAAACCAGCGTGATCTGGTAAAGGTAGCGGAGAACTTCGTAGGTCATCATGACTTGTCCCTTCATGATTGGCGCTTGGTCGAGGATTCAGCGGAGCGCCAGGAAGCCGCCGAATTGTGATCTCAGCTCCCTGAACCGTTTCCCAGCGTCGTCGCTTCGAACTTGAGGTCGTCGTGGGTCGAGTCGATCTGCGTTTTCAGATCCGAAACGGTCGAGCGCAGCGCGGCCGCTGAAGCCTGCAGCGCCGGCAGCTCGGTCCTGAGCCCCGTGATCTCCGCGCGCACGCTCTGGACCAGGTTGCCCAGCCCTGCGATCTTGATCAGGCTGCTTGCGCTCGCGATCGGCGCCGGCGCGACGGGAGCGGGCTGGCCGGTCGGCGCGACGTTGATCGCCATCGGCTGCACGATCACCGGTGGCGGGGGCGGTGCCATCTCCACTTGAGAGAACTCAACCGTGTCTGGATTGGTCAGCCGCGGCCTTGCGGTGTTCATCTCGTCGCTCATCTTCAATCTCCCCCATGGCTGGAATAGCAGCCAGATCATAGCATCTTTCGGCTAGAACAGCACCCACAGCGTCAGGCCGAGCGCGGCAACGAGGCCGAACAGAACGGTCCGCCGGAACCCGGGGCCGTCGACATGGTCGCACGCGCTGAACACGTCGCCCAACGGCTGGTACGCGATCTCGTAATCCGAGCCGCAGTCGCACAAATCAAGCGGTCGGTTGCAATGGCCGCAGCACAGGTTGTCTCTCTCGATCATATCCCCATCTCCTCTCTGGTCGGCATCGTCGGCCGCTGGAACGTCTCGCCGCGCGCCGCGGTCTCTGCGCGCGCCTTCTTGATGATCTGCCGCGCCCGGAAAATCCGGTTGCTCACCGTGCCGAGCGGAATCCCGGTCTGCGCCGCGATCTCGCGGTGGTTCATCTTCTCGTGGTGCATCAGCTTCAGCAGCTTCAAGCTCGATGCCGGCAGCCGGTCGAAGTAGGCCGCGTCCGATTCCTTCAGCGTGAAGGATGGGTGCTGGCTGCGGTCGATGCTCACGGTTTGCGCTCCTCTGCCTTGCGGCGATACCACGTCGAGCGCGACATCCCTGCCGCTTCCCACGGCTTGTCGCGCACCTCGCCGAGCCGCGGACGGCCGGTCTTGCGTTTGGCTTCTGGGGCACCCGCAGGACCTTGGGCAATATCGTATCGCCTTGGCATGGGCGGGGCGCTGGGTACGGCCGATCCAGTCGCCTGCGTTGCATCCCCTGCCCCAGAACTCGTTGGCGCCGGGTCTCGCCCGCGCGCCGCATCTTGGAATGGGTTTGGCTTCGACCGCTCCGCGTTCGCCTCTCTCAGGGCGCGGAGCTGGTCCAGTTTGGATGGGTGATTTGCCATGCCCGAACTCTGACACAGTATCAAAACAGTTTCAATACTATTTTTCAGTCTCGTCCGGATCGTGCTCGATCACCTTCGGCTCCGGCAGATCAGGCCGGAAGCTCATCGTCACAAGCTCGGCCAGGCTCAGCTGCACGTCGACCTTCATCTCCTGACGGTCGCGGAACTCGGCCGGGCGCCGGTTCTTCAGCCAGAAAATCATGGATGTCGGGTCGGGAGGCATGTGCTTGACGATCGGAACCCGCACGATTTTGCCGTTTACGACGTGGATTTCCTCAGTTTCGAAGGTGTAGCCGAGTGCTCGATGGGCGAGGGTGCTGATCACGCGCTCGTCGAGATCGTGCTTGCCTGCTTTCAAGGCGTCGCAAAACTCTGGATGGGTATGGCGCCAGCGGTATAATGTTGCTCGGTCGATCTTGAGCTCGGCCGCCACATCGGCGTCGGTGGCGCCTCGTTCGCATCTCTGCTTGGCGATCTCTGCGAACTCTGAGCGGTAGACTGTTGGCCGTCCGCCGCGACCTCGTTTCGGTTCGGCGGCGGTCGGCTGCTTAGCCTTTGGCTTCGCTGTCTTTTTCGGAGTCCCCATGGGGCTTATGGATAGCAGAGGAACCCGACGGGAGGCAAGATCATCCTTCCCCCTTGCAATTAGGGTTTTGGTTCACGTCGCGCCAAATCTGATCCAAGTGGATCGGGCGCGGCATTCCAACCGTTACCGGGCCGATCGGAATGCTTTGGATTGCTTGCTGCGGCAGATAATCAGCCGGCGTCATGAACTCGACGCGCGTAACCCTACCGTCTGGCCCGTATTCGATGGCCTTGACATCAGGACAGCGGACGCCGTGGCTCTTGCCGCAGTATTGGCAGTTCGTGATTGTCGTTGTCATCTCGGTTCCTTCAGCTCTTTCGCGCACATTACCCGGTTCCCGTCGGTTACCAGAGACCAGCCTGCCCGCGCCGGCTCTCCGGACGGATGCGGGGAGGGGCGGGAAGCAGCCCATCTGGCTCCTGCTCTGAAAGCAACGAGCGCAGCAACATCCGGAGAGATTTGCCACCCGAGGATTTCACCTGACTTTGTGAATGCCCATTCCTTAAACGCGGCAAGTTCCGTATCGATCTCAGTCATTGCTGCTCTCCTTGGCCCTGGCGCGAAGTTCTTCAAACCCGCAATTGCAATCGTACCCGCCCGCATGGCGGCAATGGAACGTGTGTGATCCGTATTTCAGAAGCGCCTCCCGCATGGCCGCGAGCTGCGCCTTGAGCGCGTGATTCTCGCCGCTCACTTCCACCCAATGCGGGCATCCTTCTTCGTGGTAGCATTCCCTGGCTGGGCTCTTTAGGCGCTCAACCTGCGCCTCAAGCTCCTCGATGCGCTTCAAGGCATCATTTACAGCAGCAATGTCGCAATCCCAAACTCCCATGTTCACGCGCTTTGTCTGCGCTGAAACCATGACGTTTAGCGTCTTTTCCAGCCGCGCCTTGATATCGCCCTGTACGG
>Ga0213917_1000228_pt1 | contig 10594 bp, 8 predicted proteins | sample McNCre117MG_FD_161051 | JGI IMG/M metagenome (GOLD analysis project Ga0213917, IMG submission 161051) | Freshwater microbial communities from McNutts Creek, Athens, Georgia, United States - 1-17 MG | ecosystem: Environmental > Aquatic > Freshwater > Creek | place: USA: Georgia | collected 2017-06-12 | reverse complement strand
CAACATTAACTTGATTCTCTGAAGCCTTTTTTAACCCAGCAGAAGGAAACTGTCTCGTTCCAACAATTAATGGCCTAAAACCTTCACGTTCAAAAGATTTTTCATCAAATACTTGAGATTTTTGCTTATACCAGTTAGCAAATATGCTAAAATCTTGAAAATCGGGCTTAATTTCAATAAAATTATATTTATCTCTCCAATTAGTGCCAGCATTAACTGACTTGACAGTTAAGTTATCAATATTGTGTTGACGGATCCATTGAAAGTATGACTTAAGACCACTTGCAGACCCTGCTTCACCAGTAAAAGACTTAAAAGCAAATGGTTTGATACGATTATATACGGCTAAACTTAAATTACTAGAACCATCAGTTGCCCATCGCATTTCAGAAAACATTTCATTTAATGCTGGATTACTATTCTCTAATAAGATTTGCCAAAATGTATTTTGACCTTGTAAAGAAAAAGGATTAATAAAGCCTTTGGCTTCGTGAGAAGGGACATAATTATCAGGCCCCTTAAGAACACCAGTTTTTAAAGTTAATAATTTATTTAAGTTTTCGCTGCTAACTGAATTACCTTGCCCATCGACAAAGCTAAAAAAATCTAACATTGCTTTAGGAATCTTAAAGTTATATATTGCTTTTGCAAGACGATTTATATCATCACCTGTTTTAGTAAATCCACCAAGTTTTTGTCCAAAGATTTGCATTATTGAGTTTAAATTATCGTCAACATTAAAAGATTTAGGTGTTCCACCTTTACCAAACAAAGCATTCCTTAATGCGACAGCTGCAGAATTTCCTTGACTAGCTGGATCGTTAGGTCCAGCTATAAGATTATCTACATATAGAATACTATTAAAAATATGGCCCCAATCGGTTCCAGTTACATAATATCTAGTTTGACGCTCTCCATCAACTTGTTGAGTTTCAACCCTTACAGTCTCAATCTTACCTATCATCTTTACATGATTTTTATTTGCTTTTGAAAAATCTTCTTTAGTGATAGGTTCATTGGACATCATAATGCAACACCAAGATCCAGTAGTTAGCGCTGAAGTCCAATTCTTATATGGAGCAAGAGTTAATTGGAACTGACCATCTGGTTGTCCCTTAGTTTTTGATGTTTGAATAGATATACAAGAAAGCGTACTTATAATAACAGGTTCTGTATCAGTTAATTTTTTGACACCGCTACTTTTCTGGTCATTAGTCATCCCCTCTGTCCCTATACGATCAACATAATTCCAGATCATTATTGCAGCATGAGGTGTTTTTATATTTCTAAAATTATCTGCCATAAGTCACTATTTTACCTACCTGGACTTCCAGCTTTAGAGTTTTTACTATTATTAGCATTATCTAATAATTTTTTAGTTGCTGCATCAGAGTCTGCACTAGTTGTATTAAGTCCAGCTTTAGTCATCATTTTTTGTACAGCAGTATCGAATGCTCCAACAGCACTTCCAAATTTAACAGTATGTTCTCCAAAACTCGCAGCAGCATCAGCGGCAGCAGTTGCAAATTTACCTTCGCCGCCAGAACTACCAAATTTTTCAAGTTTATCATTCATGTCTACTAAAACTTTAAGTGCTCCACCGAATTTTTCCATTGTTTTAGTTGCTTGAAGTGCTTGTTCAGATAGTTGTTTAAAACCAGATGTTCTTAAATTATCCCAAGTTTTTAAACTATCAGATCCACCTTCACCAGCCATTGCTGCAGCAGCATCTGTTTTATTTTGAGGAGTTACACCTTTTGCAGAAACTGCACCAGCAGATCTAAACATCTCTTCACCAGAAGCATATCCACTAAAGTTGGCAACTTGATTAATGCTAAATTGCTCTTTTGAAGAGAGCTTGTCAAAGCCTTCCCCTCTATTAATTTTTGAAGCAATAGATTCTCTAGTATCTGCATCCATTAATCCTAAACCCTTACCTCGACCTTCTAAAACAGTCATGGTTTGATTTGTTATTAATTGTTGAACAACCTTTGCTGGATCCTTTTGAATAGTATCCTTGGTATCAATACCCTTCTTAAATAAGAATTCACCTGCAGCTTTACTGTCCATTCCAGAAAGAGTTTTTAATTCTTCAGGAGATAATTGTGCAGCTAATATAGAAGATGTTCCAGAAAGTCCAGTAGATTTAGAGATACGAGAAGTGTTAACCATACCAGAAAAACTAACATCTGTATTGGTTGCTATATCTTTAGTAAGTTGAGCTGCTGTTGCTGCTCTATTAACTGCGTACTCTTGGTTTTTATCATTAGGATTTATGTTGGCAGCTAGTATTGCGCTTGCTCCACTTGTAATGTCAAGTCCAGCAGCTCTAGCATTAGAACTTGCTGCCATATTAGCAGTATTATCTACCATTGCACTTATAGCTTTTGAACTGTCAAGTGATTTAGAAAAAGCAGATTCTAGAACTGAAGCTAATCCGGCTTGCGGATTGTTAGATCCTGCACCAGCAAGAGCAGTCATGCGTTGCATATTTTCTGCCATAGAACCCATACCAGATCTTTCAAGACCGCGTGCAGAAAATATTTGATTAGTATTAAATTGAGATCCCATTGCAGCAACGCCTTGTTGAGACATTGCAGCCATTTGCTCAGGACTTATATTTGCATTTACCATCTTTTGAAGATGAGCTGGTCCAGTTGTTTCATCTATGAAACTCCCACCACGCTTTCCCATACCTTGTGCAGCAGTGCTTACCCCAACACCAAAATCACGAAATCCCTGCATTTGCTCAGCAGAAACCTTTAATAATTCTCTGCGAGCAGACATGTCGGCTTGTATACCTTGTTGTGCTACTTGATTAGTTGAAACTCCACGAATTAAATCCATGCCATTAACGGCAGTCGTTGAAAGACCCTGTGTAATGTTCTGTGCACCTTTAAGGACTTCTTCTGTAGCAATTCCACTTGTTCCAGCTAAACTTCCACCAATTAAGCCAGTCCCCTTATCCTTTAAACCTTCAGCAACTTGAAATCCGCCAGCGGCAGTTTGTGCAATACCGCCAGCAGTATATGCTGTAACTGCCGCTTGCTGTCCAGTTTTTAATTGCGCGCCAAAGCCCTCTGAATCGCTCCATTGAGATGAAAGCATTTGATTTAATACATTGCCAGAGCGTCCTGCTTTATACATGTCGTATTTTTGATTCTCAATGCCTGCATATCCAGCAATGTTTCCAACTTGACCTAAGCGTTGCCCAACAGCTATCTGTTGAATTCCTGCTCCAACGGCATTAAACATTCCACCTGCAGCCGCTGCCCATTGAGCGCCAGATACACCATTGCCGCCACCAGCTGCTTGTGCTTTTTGTAATTTTTCAAAATTCTGTGCAGATTCTTCTGCACTCTTTCGCATTGTGTCTAATTCTTCTGCTGATTTACCGGCAGAATTAGCTAAATCAGATAAAGCTTTTTTAAGATTATCTGCTTCTTGGCCTAATGCTTTACCAATATCGGCATTAGAGACTTGCATTGATTGCCCGCCCTTACTAATATTGACACCACCTTGGCTAATTTCTTTACCAATCTGCTGTGCAGACAGATATGCATCAGCCGATTGTCCAATTTGATTTAATTTTTCAAACTTAGAAAGCGGATCGCTCCCTGTTTGACGTCTTGTCTTCATGGCAAGATCTATAGATGCTAATTCTCTTACTAATCCGCCCGCTTGTTCTGCATTTCCAGCAATTTGATTTGCCATATCTTTACGAACACCACGATTAGCAAATAATTGCCCAGCTGCTTGTGCACTTTGAGAACCTAAATTATTAATTTGACCACTAATATCTTGACGTCTTTGAGATAGAGATTCATAAGATGCATTCATCATAGTGAGTGCTTTATTTTGAAACTCAGGCACCTCATACATTCCTCTAACTTGAGAATTAACTGCAGTCTCAGAATACTCGCGCCCAATAATATTGGCAGCTTGCATATTAGATCGTTCTAATCTTGCACCAACGGATGCCCTAACTCTTTGTTCTGCTGTTAATAATGTATTAGGTGCGTTTTGAGCAATTCTAGTTAAAGTTTTACTTTTTAAAATATAATCATCAGGTACATTTGCAAGAGATTCAATTTGCGTACGAGCAGTAGATGCACGAGCACGTTGCTCTAATTCTGATTTAGGAATAGAGTATGCTGATTGACCGATTTTTTCGATCTCAGAAACGCCAAAGCCATTCATTGGCCCCTTATTACTCTTATTTACATCATCAGCCATTTACACTACCTCTCGAAATCACTTTCGATATCTTCCCCAAATGTTTCACCATAAATCGCTTTAGCTTCTTCGATCTGTTGTTCCATCCAAGCAACATTAGCGGGATCCTTAGTAGGATCTTGAATAGGTTCACTTGATTTGGCACCACTGTTACGCATTTCAGCCTCAAGCTCTTCGCGCTCCATCTTTTCAGCCCAATCCTCATTTGCCTTTTCTTTATCTTCTTCTATCTTAACATCAACTGACTCAAGTCGCTCTTGTTCGGCTTTAGAACGTTCAATACGATCATAAAACTCATATAGAAGTTCTTCTAGAGTGTATGTTAAAAGTAATGGATCTTTAAGGGGTCTATTATATGTACGAGACCACCAAGATTGTAGGAACAGAAGGAGTTGTTCTTCTGTATTAAGTTCAGCCCTCGCATTGAAGGCTGCAATCTTTTTTATGGATTCGACGATTGAGAGGTCTGATCCGGAATCTTTTGAGTTTTCTTTTTCAGATCTTCTTTCCATTCGATTTCAGCCTCCGTGATTTTGCGATATAGAACCACTAAAGCATCTTCATCATCTATATTTGCTCCAGCGCCAGATTGATTCCACCATTCAGGGGCTGAGATAATTTTAGCTCTAAGGTTTGCAAGGATAACAGCAAAACCTGCAAGGTCATCTGTTGGATTAGCATAATTACCCATTAAGCGTGTTTTTTCTAAAGCCATGGCATGCTTTTGCCCTACATTTAGTACGCAAAGAACAGTGAATTGTCCGTCATATTTTTTGCCAGTAGTATCACCAACGTGCTCGAATGAGAATGTTTTTTCTTTACTTGGTAAGTCCATAATGCTCCTTAATAAGCATTATTATACCTATGTTTAAGTAGAGTACTTAAAAACCGAAGTTTCTTAATTTATTTGAAATATTGCCAGTAACTTCTTGAAGTCGACTTTGTGGTTGCTTATTTTCTACCTTATCAGTTACGCCTTGAGCTAACTCAGGTTTACGCTCATCTTGAAAGCCAATTGCTCTCCATGATAATTGTACATTTGAAAGTGCATCAACTCTAATATCTTCAGCTCGTGAAGTTATCATTGCTTTACTTGTATAGAATAATAATTGATCAGTTGTATCTCTAACTTCAATTGTTACATATTGTTGAAATAAGAAATTTAATGAATCAGGTTGCCACATCTCTGTCCCTGCTGATTGACCAGGAATATGGAGTGCAGAAAGAGTACCTTCAACAGTGATTCTTTGTGGAGCTAATTCATGTGGAAAATAATCATCAATAGTATTAATCTCAGTTACTTGAGTATTAATTCTCCAAGAAACTCCAAATGCAAAACCAGACACTTTACCATTAATTTTTAAAATACAACGGGCACCAGAAGCATAACGAGCAGATGATTTAGTAGAAAATATACCAGCAACATTACTTGCTATGTTACTTGCTAATTGATCATTTGGTTTATTATTAAAGCCTGACATCCATTATCCTTGAAAATGCTGGCCTTGACCAGAAAAATCTGCCACAAAACTATCTTCATCTACGTATAGTGCTACAAAATTAAAACGTTGAATTGCAGCACCCCTTTTAGATAAGGAAAAATCTGCCTGTGTTATCCTAACGTTACGAATATTAGCTACACCGATATCGCCACCTTGAGTTTTTTGGTAGACTTGAATATCAAATGAAACACTATTTGCAAACTTAGAAGGGTCCATTGCTTCATTTGCACGGCCATCGTTTCCAATTCCATTCTTTGCAAAGAAAGAGCCATTCCCACCGCCCCACTCTTTACCCCAATTTCCAACACCATTACCAGCATCATTGCCAGCAACATTACCAGGAGCTGCACCTATATTTGCTTTTGCATCTTTTGCATAGCGAATAACAGTAAAGCTACCAGATACAGTATATCCAAGAGGCTCAACTGATGAACCTTCGTACATACCTAGAATTTTAGGAGTTTGAGTTAGAATTTGAACTGAATATGATAAATCAGTACAGAAAGCAAGCGTCTTGTCGTTTACTTTTACTTTAGCATTTGCTCCAGTAATAAAGAACGGTTTAACACCAGACATCTATACTGATCTCCATTTTTATAATTATGTTAAATCGATATCGCCTGAATTACTTGCATCAAATGAATCATCATCTGCCAAGATTCCTACGAAAGATAAACGATCAACTAAAATGCCACGCTTATTTAATGCAGAGCTTTTACGAGTAAATCGGCAATCTTTAATCGTAATAAATTCAACTGAATCTACAGTAACTGCAGCTCCAGCACCAGCTGCTGGTTGCTCTTTTTGAAATACAGAAAGATCCCAAGTTTGTGAAAACAAGATATTTCCTGGATTCATTTCGTTAGCACCATTTCCACCAGTTGTATAATCAACCTTACCTAAACCATTACCACCTGTATTTGTTCCAGGCATGCCATTATTTTTAGCAACACTAGTATATCGAACTACAGAGAGTTCACCAGCTACTGAATAATTTACTGGTTCATTAGACACTGCTTCGTAACGTCCCATTGTTTCAATAGGGATAGTATCGACTGCAACTTGATACGATACATCTGCTGCGTAAGCGAAAGTCTTTCCACCTACTTTAATCTTAGCATTTGCACCTGTAATAAATGAGGGCTTTTTTCCTGCCATTTGTTCTTCCTTTTGGTCTTGCGGCTGACCATTACCATTCGTTTTTTTAAGTTACACCATGTAACTCATATAGAGCTAATATACCCTATTTTTAGTTAATCTAACTCAGGAAAAAGAAAGGGCATACTTTCGTATGCCCTCGTAGAAACTCAGGATGACTAGTCCAGATTAAGCTGTTTGGCTTGCGCGTTGCAGAGTGATATCTGCTAACACGAAATCAATACCTTCAACTAATTTAACAATTACTGATACATTTACTGTATTGCCATTCATTTGAACAACTAATTGTTTAAAACCGTTTTTAGCATCTGAAGTACTTACTGTAATACCTTGAGCTAAATAGCTTGAAAGGATTGCTTCGCAAGTAGACTTAATTTCAGCAGCGCTTACTGTATTCTTTAATCCAACATAGATATTCTCTAATTGGTTTCTAAAGTCATAAGCAAGAACGTCTGCAGCGTAAAGAACGTTACCGCGGTTATAAACCCAGTTACCATCTTTACCATAAGTTGTATTATCAACAACTAATCTGTATCCACCAGTTTGTGGTGCTTCCCAGAACGTAAGTCCTGTTTGGATAGCATCATCATACTGTGTATCTGGATCAAAATCAACAACAATATTCTGCTCAGCAGTTGACATTGCTTGTCCTGTTTGACGGATACCAGACATATTAAAATATTTAAAAGTCATTGGGTTACCAATTGGTGAACCGCCACGTGCTCCAGCAAGTAATGCTGCGCCAGCCCATGGTTGAAACCATTTAATAACACCTTGTGCGTCGATATTGCGAATATCTTGAGCAACCATTTGACATCTTGCAGCTGCAACGCCCATAACTTTTGCCTTAACATTAGCATAACTATCTTTAATAGATAAATATCCTTGACGTTCAGATTTCTTTTTAGTAGTAGCCATCAAGCTTAAATGTGTCTTAACAGCTTGGTGAATACCATCGATTGTGTAGTTTGAACTAGCGTCTGTCATAAGATCAGAAATATCTGCAGAAGCATCACGAGAAAACAAAGGAACGATGCTGTTTGCACGAATTTTTTCAAACTTAGAAAGAGCAGTTGTAATGCTTGATGTTGAGGTTCCGCCAAGTGCTCCACCAGCTAAGAAAGCTTCAGATAAAGCAGCTGGAAGACCAGAACTTGCAGGAGACTCAAGAGAAGCAATTTGCGATTGAGCAAAAAACTCTTGAACTTCTTTAGCATCTTTTTTAATTGCTGCGCCAGCAGTTGCTGCTAAAGCAGAAACATGATCAAGTACATTTACAGAGATACGTGGATCAATTCCAGTTCCAATAGTTGCAGACCATCCAGATACTAAATTAATATCAGAGATTAAATCAGCGACGCTATTATAACCAGCTTTTGCTAAATTAACTGTTACTGTTCCATCAAACAAATCAACACTTGTGTCAGTAACAGTAACTGTAGAACCAACGCTTGCGTTAGTTGCAGTTAATACTGTATTTCCGCCGACTGTTGCTGATTCAACTAAAGAATCTCTCTTTTGATTAAGAGTGATTGTTCTTGTTGAACCTGAACCAGTAATTTTTAGAGTGATTCGGTTTCCACCAACACCCCATTCAAGTGCTCTAACAGTTCCGTATGAACTTGCAAGAGCAAGTTGCGCACGCACTGAAGCATTTGTTTTATAGATATAAATTGTTTGCGCTCCACCAGGGATTGCACCGTCAGCACCAGGGGCAAACAAGAAGTTTGCAGCATCAACAATATTTCCTTTTCCGTATTTTGCACGGATTTGAGCCAGTTGATCTGGTCCAAATAAATTATTTGCGATGTTTGGTTCTGATGCACCAGGAGCACCTGCGTCTGCTTCTCCAAAGATAGCTACAATACCAGTTGGACTAAGAGGAAATCCTCCGCCAAGATCAATTGTAGTCTTAGAGTAAGCACCTGGTTTAAAAATGGTTGCACCATTAAAGCTTACATTAATTGCCATATGTCATGTCTCCTGAGTCAAGTTTCTGACCTAATTATAACATAGGGGCCAAGTTAGGTTTTAAACTAACTCAACTCCATATTTTTTTAACGCTTCATCAAATTCCGCCATCGTAGCTGTCATTGGAACTTTACGCCCTTTAAAGTCAGCAACCAAAATTTCTTGGTGATGGTGTGTTGGAATTGCAGATTTTCTAAGGGCATACCAATCTTCAAAGCTGATTTGCTCGGCCACTGGCGAAACATCTGCTTCTTCATATTCTTCTCGAATATATTGAGCATCCCCATTTTCATTTGCTGGAGATATTTGTCTGTTTCTAAATTTCTTACCCATAAGAACTCCTTTATCTATTTTAACTGGTCTAAGTGCTTAAATATTAAGATCATCGATGTCTTCTTCATCGCCTGCTCTACTAGCAATTAGACCATCATTAGCTGTTGTACTCACTTGGTCTATATTGACATCTAAGCCAACTGATATATCTGAAGCTGGTGGTAAGCCAACTGCAGGATCTGTATTAATGTCTTGAATATCTGCAAACTTATCGCCATTCCAGAAATTCTCTGTAGTGCAGCGAAATCTAACCCATCGAGTCCAAATATTTTCTGTAGCCTTATTAGCATCCTTATTGTAATCTGATGCACTAAAAGTGTGTAATTTAAGACCCAATCGATGAGCCATAAGTTTATGTTTAAATAAAATATAAGCCACTATATAATAAAGCCAAAGGATATGATCACCAGCTTTATTAGCATGAATACCTATGTCCACCATAGCGGTAAATACACCAGTTCCAGTTTCACCCACATCGTCAAAAGATCCAGCATAGTCACCAATTGATGCTTTGCTTTCGTCTTCAGTTTCATTAGCTAAGTGAACGCTTATACAAGGAATAACTTGGGCATTAAAAGACCAGGCTTTAACAACTGGTATTTTAGTTGTAGAGAACCATTTCCACAGTTCATCTAAGTAAACTGGCCCATAGTCATCATTAAGTTCATCTTGAGTGAACTGAGCAAATATGTCATAAAACTCAGCTTTATTGCTACGAAGCTGTTTAATACCATGTGTTAATAGTTTTTGAATTACAAGTTCCGGCATCACAAATGACATTTAAAATCCCTCTTCATAGCTTCTAATAATATCAAGTATAACGTTGTCATAATCAGCCGTTAACATACTATTAATCTCAGCTAGGTCTTCAGTAAAGTCTTTTTGCTTTTCTGGAAGAACCCATTGAGTTTGGCGGTTTTGTTTACTTGTAGCTGTTCTAAAACTTACTTTAGAATTCTTAGGTGCAACCTTATTATACTGAGCTACGGCATTTTCATATCTTTCTGCTGAAATTGATTTTTGAGCATCAAAGATATTATTTGCAATAGGTTTTTTAGGTGAATTATTGGCACCAACTGGAATTACCTTATAGACACCGCTTCCATCCTTCATAGGTTTGGCTCCTCTTGCAAGAAGCTTATCAAGCATAGGAAATGGTGGTTCGGAGAAATCTGTCATCCCAGAGGTTGTATCGATTAAAAAAGCATCAGGTCTAGGTCTTAAATCATTAATAAAGTCAGCAGACTCTTTCTGTACTCCAGATTGAATAGCTAAATCCATTGCTGCATCTAATCTTTCTCTTAAAGCTAATGAAATGTCTGTATGAGCTTTATCTGCAATACTCTCAACAAACTCTTCCTCTAGACCTTTAGATCTTAAAGATGATTTTAATC
>Ga0213917_1000227_pt1 | contig 10625 bp, 9 predicted proteins | sample McNCre117MG_FD_161051 | JGI IMG/M metagenome (GOLD analysis project Ga0213917, IMG submission 161051) | Freshwater microbial communities from McNutts Creek, Athens, Georgia, United States - 1-17 MG | ecosystem: Environmental > Aquatic > Freshwater > Creek | place: USA: Georgia | collected 2017-06-12 | reverse complement strand
CCTCAAAGGCCAAGGCGTTTCCACCGGACGCCCAGAACTCCGGGCACGGGTGCGGATCTCCTGGAGCGCAACACGTCGAACCGCTGCCGTCTGTGACGGTGTGTGCCATCGGAGCAGTCCGGCTGCTGGCGTACGTCACCAACATTTCCGAACTGCTACTCACCATGTCCCGCCATGACTCGGGACAGGCGTATAACGCGTCGTTGACGATGGGTTGGAACCGATATTCGGAATCACCCCGCGACACGCCTAGCGTCCATTCTGTGCGGGCGCCCGGGCAGTACGGGATGACGATGCGGGCGTCCTGCGTGGCAGAGGCATCGGAGGAGTCAACCCAAGCGCCGGTTGTGGTGATCGTTGCGCCCGTCGGGACAATGTCGATGAACCCGTGAGACGGTCCGGTCAACGAACACGGCACGTCGGCGCCAGTGATGTCCTTTGCCGTCGCCAGCGTTTGCGATTCAGGCCCGGTCAGTGACCGCGTTTGAAACGACATCGGCAACATGACCCGGACGCGGGTCAATAGATTGATGGCATTCGCGAACTGGTTGTACGTCTCAACGGAGGCCGCAAGGTTGGCAATCGGTCCGTAACCTTCCGGGGCGTCCGGCCGGATGTCCGAAGGCGGCAGGAAAGACGATTCCCGAGACGGCGCCGTCAACGCGGACGTTCTCCCGTGCGCGTCGAACATGAGGTTGCCGAACGTGTAGTCATACGCCGACGTAACACCCAGCGTGCAGGAATAGGCCGCCGACGTGGTGCCATCCACGAACCCTTCACACATCGCCCGAAGGTAGGTCCAAGCCTGTCGCCAGTGGTCCGCGGAGAACGGAGTGTCCTGCCTTTGTTGGTCGTCGTTGTCGTCAGCGTAGGGCGACGGTATCAGCTTGCAGAACACGAAATGCGGGAACACGGAGCCCCAAGGATGATCGGCGTCCGCGTCAATCGTACTATACCATGAATGATCCCCCACCTTGACGGACGGTGCCACGCCGGCGTTTTGCCAAAGCAACCATTCCATGACCGCGTTTTCCAAGGTCCGATAACGCTGCGTCGTGTAGAGGTTCGTGCGGTCCCAGGTCGCGGGGTCATACGCCACGGAACCGGGCGCGTCATTCGCCGTTGGCAGCCTCGCCGTCAACGTCAGCTTCACGATGGACGCACCGCCAATCGTGACGATCTCCGCGTTGTCGATTTCCACCGGCGGTTCGTAGACCTGGCAGGACTTGTAGAAATCCAGCCGCGACGCTTCACAACCCGGGTCCCCGAGGCAGTCTATGTCGTTGACCGTTTCGGCGTAGCGCCAACCGGGCGGTCCTTCCGGTGAATAGGCGCCCGACACCCCGTAGCTGTAATGGTTCAGCATGTCCGCCGGCAGGCCCGAACCGCGGGAGTCTTTGTAAGCGAAGATGCATCTATCGGAAAACGCGATGTAACGACCGTACGCATCGAGCTTGTAGTTGCTGGAGTCCGACCAAAAGAAGCCCTTGTTCTGTGTGGTCAGGACCCACTCGTTAGAGAGCCCGCGCGGCGGTGCGGCATGGTGAATCCCGTCCGTGTCCGTCAAGGTTCCGGTGCCGGTGAATTCCGTCACGCCGGAGATTCCGGTCAGCGTTGAACCCGACGCGTAATGCTTGCCAGCGTATTTGACCGACCCGCCGGACACTGTGTATTCCCGCGCGCTTTCGACGTCACCAGAGGCCACTGCCGCTCCCGTAGGCGCTATGCCAGACATCATGTCGAAATCAAACCCGGTGGCAGCCTCGGCGCCATACCGTTTGAAATACAGCACGCTCTTGCCGTCCGCGTTTACTTCATACCCGACCAAGTTATCACCGCTGAGAATCTTGATGCATTTCGACAACCGACGCGCCGCCTCAAAGGTCGTGCTGTCGTTCATGTATTCCGGGATGCCAAGGTCAAACGTTGACGCGTTGTAAATCACGCCCTGCGTGAAGTATTGATCCGAAATTGTGTTCGCGTTCTGTTCAAGCGGGCCTTCGCCAGTGGGCGCAGTAATCAAGCGCAGGATGGCCGCAGCGTCGTGGATGTCGGGTTGATACGGAAACAGTTCATCCACTTCAACCGTCACGTCCCCGCTCGCGTTCGTGAACTGAATGAAGCCGTCAATGCGGAAGGCCAACGACTCCGGCGACAACGGATCTTTGAGAACCCACAGCTCGTCAATGTTCCCGTCGGCATCCGCCGTGAACGTCAGCGATTCAATCTCAACGTCGTTCCCGTCGTCGTCAACGGTCACCATGGAAAGCGTCACATCCCCGTCAACCTTGGACGCCGTCACATGAGCCGAAGTCAGCATGTACCCCGGACGGTAATCGTGAAAGAAGTCCGCCGTTCCCATGCATCCCAACGAATCCGAGGAACGCAGGTTGCTACCGGGCACCGTGCGGAATCGCGTGAACCGTTGGGCCACCGTCGCGGAATCAATTTGCACCCCGATTTGCGGTGCCAGCCGATATTGTTTCGCAAGGAATTCCCGCGACTTGAAGGCCGCATGATTCCACGGTTTCGTGCGGTCATACTCCTCCTGTTTCTGCGTATCAGTCCCGCGGAACTCGGCAGCGTATTGGCCCAGCACAACCCCGAGTTGACCGCCGGACGCATGACGCAAAAGACCGCCGCCGGTATAGGGACCTTCCGCCCAGTCTCTCCGTGGCAAGATGTCCACAGTCAACCCGTCGTTGAAGTAGATCACGAAGTAATCCGCGAGCCGCAGGATGTAGCCCACATGCGTCGGCTCCTCGGGACATGACCCGTTGTAGGTCACTTGTAACACGCCGTCGCCAGTGGTCACCGTGGTGGCGTTGTGCGCGCTTGGGTCGCCTACCGACGTGCCCGTGGCCGTGAATCGGTATTGATAGTCCGGTGGCGCCAGAATGCCAGGTCCCGGCGAAGCGCAGGCAGACCCCAGTTCCGGCGTCGGAAGCCAGCCTCCGTAGCTGTTCCCGTAGGGCGAATAAGCCGAGTACACCAACCGCAGGAAGTTGCGCGCACCGTCCAACATCGGCGCAGCCTGCGCCCCGGTGTCAGGGTCCCGCGCACCAAGCTGTTGCTTCCGTAGGTCCCACATTTCCGACGCCGTTTCCGGTGGCTTCGTGCCGCCCACGCCATCAGGAACCTGCATCGGAATCCCCAGCGCAGAGTTTTCCGAAACGAAGCCGGCAGCCTCATTCCCGAAGACATAGGCGCCCATCGGGTTTTCCGTGTTCACCCCTTCCGGTTCACCGGCTCCCGCCACCGGCCAGTTGGCATCGGTCCTGGCAAGGTGCTGATAAATCTCAAAGAATTCGGCCTGCGGCGGGAACAGCGTGCCGCCTTCGTCCGGGTTGCGGATTTGTCGGAACAAGCTGAACAAATACCACGCGATGCGGTACACCCCGTCGCCAAGACCGGAACGCAGGCGGTCGTTGAATGCAGCGGCAAGACTGCCCAACTGCTTGGAGGAAATCGGCTGCCCAGCCGATACTGTTTCCGCACGCGTGAAGGTAACAGACATGCGGTAAACTCCCGCAGGCTGAATCAGGCAATCTCAACGGCGCCGAGGAAGGCTTTGATGTTCGACGCGCCCGACGACTTCCATTTAAAGTTGGTCTTAGACGACATGTAAATCAACATCTTGTAGTTCGGGAGAACCGCAATCTTGCTGTCGGTCGTGCCATCCGTCGAAAGGATGATATTGTCCGTGCTGGCCGTGGTGCCGTCCGTGGTCGCCGTGTGCTGAATGAAGATCAGCGCCGGGAAAGTGATCGCTCCGAAGTCGGGCGCAGCGTATGAAGTCGTCACGTCCTGCGTGGATTGAATCACGTCGGTTCCCGCAGTCGTGATGCTCAGCGTCGCACCGCTGCCCGTGGTGTTCAACGGCGAGCCGGTGATCGTGGAAACCAGTGAGACGGTAGCAGTAACGTTCGCCATACTTCTTTCCGGTTCACGTACAGAGTTACTTCCGGTTTGCCCACTTCGCCACCCGCTCAATCGTGCGCTTCAAATCGGCTTCCAACTTGGTCGCCCGTATCTTCAAAGCCACCGCCATAATGTTCTCGTCCCGCCCAGCCCGTTGCACATGCGGAACCTTGTTTCCAACCGTGATGACCAGCTTGTCTTTGCTGCTTTCCTCGGCGAACAAACCCGGCATTCCAGAGTGATTCGTGATCCACTTTGCGCCCACTTTCAGGCCCAGCTTCCCGGCCGCCAATAGCCAGCCAGCCTTGCCTTTTCCAACGGATCGGCTGGCCTTTTTGGCGTAGGCGTCAACGTCACGCTGCGTTTTGTCCAGGCAGATGACCCGGGCATTCTTTGCCACCCGGCCGGTGTTCTTGTTCCGGTACTTTCGGTGCAACGCCTCAAAGTCTGTAGCCGTCGAAATCTCGCCCCGGATCTTGAATCGGTCCAATAGCTTCCGCGCTTCCGCTATGTTTCCGCTCCGTATCTGCTTTCTGATCGACTCACCAAACACGCCGAGCTTCGATTCGTCCAACACCGTGAACAACCGCTTGACCGCCAGGGTCACCGCATTGACTCCAGCCTGCTTTTGCACCGCCCAGCTTTGCTTGGTGACACCTTCCATTTCCTTACCATTAAAAGGCGGCGTCATCTTCATCGCGTCTTGAACCAGCAGCTTGGCCTGCTGCCGGAGCGCGCCGTTGAACTCGCGCTTGTTCACGATGGCGAGTTGCCGCAAATCAGACTCAAATTTCTTTGTGTCGAATTGGAAGGTCGGCGTCATTGGCTCAGGCCGTTTAGATACAATGTAGCGCACGATTGGTCGTGCTGAACCTCTACGATGACGTATCGGTGCCCAGCGCACGACAGATGCTTGCCAGACTTCGGCAGTCCGATGTCCGTGAATTGGTCCAAGGGCGCCACCAGGATCGCATCCGCCTCAATCCCAATGCCGCCGTCGTCAGACTTGGAACGCGCCTTGTGCCGGTCTATCACGCCACGCCGGACAATCGTAGAGGCGTCGCCTGATACTTGAAACGTCGCCCCACACAAGGCCGCCATGTGCGTGACTGACGCCGCTGCCAGCCTATCGAAAAGGTCAGATGCCATAATGAAAAAAGCGGGTCCCGGTGAGTGAAGCCGGAACCCGCCGTTGAGCCGGCGAACTAACGCCGCATGGAATGTCAGGAACCGAACAGAACCTTGAGCGTCGCGCTCACCGCGGAACTGTCAGTGGTGCTGGCGCCGTGCGTGATCTTCGCCCGGATGTAGCGGGCGCAGTCCGACGGAAGGCGAACGCGCTTCACCTTGGCCGCGACACCGGAACCGGCACCCGTAAACACTTCGCTGTAAAGCGTCTTGTCAATGGTGCTGAAGTTGGTCGCGGTGCAGGTCTCGATGATATACGTCGAGGTGCGCGTGTTCGGAACCATGGTGTCGGTCAATGCCGGCACGTTGAGTTCCAGCTCGATGTTGCCGGGCTGATACGGCGCAGCGGAGCCGAGGTCAACCGTTGAAGACGTGACAGAAGTCGAGGCCGCAGCGGGCAGCGTGAACGCGGCCGGCGACAACAGCGAGTCCTGAACCTGCGCACCGAAGGGATGCACAGTCGTTTGATTTGCGGGGTATGCCATAGGTCAGAGGTCCTTTCAGTTCAGGCAATGGATTCAGTGGACGTGATCGAATCGGTCACGACAATGGGCACTCCCTCGTACTCAGTCGGGAGCGGCGCGATGTTGGCCAGACCGCCAGACGGCTTGGTTGAACCGTTGCCAAACAGCGTCACGGTGCGCGACACCTGCAACTGCCGGCGGCTCCGGCGGTTCATGAAGAAGTGCGTCGGAATGGTTCCAACCGGGAACTTTTCCATCGCCTTCGCAAGCAGGGTATCAGTCAGACCCTTGCCGGAATCTTCCGTCAGGTTCTTGATGCGGACCAAGGCGTACTTGTTGTAGAACGCCACGCCGAGCCAAGCCTCCAACGAGTTGACCCAAGCGGTCGCCACCGCAGAGCTCGAACCAAGTTGAACCTGCTGCTTGCGCCATTGGCCCAGCGCAAATGGGGTGTTCTGGCCGGCGATGGCTTCCATGTAGGAAGGCAGCGCAACGACCGCCCACACGGAGCTTCCGGTGCTTGCCGTGGTTCCGGCGGCGTCAATGACGTTGTTCGTGCTGTCGTACACGTCCAAGGCTCCCGGGAAACCATTGGTGTCGCCGTTCGTGGAATCGGTTCCATACCATACCACCGAACCGAACTTGATCATGGCACCACGCACGGCTCCCACTTCCTCGCGGGAAAGCAGAACCTCAGGCGGAACGTCCGAAGACATCGCCACGGCGTTGTCGATCTGCAATTGCGCGTCCAGGTACGCCAGCGAAATAAGACGCTGTTCATACGTGGACTTCACCGGCGCACTCGAACCGTTCGGCGAACGGAAAGAGACGGTCGGCCACGCGGTGCGGACGGGAACCTTGAAGGAGGTTCCAGCAACAGCGCGGGCGGGCAGCAACGAAAATTCGGGCGCCCAAGTCAGGTTTTCCTCGATGAGCCCGACCGCCGGGTCAGTGCCTTTCATCTTGGCAAGGTCCAACATCGTGATGACGTTGGAGGAAGTGATGGCCATGTTGTTCCTTTGTTTTGGTTACGGAAAGTGGTCAGTTGGCTTGCGACTCAAGCCCCAGTTGTGCTTTGAGACGGTTCGCGTTCTGCTGAATGAAATCAGGGGTTCCGCCTTTGATGCGGTCGTCCTTCACGCCGGTTTCATTCGCACCGGCCTGCGGTTTGAAACCGCGGCTGGCGATGTTCTCCGCGGCGAGCTTGGAAGCGCGGTCTTTGACCAACACTTCCACAGACGCGGCGATGACATTCTCGTCCAAGGGCCCGCCCGACGTGATATTGAGCGAACTGCGGACGGCCGCTTCAATACCGGCCATCGCGGTTGCGTGCGTGTCGCGCTCTGCAACAGCAGCCTTGTGATCGGCCGACAGCTTGGAGACGGCGTCCGCATCGGTCACACGGGCTGCGATGAAATCGTGAAGCTCGCCGGCGGCGGCTTGTTCAACGTGTTCCTCGGTGATGCCAACCTTGGCCAAGGCGCCCATCACAAAGCCGAGTCGCTTTGAGGCCGCCAGAATGTTAGTGATACCCATTTGATGTAGTTCTGCGACCGTACAGAGTTGAGGTTTTCAGACTTGCTGCGGCGAAATCAGACCGATGAACTCATTCAAATCGGTCGCCACGCCGTCTGTGAGATTGAGCCCGGGACCGTCCATGCCCATGAAGGTTTGGCCCTGCATGGTATCAGCCGACACCTTGCCGCGGCCTTGGATCACCGATGACGTGAACAGCCCGTAAATGCGTTCAACCTCGGCCTGCAAACGATTCCGGTCGGTCTCAGAGAACGGGATGCCGGGCATGCCGGTGGCCTTGAATTCTCCAGCCTTCATGAGGTTCTGCTTCAATCCCTCATTGGCCCACGCTTCGGAATCGTCCATGACCGCCATGTAAACGCCGATTGATCCGATGATGGCGGTCTCGGTTGTCGCGAAGGATCGGCATTGGCTGGCGAGCCAATACCCAGCCGAGCAGCATTGGGTTTCAGACCACCCGTAGACCGGCTTGGATTCGTCAGCCTTGGCGATGGCATTCGCCGCTTCCAATACGCCAGTGACGGTGCCTCCGGGCGTGTCGAAATCCAACACGATGGCGGACACGGATGCGTTTCCAACGGCGTGAGTCAGCGCCGAGGTCACCGAATCCAAGTCGCATCCTCCGCACGCAGATTCAAAGAATCCCAGCCGTTTACCGATGATGCCGGACACCGGAATGACCGCCGTCGAACCATTCAACGCGTACGGAAGGCCGGTCGTTTGTGCCGTGGCTTCCTCTTCCTCTTCGTCGTCATCGAAGCCGCCGAAGGACCTGGGGACGCCGGTCAAACGGCCGTTGAGCCATGCGGTAAACTGCGCTGAAATGGAACGTCCGGCTTCCGGTGTGATGCACCACGGGCGACCGTAAACAGAAGATATCAAATGCGCGTATTTCATTCGGTTGGCGTGTTGGTTGTGTCGTCCGCGTCAGGCTCATGTTGCAGCGACATCAAAGCCGGTTGCGACGCTGCGGCCGGGTTGAAGATCCGTTCCGGCGGGATACCGAATTCCGCCGCCACGGCTTGCAGGTCTTTCTCAATCTGCGCCCGCTTGCGGAATACGGTCACATGATCGCCTTCGCCTTCCTCAGCGAACACGTCGTCAATACCACGGATGCCCATGGCCACGTCCTGCCGGCGGTTGTCAGAGTCACGGCCGACATCGACGGAGAACTGCGCGGGCAAGCTAAACTCGACGTTGTCCCAATCGGTCGCAAACGGCAGGTCACCGCGTTTCATGAACGCCGCCACGGCGTATAGCACGGCCGCGTGAAAAGGCTGCCACAAGGCTTCCTGACGCCGAGCAATGGACCGTTGCACTTGCGACACCACCGCACGCACGGCCGCCCCGCCGATCTTGGACATGTCGTGCATCTCAATCGGCCAATCCATGCCCATGTGCGCGGACCGGGCGATATGATCCAGAAACGGGATGAACGTGTCCGACGGCCGGTTGCTGGAATGCGATTCGATCTTGTGCCCGGAGTTAGCGCGGAGATAGCGGATTTCCCCGTTGGCAATGATCTTCGTCGTCGCGTCAACGGCTGACACATCTCCACCGGCCCTCGCTTGAGCCAAGGCGGAGGCGAGGTCAGCCCGTCCGGTGTCGTTGGTCTCAACCAGCGTCAGCCGGCTATTGACCTTCGTTGCGGTCTTCTCCGCGTCCCGGATCTCCTCCAGGTCGTACCAGTCCAATATGCCGTGCGTGATGCATGGAACGCCGCGGGCCTGAGTGAACCAACACGGGTCGCAGACGTGAATGACCGAGGACGCCGGCAGGAAGTTATACTCCGCGGACACCGGTTGGTAACCGTATGGGGTTTCCGGCGGCAACAAGTTATAGGCCAACGGCCGGTTTAACTCGTCGTAGACAACGCCGTTGAGGAACAGCTTCCCTTGATATTGGCCGGTAGCAACCGTGCGTTCCGACAACGGGGAATTGATCCGGTGTGCCTCAATGAATTGCAGCCTCGGCGCCTTCGTTTCCGGGTCCTCGGTCAGCAGGATGAAAAAGTCCCCGTCAACGTCGAGTTTGACGGAGCCGGTCCAAACGGACTTCTGGAAATTGAACGGCGCGCCGCGGACATCGCAGCTCGGCATCCATCGCTTCATCACTTCCGTGAACGCCCGCTTGAAGCGTGAATTCGTGCCCTTGTATTGGGGAATCCAGGACTGCCCGACAGCGTAGTTGGCCTTGCTGTGAACGCTGCCGTTGACCTGACCAACCCGGCTGTAGATGTACCGGGAGTCAGACAGCATGGCGCGGAAACGCCAACTGGTCGTCATCTTCCCGGAGTCGCGGTCCAGACGGGGACGGAAGCCGCGTTGCGCGTTGTCTTCCGATACCGGGAACAAGCCAACCCCGGAGCCCCAATTGCCGGGCACCCAGCCGGCCGATGAATCAGCCCGGACACCGCCGGCAGGAACGGCCCGGCGTGCTTCAACCCGCTTCAATGCTCGGCGAACGCTGCGTGACATCAACCATGTCCTGCCAGCGTACAGAGTCTTAAGCTACGGTCGGGTATGGGTACACCGTCTTGCCGGTCCGCATGGTAGCGGTCTGCGTGTTGGTCACGACAAGGGCGTCATCGTCAACCATGCACAAAGCCTCGAACAGTTCGCCGAGGCGGGCGGCGGCGGTCACCGGACCGAAGCGCGGGTCGTACTTGACCGACCGACCGTTGACCGACAGTTCGACAATGGCACCCATGGCGCCCGGTGCCGCGGCATCCTCCGCTTGCACCGCGGCAATGAGCGCGACGATTTCTTCCTTCGTCTTGCCGTAATAGCGACCGTGCGGGACCGTGTCGTATGCCACACCTATTCGGTCGCACGTACAGAGTCTTTACTCGGCTCCTTCTCCAATGATTCGTAGGAAAGAATCCCGTACATGCTCGCCAAAACAACCTGCATCACTTCGCAATCAAAGGCATGATTGTCGCCCAGCTTCCGCCAGGAGTAATCGTAACCGCCATGGGCGTTGCGCTTGCGTTGAAGCGTCTCATTCCAAGCCTGCCGCAGGTATTCATCAGGTGTGTCCCTCGGCACCGTGTGATAGTGCTTCCCCGTGATGTCTTTGGAATCTCGCAGGGTCGTGAACCGATGCTTGCCGCCATTGGACGAGTGCAGGAACTCCAGCGCCGAGGAACCGCGGCCTTGAAGCTCCGTCCCTAGCATCGGGTCAATCCGCCGCAATGGCGAGTACACCCGGCGCGTGTTGTCCTCATGCAGGAAGTCTCGGTTCTTGACGCCGTTCGTGCACAGGTAGCCACGCGTCGCTGACAGGTGAAACACGGCTTGCGGCGTGTACGCTGAATCCAAGCAGACGCCCAGCGGGTGAATGTTGTACTTGACCCGGAGGTCCTCAATCTCGCCATCGACAACCAAGCGCCCGAAGTAGAGGAGTCGCGATTCCCCGCGGTGCCCATCTTTGTCAGACCACGACCGGATGACCGCCCAATAGTGTCCCGATTGCACGTCGACGGTGAGGAACCGCAACGGCTGGCCCTTCGGATCT
>Ga0213917_1000226_pt1 | contig 10640 bp, 9 predicted proteins | sample McNCre117MG_FD_161051 | JGI IMG/M metagenome (GOLD analysis project Ga0213917, IMG submission 161051) | Freshwater microbial communities from McNutts Creek, Athens, Georgia, United States - 1-17 MG | ecosystem: Environmental > Aquatic > Freshwater > Creek | place: USA: Georgia | collected 2017-06-12 | reverse complement strand
TGGATCTTTCTCTTGAAGGTCCTGAAGCTGTTTCAGATGGTTCTGCGCGTATTGAACCGCTTCCGGGTCAACCTCTCGGCTAGCCGATGCGCGGGCAAGTTCGGAGTTCTGATACGAAGCGTTCTTGTCCTTCAGCCGATTGATAAGGCCGGCTGCGGAGTTGTTCACTTCGACTTGATGCGCGTAAAGCTCAGTGACCCGAGGAAGTTCTTTTGGCGCGTAGGCGGCCTTGAGGCTTTCCTCAGACGGCATCGATATCTTCGCACCATTCTGCCGCGCCACAGCCAATTCCGATTGGAATGATTCGTGGATTTGAGTGGCCAACACAGACCGATTCTCAGAATCGAGAACGTCCAGCCGGGTATTCAGCGCGTGGCGATCTTCTTCCGACAGGTAAGGGCTGTCATTGATTACCTTCCGTGAAAATGCCGGATTCGGCTGCATCGACATCTGGGCAATCTGCCGGTCGATGTGCTCATGCAATTTGGCAGCCGTTTCCGGGGCAATTTTTCCCCATTGAGCGTCGGCACTTTGATGGAGCGCGTTGGCGTTAGCTGAAAGAATCTCCGCAGCGTATGTCGGATCGGTCGGGGCATCCGCCGTCATTGCCGCACGGGCATTCTCAAGGGACGTGTCAAACGACAATAGAGAACGCTCGATGTCTTTCTGCTCATTGAAGTGCCGATACTGGGCGTAGGCTCCGTTCGTGAATGTCAGCGCATGGGCCTTGAGCAAGCTGATAGCATCGCTGTTCGGTGCGCTCAGATAGCTTTGATTCAGGCGATCCTCGGAGAACGTCTTAAATGAGTCTGCGAAATCGGGGTTATTCTTGTTCTGTTCGGCGAAAGCTTGGTAATCCTTCTGGATGTTCGAGAATTCCTCCACCATCCAAGAGTGGTTATCCTGATTCTGCTTCTGCTTCTTAAGCTCAGCCTGAACCTTTCCGAGATTGGAAACGTCACCGGCAAGCCCAAGCAACGACTGGCTCGTCTCATTCGCAGCGCGGAAAGCGTATTGGGGAGCCTGATATGGCTCCGCACCCGGGCTTCCTCTCAAGTTTGCGTCTGCGTTAATGACTTGCATCAGCTCAGTGTGGGCTCCGGCCCAGTCGTGTTGGAATTCCATCCCCCGCTGTAGGAAATTGTCTTGTCCGAGTTCGCCCGGATCTTGTAGTAGGTTCCAGCCGCACCAATCAGGCTATTGCCGACGCCGAGATAGCCCGCGGCGGCGATGTCGCCTCGGCTGGCTTCAAAGTTGTTAGCTCGCGACATGGCAAGGGCGCTCTGTGTTTTTCCTGAATACAGCGCCGCCATGGCATCCATCTCACCTTGAACGGCTGAGTCATTGATAACGTCCGTGGCCGATCCGCTGATCTCCAAGCCTGACTTGGCCACCTGCGCACGTTGGGAACCGAGCACCTGAAGATTGCGCCTTCGGATCTGCGCGGCAGCGTAGGCGGCCTCCTGCTGAGCCTGCAATGCCTGTCCACGCTGGATTGCGGCGTTGTTCTTCGCCTGATCGTCCTGCGCCTGCATCTGGACGACCGACGTTGTAACGCCGGCGACCAATGATGTAGCCGCGATGATGACTGCTGCTACGTCGTATCCCATAACTTTTTCATTAAATGCACTTCCATCGGTTCGAATCCTTCCCTCCCAAGGGATTGCGCCACTTGCATGTAGCGATGATTCAGAATAGCCGACACAAATAAACGCTGAACTCCCAGCGCCTTAAGCTCTTTCTCAACGTCAACCCGCAAAGATCCGGTAGCAAGCCCGTGGCTCCGACCGTCTTTAAACCAGAACACAATCGATCCGGTTTTAATGCCGTCGTGCGGGTCCGTGTAGATCGTGACCCCAATCGCCTCGGAAATCGCATTTCCGTTGAACCTGGCGAAGATCCGGCCCGCCCCAGAGTTAATCAGCGCACCCCAGATGGCCACGAACTGACGCCGATCAAACACGAACTTGTAGTTCACCTCCGAAATGAATCGGCTGATGTCAGTTCGGGCGATGATGTCGTCAAGTTCCGATGTGGTTATGGGTCTCATGCGTTGACGTGCAATTCAGGCGCAACGCACAGGATTGTGCAAGGCTCCGGTAAATCCTGGCCAAGAAACCATTCGCTTTCCATGTCCCAAGTGGAGTCGAGCTGGATGCGGACGTTACCAGAATAGAACCCGGTTCCAAGCCCGGGCTCGATACAGACCCGGGCCATCAGATTGGTAGATTGGCTTCCGAAGTAGACGTTCTGCGTGTTGTAGACCCGGACGCTGAACCGGTCAATGCGCTTGGTCTTGCCTTGCGCCGAGCCTTGTTGACCGCCCTCAGCCGGCAGCATCTTGACCCGGCTTTGATAGCCGACTCCGATGTAGAGCACCGAAGGTAGCGTGGAAGGGAAATTCGCGGATATGTCGAGCACTCCGGACGTAACGGTTCCGGAATACTTAACACCATCCGCGAGGTAGCTAACTGTCTCACCTTCAAGGTAGTCGAGGCAATCAATAGAGGTTGAAACCACCGATGTGAACAGTGTAGCCGAATCCAGAAAGCGCATCCCGGACCGATCGGATGAACTGGCCGGGTAAAAGTCGTCGTCGAAATACTCGATGGAACGGTAAGTCGATCCATTGATGGTGCGCTTCACCACCATATAGAGCGTGTCCGTATTTCCACCTACAGAAGGTATGCAAGCGATGTGCTCAACGGTCGCATTACCGGCCGATGTGGCACCCAGCGAATGGCGACTCCACGCGAATACCTCTTGATCCTTGTTATGGGTCAGGCAAGCGAGTGTTCCGTCGGTAAGCGTCAGCCAGTAAAGGCTGTTCGGTTCGTGTTGGAACTCGGAGAATATTGCCGACGTGCCCTGTCTGAGGATGTGCTCACCGATGATCGTGGCATCCTTCGAGTTGTACTGATCCTGATCGAACTCGTAGCCGACTTGGTAAAGCTTCTGGCCAGCCCGGTTGACGTAGAGGATCGATGTCCCGATACGTCGAGGCCGACACGTCTGAAGCGATCCGTGCTCCGTCTCGGGCACCACAATCAGGTTTGATGGCGTCAATGGAGATTGTGTCGGAGACGTGGACCGAACAGACCATTCCCCGCCATTGGTCCCAATGAGCATGACCTTCCCGGACATCGCCCATTTGATGGCTTGGATCTTGTTCGAAGCGATCGTGTAGGAAACGGCGTCATCATCGACAACCGCACCGTCCAGTTCGGTCGGAGTGAAATTCTCAAAATCGGCCGTGGCGCTCCCCCAAGACGTGTGCGGCTGGGTGTCTGTGCGGTGAAAAAATAGCCGTTGCTCATGCAGGTTGCATGACGACGGGTAGCCGGTAGTTCCGCTCCACGCTCCGAGACGCCAGTGGAAGGTGTAGCCTGTTGTTGGCGTTCCAAGCACAGCCGTTGAAGTTCCAGTTTCGGAACCAAAGACCGATGAATCCTTGTTTCCTGCGATGTTTCGAGCGTCATGCGGGTCACGCGGCATTGGCTCGCTCAACGTGACGTTGACCGCAGTGGGAGAAACGTAAGAGCTTATCACCCCGTAGGTCCAACGGTTACCGAAACCAAGTCGAATGGCACGGCCAACATCCGTCGATCTGAAAACGGTAATGCCAGCGGCAACTCCTCCCTGAAGTGCGTTGATGGCGCAAGTGATGGTCTCGTTACTCATCACGAACTGGCCGGTAGGCTGATTGCTTACCATCACGGGAACAACACCGGTCGAATCCAAGCTGGCAGTCTTACCAGCCTGCGCCGTATCGACCTGCTTAATGATCTGCCACCAGTAGCTTGCGTACTGATTTCCACCAGCAACATAGGGTCGAGCAAATCGAACCCACTTGCCAACGTCTTGCTGGCCGAAAGTGTTGGTAAAGTTCGATACAACGTTTGTCGATAGACCCGCAGACGAACCAACAACGTGATTGACAGGATCGACCTTCTGACTATTACCAACGCCCGTGTTGGGCTGGACGTGGGCACCATTAGACGGCGCGTAAGTCGATCCAGGCTTGCGAATGACCCTAGTTGACTCATCCAGGAACAACATGATGTTGTCGATGATATCCACCGAAGCGGTTGTTCCCACGGCGGGAGCCGTGTTCACCTTTGCGAGCCGCCATTGGTCGTTGTATCGGAATTCGATATACTTCCCGTTGTCGGCAACGGCGAAGTTGGTCAGCGCATTCGCCGTAGCCGTGTGCGAGTAGTTCGAAACCTGAAACTCAACATCCGGGAACTTGGTGCCATACTCCGGATGCGCCGGCGAAGCCGACAGGGCCGACTGAGTATAAGGCGCAAGGCTTTGCTCCGGAAGGTAGGGCCCGTCCCTGAAAGTGACCTGAGTGAATGTCCAAGACGTGTCCGAGTTACGGTAAATCTTGTAAACCGGATAAGCCGGATGGCAGATATACATTACGTCCTGACTTTGAACCCAATAAAGGTCCTTCAAGTCAGACTCAGTGTAAGGCGTAGTCATCTCCACCACCCAAGCCCACATACGGCCGGGATCTCCGCCAACGTCCGAGGCGTATAGCGCATTTCCGAGAATGCACGTGTTGTAGGCCGAGACGCTCTTGACGTAATAGTAGCCAGAAGCCTTTGACGTTCCGGGAGGCGCTGGGTTTTGGATGTAGGTAAGGTCGCCAGCCCGAACCAGGTTTGAGGTAACAGTCCCACCCGCTCCGGCATTGCCAACCCAAGTCGAACCGCGAAGGTCAAATGACGTTGCGGATACGTAGGTAACTGTCCAAGAACCGTTGGCTGAAGCGATCGTCCCACCAACCAGCACCTTTGATCCGCTCCGGAGATTGTTTGCCGATGCCGTAGTTATACGGATCATTCCAGAGCTTCCCGCTGTAACTGAGTTGATCCCAGAATTAAGGTAGGTGGCAGCCGAAACGCACTGGTAACGCGACGACACGTTGTTGACGGCCGATAGCGTTGCCCTGCGGGCCACCGTCGAAATGTCCAACACCGGCGCGTTGTTCTTGTGAACGAAGATGTAACCGGGTCCCACTTCCAGGATGTAGCCAGCAACGTCCGATTGCTGGAATGGGATCATGATCGACTTCTGCTCAGGCGCACGGGTCTGGATCATGTGCCGGGCCCCGGAACGACGCCACAATGCTCCCTGCGGACGAACGAAGAAGTTGGAAATCTGCGATGCCCCGGACGCATACTTGGTCGTGTCAACACGACCGAGCATCAGCGGTGAAATCTCGCCCGCCGTGAAGTTGGTCTGAATGTTCAGAGACTTCATGTCATCGGGTCAGTCGCAAACGGCAGGATCCCAGCAATCCGCGAGTCCTGCCATTCGGTGGCTTCGACCTGCTTCGCCGGATCCTGCGTCGAGTCGTAGAAGGCGGCGCGGGTTGACGCGGAGTAGCTTTCCTTGTTGAGCATCTCGCGCAGCTCCGTGCTCTGGGTCAGCTTGTAGGACAACCGGGCGGCAATGAACGCGCCCAGAGCGTCATACATGGTGGAAGGCATCGCCGTGTAGTCGGTCTGATCGAAGATGTAGATCAGGTTTACCGGATAGGAAGTCGTCAGGATGTAGGAGCCTTCATTTCGCCATTCGTAGCCGTGAATGTCGTCATTGACCAACAGGGTGCGAACCCAATCCGTTGGGATGGCCAGCTTGTAATTGAAATCGAACAGGGCCGATGCGGCAAGGCGTCCACCTCCGCTGTAGGTTCCCGCATAGGCGATCGTCTGAACGTCCAGCGTATTGGCATCGATGCGGGTCACAACCAGGTTCGCAACGCACAGCGTTGGCATCCCGGTGATGTTCTCCACCACGATGGCGTCACCCGTGTTGAACCCATGTGAGGCTGCCGTGATTCGGAAGTAGCCCGAACCGTTGTCCGCCACGTTGGTGATGGTGACAAACGTGGGGCTCAAGATGGCCCGCTTAAGGCAACATTTCCACGGCCTTGAACCGACGAACGTTTTGCGAAGAGAATCCAGCCGGGCATTCATCAGAACGCCCTCCGTAGACGTGTCGGCCAACGATGTAATCGAACGGCAACCAATGCGTTCCAGCGCATTGTTCGCCACGTCTACGGCGGATTGAGCCATAACTTAGAACCGGTTCGGGATGACCAGGTAGTTGGTCGTCGTGCAGATAATGTCCACCGTGGTATTGGTCGGGATGCTGTAGGTGGTCGCCACCGCATTAGTGACCGAAGTAAACGAAACACCCGCCGCATTGGTCAACGTTGCCGTGGTGTTTCCAAATGTCACAACCTTGTAGAACGATCTGAAGTTGTTGGTCGGGCTTTCCAGCACGATCACAGCATTCAAGACAGCGCCGGCGTTGTTCAGAATGACGTAGTTGTTGGTCGCACCGGTTAGAAGATTCGTGTTGTTCACAAGGATGTTGTGAATCCACGGGTTCTGACGGATGCCGTCACGGGGATACCAGTCCAAGCCGGCCACGAGGATCTGCTCGGACGGATACGGAAACCGCGACTTGTATTCCTGGGCGCTGGAACCGAAGGCGACCAGGACGATGGAGAGAAGAAGCAGGAAATGTTTCATGATTGAAAGTGTGGTTCCGGCCGGGTGCTAAAGTCCAGCCGGAACCACTTGCTTGGGGGTTAATCGACGGAGTAGTAGCAGATGTATTCCACGTCGCCCGTGGTGGCGTAGTTGACCGACTGAGGCTGAAGGTAAACCGTCACTTCAGTCAGGGTCACGTAACGCGCAGCCGCGGCAGTGACGATGCACTCCGCACCGGCACCGGTCGTGGACAAGTTCGATCCGGCAGTGGAGAACTCCGTGCCGCCGTTCGAAATGCCCAGCTTGAACGACGTCGAAGCCGCACTGGTGGTCACCACGGCCCGGAAGCTGTGCATCTTCGCCCCTTTGGGCAGCTTGAAGAGAGCCAGGGCATCCGTTCCGGCCGTGAGGGCGCCGGTCAGGGTCGTGGTCGTGACGCTCGCCCGCTTGATCCGGATACGACCGGAATCGTCGTAGGGCGGGTTGGGAGTGGTGATAGCACCGGACGAGAGCGTGCCGGCGGCAATGTTGACGCCAACATTGTATTGGTCCGAATTTTGAGAGGCCATATCAGTTTGTCCTTATGGTAAAGGGTTGGTTACTTGGTTTCGTCGCACTTCACGCGAACGACCTTCTTGCCCTCCATGCGGACGGCACCGAAGCCACCGGACACGTAGACCTGGATGGCGTTGCGCTTGTCGCGCCGCGGCCCCACGTCCACGTTCACTTCCATCGACGTCGCCAGCAACAGGCCGTTCTGGGCGAAGAAGATGCACTCACGAATGCTGTTGGTCACGGTCAGGAGCTGGGTTCGAACGAACTTGAAGCCCATGAATGTGTCGATGCTGCCGGACACCAACGCCTTGACTGTGTTGTAGTCCGCATTGGTCACTTCCACCGTGCGCAGGAGCGAAGTCAGCTGGCTCTGGGAAACCACCGCGATCAGTGGTTCGCCGTCAGCCTGCGATTCGTTCACGCCGAAGTAATCCTTTGCCTTGCGCAGCTTCGCAATGGTCAGGTTTGAGTTGGTCGCGACGCCAGTTTCGACGTAATCGACGGCCACCTCGTTGCCCTCGGTCGCCCACGTCACCGCCGTGCTGCCGGTCTTGCCCGTGTAGACGGAGGCGAAGGCGGCATCGATCACCACCTGGTCCATGGCACGGCCGAGCGCGAAAATCGCATTCTGAGTGTATGGTGCGGTGGGGTCAGCCAACATCTTGATCTTGTCCTTTCGATCGATCAGGTCAGCCCAATCGAAATCGCGCAGGCCGCACCGACGGCGATCATGTGGAGACGAGATCAGCGGGGTGTCAGCGTGACGGGTGGTCACTTCAACCGCCGCAGTGGAGTCCAGCCGGTCGTAGTATTCGAACTCGGCATTCTGCATTTCGTTGCGAACGTAGGGACGCAACCGGGAGCCACGCTGCTGGGAAAGCAGGGTGATGTTCGATTTATAAGCCTGAACTAGGGCTGTATCTACGGAAAAGCTCATTTGAATGGGTAAATTGAACCGACATATTTCGGTTTAGGTTACCCTCAAATGAGGACCGCACCTCGGCGAACAAGCTCGCCTGCGCTTCCGGGCTTTCCCGGATGCCAGTGGGGACGGTGACGTTTATCCCACGACCGCTAACTAATTCACTCCGCTGCCGGAGTCAATCAGAATTCGTCCGGCTGCTTGCCGGGGAAAGCCACCTGATGCAGGCTCATCCAACGATCCAAGGCAGCTTTGTGACCGGGATTCTGGCCATCGAACAGGGCTTTCTGAAACTCAGGATCCATCTTGAGCCCTTCCAGTTCCTGCGCGGCAGCCGTGGTGCCGGTGATGTTGAGCCCTTGGGTGCGCAGATGCGTCCGATCTTCCATCATGCCTTCGGAGACGGACGCCAAAAGCTTAATCAGGCGCGGATCATTACCGAGGCCGGACTCGTTCAGGTAACCCACGAGGGATTCATCGCCAAACTTCCGCAAAGCGGCCTTGGCGAGATCGACCTTGACGGTGTAGCGGTCACCAAACTCTTGCTTCAAAGCCTGCTCAGCGGCCGTTCTGGCTTGTTCTGAACTGACTTTAGAGGCTGCCAGGCCCTTGTTGGTCGTCTCTCCGTAAAGTGACATGACGGCCTGAAACTGTTTGTCTGTCAGGCCGGCCGAATGCAGCTTGGATTGGGCTTCCTTGACCAGATCCGGGTTCAGTTCGTGGCCGCCTTCGAGTTTGATGGTCGGCACCGTGTATTTGTCCGGTGTTTCAGGCCGGCCAAGCTTGCCGTAGAACTCGTTCCACTTCTCCGGTGCCCACGTGGGCTGAGGCTCCTCCATCCGCTTGGTGCCGATCAAACGTTGGGCGTTCTCGTAGTTCTTGGCCAGCGTCGGAAGGTCCGGGATGCTGCGGAACATCGTGTTATCGCGATATTCAGGAGGAAGCGAGTCAAGCCAGCTGCTCTGCGTGGCGGCGGAGGCGGCTGCGGGTGGAGTGGTTGCGGAACCACCAAGGACCGTTCCGCCTCCGGCAGGGGCGGCCGTAGCCGTCGCCGCACTACCGCCACCACCGCCAACAACCGCATTTGGGTCAAGATTCAGTCTCATATTGGGATTCGATTTGTTCGACCATCTTTTTTTGGTCTGCGTGAACAAAACGCAAGATCGAAAGCACCAAGCGTCTGCTTCCTTCGTTCATTGCGGTTTGGTTTGGGTCGTTCGGCACAAAGGTGGATCGGGTCACGAAACCCACCTTGCACAAGTGCCGGATAACCCTCTCAACGTCGGGGGATGCCTTGTCGAAGACTCGGCGATACGAGTCTTGCAGATTCAGCATGTCGGCAATCTGTTCCTTGGACAACCGAACGAATTCGCGGGCACTTAGACTCATGGGAACGGGGCGGCAGCTTGGGCTTGGCTCAGGTTCTTGACCGCCTCAGACGCCGGCTGGGCAATCTGCGCGGCCTGTTGCATCTGCTGCGCCTGGGCCTTCTGTGCGCGCAATGCGGCCAGGTCCTTGGGCGACCGCAGAATGCTGCTGGGGATGCCTCGAACCCGGGCCACCTCTTGGGCGAACTTGTCCGTGTCGATAGCGTCCATGATCTCCGGATGCACTTGGGCCAGCGGCAAAAGCTCTTGAGCATAGCGCCCCATGGAATCGGCCTGCGCCGCCACCTGCGCCCGGGCGGCATTGGATTGGTAAACGATCTTAAGATTCTTGCCCCGCAACTGATCCGGGCTCGGAGGAATCTTGCCCGCCCGCTGCAACAAAGCGTAAGCCCTACCAATCATCGGCGCATGGAACTCGGTCTGGATGCGGCCCAACATCGGAGCCATGAGCTTAAGCTGTTGCTCAATAAGCTGTTGGATCTCAAAAGCGGTTTGCCTCTCCTTTTTTTGAGTCAGCTTTACAAACTCCGCAAAGAAGGCGCGCCGGATAAAGTCCCGCTTCTGGTCGGCTTTCTCCATGCCCAAATCCAGCCGGCCTTTGTGCTCCAAAACTTCAATCTTCTCGGCACCCGGTTCCTTGAAGATGATGGCTCCGGGCGACGTGGCGATCGGCAGCATGAATCCGTCATTGGGCACCACCAGCGGCGGGTCAACGGCCTTCTGCATCGCCTTCAGCATGGTCAGCTCCATGCGATTCAGGCCGCGGATCTCAGGCAGGCAGTTAATGGCCGGCCCGCGCCCGTAAACCTCCTCAGACAGCTTTGACCATCGCGCCACGATGTAGGGCTGCTGGTCGTATCCGGACTGCCTGAGGACCTTCTTGTCCTCAGCCAGGAGCCACACTGAGGCGAATGCCTTGTTACCAGAGTCCATCCGATCGGCGATCCGGTCGGAATTCGGGAAGACAGCGTGAATGACGTCGAACTTGCGCCTGTTTTGCTCCGAATCGGCCACAAACTTTGGGTCCAACGCTTCCGCACCGAATTCCTGGACAATCTGCCGCGGGGTCATTGGCAGCTTGCGGAAGATCACGTCGATCATCCCGAGGTTGTTTTCCTCGCAATAGATCATCGACAACGGATAGGAGCGGAAATACAGCCGGTTCTTTTCGAAGTTCCAGCCGCAAAATAGAATCGATGTCCCGAGCGTGGCAATGTCCTGATAACATTCCTGCATCGCAGAGACGCACCCGGTGGCATCGTT
>Ga0213917_1000225_pt1 | contig 10697 bp, 16 predicted proteins | sample McNCre117MG_FD_161051 | JGI IMG/M metagenome (GOLD analysis project Ga0213917, IMG submission 161051) | Freshwater microbial communities from McNutts Creek, Athens, Georgia, United States - 1-17 MG | ecosystem: Environmental > Aquatic > Freshwater > Creek | place: USA: Georgia | collected... | reverse complement strand
TAGGGAAAACACCTATTAAAAAAGTGATGTTTGACTGCTAAGATTCAGGCTCAACAACTAAGGATAGATATGAAAACTACTTTAAACAAGATACGTAGTCACGGGCCTTGCCCTGATGGATGGACAAAACTGCTCAAGAATCTAGGAAAGACAAAAGCAGATGATGAGCCGATTGCAATCACTACGATTCTAGAAAGTAACGGTATTGATGACGCGCTGTGGTGTCTTAGGGCAGTTGATGGTTATGAAAAGGAAATTCGCTTGTTTTCCGTTGATTGCGCTAGAAGCGTGCAGCATCTTATGACTGACCATAGGAGCATTGCTGCTATTGATGTTGCCGAACGACATGCATACGGAAATGCGACTGATGATGAATTGGCCGTAGCCTGGGCCGCAGCCAGGAGGGCCGCAGCCTGGTCCGAAGCCAGGGATGCAGCCGGGGCCGCAGCCGGGGATGCAGCCTGGGCCGCAGCCGGGGCCGCAGCCAGGAATGCAGCCTGGGCCGCAGCCTGGTCCGCAGCCGGGGATGCGGCCGGGGATGCAGCCTGGGCCGCAGCAAAGGCAGCTCAAGCCAATCTACTGTGCTTTATTTGTGCTGAAATTGAATATCAGGAAGAGATGAAATGAAAACTTTTAAAGCTAATGAATTTGAGATTGAGTTTTACAAAGCCATGCACGAGTGGGTGCAAGGTGGAAAGGTCGGCCCTGACCCGCGCAGGGAATGGGAGTGCGCAAGTGAGAACACTGCGAATAGCTGGGTTCAACATATGGTAGCCCCGACATTCGTAAAAAACAATATGCTGTTCCGCTGGAAACCCGCCAAGAAACGCACAGTAGTAATTGGCGGCGTTGAGCTTGTTGCGCCGGAGGTGGATGCGCCTTCGGAGGGGACGATGTTTTATTGCTTTGGTCACTGGGGCATAACAACGTTTACATGGTCGGAGGGAATGCGCAAAGACTATCTTGACTACGGTCTTGTATTCCTCACCCGTGAAGATGCTCAAGCAATGGCAGACGCGCAGCGTAAGCAACGGATTGGGGGTGTGTTATGACTACTAAGCGCTACGTCTATCTATTAAACGCATGTACCGACTACGAGGGCCACCACACAGTTGCTGCGTTCCTTGACAAGAGCGATGCGGAATCTCTCGCAACAACGTGCAGAGCTATGGACTCGCTGCGACCCGATTGCCCAACAGCCCAAGACACCGCCGATGTGTGGGAAAAGTTCTACAAGAAAAGTAACCGATGGGCGAAGAAACATCCAGCAGGCGGGCGTTACGACGAGTATGCGGTGATTAGGGTCGAACTAAAAGGAGGTGTGTTGTGAGTAAACATACACCGGGGCCGTGGTTTGCAAATGGGCAACGCGTAGGTACAACAATCGGCGCTTGCGTTGCTTTTTGCGGGGAGTCTAGCTCTCACGGAGTGGACGGGAACCAGTCGATAACCAAAGAAGAATGCAAAACCAATGCCCGCCTAATCGCAGCAGCGCCTGAGTTGCTGGAGGCTTTGATTGACTCGTGGAACCCCACGATTTCAAGTGCAGAACGAGAAGCAAAAGCCCGTGCAGCCATCGCTAAAGCAACAGGAGAAACTAAATGACCAAAGATACAGGCGGACAGGCATTCCCCGGGCCATGTGATGCTACGCGCAATGGCGAGCCTATATACCCTGAATACGGAGGTGGCATGACCCTGCGCGATTACTTCGCAGCCAAGGCGATGCAAGCCGCAGCAACAAACCCCAAGGGCGCAGACGGCTTCACATTCGAGCAGCGTGCTGATTGGGCATACCAACAGGCAGATGCCATGCTGGAGGCAAGGAAGTGAAAATGAGAATCCGTCGAAAACAATTTTGGCTCTTCCGCCTTGATTCTGGTTGTACCATTTTTATGCGTTCACATCGCAGAAAGGTCAGAGTATGACAATCAAGCCGTGGGGTGATAGAGACTTGCCGACACATTGGGCAATGCAAGCCGAGATTGACGAACTGCGCGCAGCACTCGATGCTTGGGAGAAGCAGGAGCCCGTAGGGTACATCGCATGGCATGAAGGTGCGCCCTCATGGGATGAGGATTGCGTATGTCAGGATGCGGTTTATCCTGTGGATGAGTCGGACGTGCGGACATCTGAACCAATTTACACAAAACCAAAGGATGCAACGATTACAAAATGAAAAAGAACCGATACTCTGAAACCCACTACACGCTGATAGACGAACTAATGGCATCTACGGCTAATCCATTGTCAGAGGCTTTTCGTGTGCATCAGTTAACCTCTATGTGGCAGGGTTTGCGGTCTATGGAGACTCATCATGACCCAAAGCCTGATGATTGGCGCGTGGTCAGCGATGCCGTAAACTTGATGGAAACGCTTATTAAATCCGGTGTTGCTATTGATGAATCCGGCTTGCTTATGGATGCTATCACTGCACTTGCAGAGGCTGGACGTAGATCAATGGAGGGGAAAACACTGCGTTTATCTGGGCCCGGTATGTTCGCAGTCCGGTCTATTCTTGAAGACTATGCTGAATGTGTTAATGCACTACCAGCCCGGACGATGATACGTTGCCACCGTCAGACTGAGAAAAGAATGCAGGAAATACTCTCAGGTAAGCGCCAGCCTCATGACGTAGAGATTGGCTGATTTTCTAGGCTACACCCTTTACCTTTTCAACAGTTCGCTGGACACCATAACCAGTCATCACTGTACCAAACAATAGGTAAAGACTATCGGGAATGGCATTTAACCATGCCTTAAACCCAGATGCAATTGCTACTGACATATCTGGACGGAAAGCAGATAAAACACCTATTGGCAAGCCAAATAAAAGCAAAATATAAACGACATATAGGAATGATGGTCTAGCCCGACTTGTCCATGGGTCTGCACTTGAGGCCTCGGCAATAATCGCGCTCATAGCGACTTTTACAGCATTAAGGTCGTTGTCTGCTTGTGCCTGAGCCATTGCAAACTTTGCTGCATCGCGCTGTGCTGGGTCAGGAACGAATCGGTCAATCGCTTTTCCAATTAAGTCCATGCCAGCAGTAATAGGGTCAAGTGCCACTTTAATCCTCTAGGTTTGTCAAAATGATAGCGATTGCAATCCATGCAATAGCACATACAAGAATGGATAGCTCTAGACCGCTCATGCCAGTCCTACAATTCCAGAAACTGTACCTGCATCAGTAATTGTGATAACCCGATTGATTGCGTTTTCAGGCTCTCTAGTGGATACATGAACCCATTGCTTGCCGGCTACGCCCTCTAGGATTATTTGTCCAATTCCAAGCACTTTGACAAGTGGAGCCAATAATCGAGCTATTTCAGTGGGAGTACCGAAAGCAGGAGCGACAAAATCAGCAGCATGACCTTGCGGGTGATCGGATGTATTGCGGCTTCCAATGGCAGAATTCAGTTGACTGCACCTGTATCCGCTAGTGATCGTCATCGGCACGCCGAGGGTCGATCTGATGCGTTCTAGCATGTCTGCCAATAGCACAAGTCTGGGGATTAGCTCAGGCGGTGGCGTGTTATCAATTCCCATTTGAGTGGCTTTATTGCTTGCTGTCAATTCAGCCAGATCAAAATGCTGGGAAAGTTTCATTTTTCGCTCCAGTGAAGTCTATCTGTGATGCGTCTTCGCTTGTTTTGTGCATCATGATAGGTTCGATACAGTTTTGCCGCCGTAGCTACCATGAATACACCGATTCCCATAAACATTATTCCTAATGACCATGGTGTATCGTTGTTTTTACACCACTCTGCCATCCCTAGAGCGCCGATAGACAAGCATGAAAGCCCTACACGCTGGGTTAGTGTGTCGTTCAAATGAGGGGCCAGGACACCGACAAGCGCCAGCCCTGCAATCAAATACAGAATTGCCACCATTAAAAATGTCTCCATATCATCCCCCGATGCGATTCTTAACACCGTTTATGGCTGTTTGCCACATATCCTTGACGGGTGTTATTTGAATTGCCTCCCAGATTTTGGCCGTGATCGCCATCCCAAACATTCCCACCAGAAACCCAGATAAACCATCAGGGAGTCCGGTTTTCGTTGCAATGTATGGAGTTGCATATAGACTAATCACAGCACCGCCGAAACCCATTGCAAAACGTTCAGGCCATGTACCCTTGATGAAATTAAGGGATAGCAAAGCACCAGCTACGCCGGATAGCTTCGCTGCAAGAATGTCAAAGTTAGCGTCTGTCATTTCATTATTGCTTTTTCTCAGGAGGCTTAGGTTTACAGTTACATGTCCGGCCTTGATTACAATTCTGATTGCACATTATTTATTTCTCCGAGAGTGCTTTATTGGTGAGAAAGCGCAGGACAGCCGCTACTAGGCCGATCGCTGACATAACAAGACCTTGATACTCTACAGGAATAACAAGTCCACCGATCTGTTGGACAACGCCGCATGCTATAAGTGCGTTTGCAAACCAGAGAGATTTTGACCTTGCAAGTTGAATGAGTGCCGGCATTATTGCTCCTTAAATGCTGTAGCTGAACGAACCGTATAAAGTGGAGGTTGCTGTGAAGTCAGCCTGGGTCATGGCTGCACTTGTCGCAAGATTGTTCTTCGCAAGATTGATGACGGCCTGTGACTTTTCAACTCGCCCTTGGATAATGGTTGCACCAGCAAGGTTTGCTTGATAATTAATATTAACAGAACCATATACCCCAGAAATGTCTTGTAATCCTGTGATTGCGGCATTTCCAGTTGATGAACCCAGTGCTGTCAGCGTTATTTCAAATGTTCCAGTTACAAGCCGCCCAACACGAGTACGAGTTCCCGTAAATGTTCCTGTCATGCCGACATTAGCACCTCCGAATTTCAAGGCAGGTATCCACGTATTCCAATCAGAAGTTTGAAATATAAAAACTTCCTTCACACCATCGTTCGTATATCTAAAGTCGCTGATGGTCTGGTTTCCTGCGTATACTATCGTCCCAACTCGGCTACCACCAGAAGAAATTACAACATCAGTCGTATTCCCAGAGCCCGCAGGAATGATTGTTGTGTTCGTAGCGCCACAGTTAATACCCGTTGAAAAAGTCTGCACGGTTGCTGGCGCAAAGAAACTCTTATCCCCAACAGAAACTATTCCGGTTGTTCCAGTCATGGAATTAGACTCGTAATGTGTCCCAAGAATGGTTGACGCTCCCCCGCTGTATGTGCCGATGCAGTTTGCGCGCACTACTTCAATCAACCCATCAACAAGGTTAAGTCCAGATGCTTTAATTGCCTGAAACCCAGCGGCCCTTGACTGGAAATAACAGTCCGTACAAGCAATCTTGAATCCACCTGTAGCACCAGCTCCACCGGTTGCTTGTGACCAGAAATAAAACATATCCGTAGTTGACGTTTCATGGTTTGACCCGCCACAATTTTCAAAAGCAATATCCCAAACATCGCCTGAGCCAACGGATAGGGCAGCAGCAGCATATTTTCCAAAATACTGCCAGTGACAATTCTTGAATCTCACACCAAAAATAGATTGTCCATTCGCTTCGAAAACAACGGAATTAGCAGCAGCACCGTCAACAGTCGGACGAAAGTCGATGCCATCAATCACAATTCCGTTTAGAGGTGAAGAACCTGTGTTGTAGATATATAGCTGTTTGTCAGAACCGGAGTATTTCCACAGCACACCGCTTGCGACATTAGACCCAGAAGTCACTTGTCGAGTTGTTGCTGCACCATTGATATAGATTGATTTACTCAGGGTAACAGGGCTTGCAGTGAGATAGGTTCCAGATGGGAATGTCAGAGTTCCACCAACAGCGACAGCATTGATTGAAGCCTGAATAGCCGCAGTGTCATCAGTAACCCCATCTCCGACAGCGCCAAAGTCTTTAACGCTAACGTTCTCGCGCATTTTTCCCTGAACAGTGCGCGAAACAGAACCAGTACCGCCAGACATAAATCCGACAAGCGATGAACCGGACGATGATGAAACACTGTAGTAAATGACGTTCCAACCGGTCAACCCTTGGTTGGGGATGGCGATAGCGGTATCACCAGCTGAGGTAGTAATGTTAGAGCCACCTGGCAAGTTCAAAGACGCAGATTGAGTTAACGTTAACACCCCTGTAAATCGCAAGAACCTTGGCCCATTGTAATTGGTTCCCAAACTCGTGATTGATGTGGTTCCAGTAATTTCGATACTTGTACTAGATTGAACCCCGATATCAGTTGTAGCTGCACTTGCAACAGTTATTGACTGTCCTTGGCTAAATAGCTGCTCAAAACGCAAAGAATCACCATTGGCAGAACCTGCACTTAAGCCTGTGAGCTTATTTGTTCCCATAGGAATATTGGCCGTGGCAGGAGATTGACCATTCCTCGTTAAAGTGTTTGATAGACCAGAGGCTAAATCTAAAATAGTATTATTGAACAGTACCGCATCGCTTGTTTGCCCGTTCGAGATCGGGTTTCCAGGCGTGAATACGTTAAATGTTCCGCTTCCGTTAAATGGCATAAATTACCCCTATGACTGACCACCAAATACTGAGTGCTATAGTTGTTCCTATTAGCACTGTTTCATTTTCAATTTTATTTCAAAAGCTCCGCGCCCATTTGTCCAGCTACCGGAGCAAGCATCAAACTTCTATTTCTCAACGCATCGGCTATCACCTTGGCCTGTTCTGGTCGAGAGCTTACTGCGCCGCGCATCAGAGATTGAACCGGTTGCGTATAAGCAGCCATACCACCACCAATCAATGAGGCTGTGAGTGGCAGATTAGTCATTCCACCAGCGCCAGCACCAAGTAAGCCACCGCCGTAAATCATCCTGTCAGCAGTGCCGCTATTTGGCAGTTTGTTACCCAGTACAGATTGTCCAGCGCTTGCCAAGTCCTGCATGAGGGCCGTTCCCCTGGCTGTGGAGCGATCTCTAACGCTTTTATCTGCACCGCGCACTGCTGTTAGTAACTGACCCGGTGTAAACACTCCCTCAGTACCTTTGGCAGCTACAGATGCACCTTCAAGCCTCACCAAGTTAGCATAAGCCTCACGCGCTTTTCGTAAATCATCTGCGGCGACAGGATTTGACCGCATCGCGTTATCGGTAATGATTTGCTTCACTTCAGATAAGGCATCAGCGACTTTTTGCTGATAAGCATCGCCAGATTTGAATTTGGCAATATCGGAGCCAAGTTTGCTATTCAATTCAGTAAATGATTCGGCTGTTAATGCTGGCCGATTCAGATAATCCTTGAAGTATTTTTCAACGGTGTTTCGCTCACGGCCTTGTAAACCAGTAGCTGCGAGATTTTTCAGACTTTCTAAGTCATTCGTTGCCTGTTGGTCAATCTTGAATCCGCCAAGTGAACGCTCTGCCTTATCAATGGCCGAGCCTATGGCGTCACCAGCTTCCTTGACAGCGCCAGCACCTACACCTTCAACTTTACCACCGATGGGGCTCATTGCTCGATTGATTGCCGCCTGGTTGAATTGCTCTTTTGCCCGGTTGCGTGCCATGCTGATAGAGTCGCCTACGAAAGGTAGGCTCATAGCAGCTTCTTCCATGCGGTTAGCAACACCGCCAAGCGTTTGACCAATTGTTGGCTTTACACCTTCAGATTTCAATAGATTAAGGTTCGGATTCACTGATGCATTTGGACTGATTACCCTTGCACCAGCGCCTATAACTACTGGAGCAGCACCGCCAAGCGCCAGTCCAGCGCCCAATTGTTTTGCTTTTTCTGACCAGTAATCTCCCTCTGTCACTGGGGATGAAATTGAACTAAGACCACCGCCTAGAGCGCCATAAGCCGATTTTGCAGCCAGTCCAGCACCAGCCGCTGCTGTGGGTAGTTTTGCAGCCAGCAATAAATTAGCAGGACTAAGTACATTTCCTGCCAACCGTGCAGCGTCTATTCCAGTCTCACCGCTTGCTTTGCGTCTTGCCTCGTAGTCGGCTTCATTTTTTCTGAATAGCTCATCAGAACCGCCAGCGGGGAGCCTATTCATCAAACCTGTTTTATCGGCAATCCAATTCTGCATTGAATCGCCAGCATTAACGACGCTCTGAGGTAGGATTTTCGTTAGGAACTGAGCTCCGCCTTCAATCGGGTCTGTCACCCCCTTCATAAAGCGCTCTGTTTTTGTCAATGGTGCAGATTGCTGCATGGGTTGAGCAGGGGTGAAATGCTCCATCATCATGGATTGAGCTTGTTCAGGTGAAGTTCCTTCTGGAACCTCAAACCGAGCCACCCGGCCATCATCCATTTGGAAACGTGCTATTGGCATTATTCGAACCCTAAGAATTTAGCACTTTTGGATTGCGCTGTTGCCGGAAGGTTATCTAGTGTTGTGTCTTGCGTGATATTCTTAAGTGATGGCTCATTGCTCCACCGCTTCAAAATCGCACTTCCTTTAGCATGGTTAACTCTAGCTACTCTCTCGGCAATATCAGCAACCCTATTCAAATTTGCAGGGGTGTCAGAAATAGAACCGCTGATTGCAGACTGCAAGAATGCCAAGTCTTTATCAGTGAAACCGTTTCCAGCACCTAAGCCCGAAGTCCTTACGCCTTGAAGTGTCAGCTTACTAACGCCAGACATTAGTTCCTGAGTTGTTGCAGCCTTTCCTTCTCCAATAATTCCAGCCGTTTCAAGTGCTTTTTGCATTGATAAACGAACGTCTGCACCCGTACCAGTAATAGCACCATTTTTAATAGCAGACTTGATTCCCTGGGCCACCCTAATTGCTTCTGGTGCAGCTTTAGCCGCTTCAACTTGGGATAGGCTTTCTTTTGCCAGTCCCTCGCCAATATGCTTGTTATATGCATTCTCGGGGCCAGCCATACTTACATTATTGTTTACGTTTGTGGCACTTGCTTTACCGATTGCCTTGCGTGCATCTATAAGGGGCTGATTGGGTACCATCTCACCATTAGCGCCCGGTATGACAAGATTGGTTCCAAGGTTCGGAGCTTCAGCTTGTTTAGGGATAACAAGTCCAGGCTGTGTTGTGTATGGGTTTACAGCTTGCCCGTTGACAAATTCGTGTTTAGCTGATTGAGTACCGCCCACTTGGAAGGTGCTCCAAGGGTCATGCGAATTAACATCAACAAAGCCAGTTGTAGAACCGCCCTTACCGTCTGGTCGCTCTGCTTTTTCCCACTTGGGAGACTTGGGCATGAATTGTGAAGTAAACAGGGTTTGACCCATTTGATTCATCGACGGATTGCTCGATTGCATCATCAAGTCCATTGCACGGCTCATATCTTGGCCTTTGCCGGGTACTGTGACGTTAGGGCCACCCTCTGTCGTATCATTGGTAGGAGCCATTACTGATTGGCTGGGCGTACCGCGAAGGGCCTCTGAAATGCCGCGCATGTCGTTTGCATTGCGTTGATGCATAGCTTCACCTAAAGCAATTTGCTTTTCATCAGCTTGGTTTTCAAGATTATTGGCTTGGTAGGCATTCAGTACTTTTGCCAAACCTTGCGTCCAGCTTGGAGCGACATAGTGCTGACCTACCATTTGACCGGCTGGCAGTGGCTCCATAGACTGTTTACGCAGTGCCTGAGCGTATTGGCGCTGGCGTTCTAGGTTTTGGAGAGCAATCTGGTCTTCCATGCCGGGAGCGGAGAATTGTGCTGTTGCCATCATGTTCCTTATCTAGTGAATAGTCCGCCCTTACCGATACCAGCAGCACCAAGACTAAACAGGCCACCCACTGCATTGGAAACGCCTGCATTGGCTGCATTAACAGCATTATTGGCAGCACCATATTGACTATTGGCCGCACCGAGTAGGTCTGGGCCTTGTGTCGTGGCCTGCTGTGCGTAATTGCTAAAGGTCGGATTTGTCACCTGTGAGCCGGTGCGGATTGCGTTCAATTCATTCATTGGCAGGTTGCGATTGGTCAATGCCTGGGCATATTGCTGTGCCTGCTGGCCTTGTCCTAAACTAATGCCCTGTAGTTGGGCCTGCATGCGTGCATCATTCTGAGTGCGGCCTAAGTCACCCTGTGCGTTTTTCCATGCCTCGGAGCCTTGTGTGATACCCTGATTTGCCAGTTTTGTATCCAACATTTCCTGATCGCGCTGCTGCTGTGGAAGCAGTCGAGCGTTAAGCAGGTCAGAGGCGTTATTCGTTGCCTGAGTAGGGTCATACGATTGGGGAATATCCTGCCCCATAGTCTGGCCTACACGAGCCGTAGCTGCATCTTGCAGGTTAGCAAGACCTTGACTTGTTTTATTTGATTGATCGAGGAGCTTTTGACCAGCATCATTTAGGTTGATGCTCTGTGTCCATTGATTGTTGGCTGTACCGTCTGGATTAGTTCCCTGCGCCCAAGTCAGCGAGCCGTAAGGGGTGATTTGATTTGCACGATTGGCCTGTGTCGCATATTTTGCAGCTTCGAGATTACCTGCTGCTGTTGCATTGGCTGCGCCAGTGTAGTCAGGTGCGGCGGGTGCTGATTGTTTTCCGATACCCATATTTCAATCCCTCAAAAATCGACATTGCTGCCGTGTCATTGTCAAAATATGAAGATCACCGTGTTTTCCGGCCCCCTCAATAACCGCTTCTTCAACGAAGCCTATGTGCTTGTCAAACTTTAAAGCCTTTTCGTTTGTGCTATCCACTGTGCCTATTATCTTATTCACGCCAAGTTGGTTAAAAGCGTAGTTAAATAACACTTTAAACCATTCTCTAGTCATTCTGGCATCC
>Ga0213917_1000224_pt1 | contig 10751 bp, 20 predicted proteins | sample McNCre117MG_FD_161051 | JGI IMG/M metagenome (GOLD analysis project Ga0213917, IMG submission 161051) | Freshwater microbial communities from McNutts Creek, Athens, Georgia, United States - 1-17 MG | ecosystem: Environmental > Aquatic > Freshwater > Creek | place: USA: Georgia | collected... | reverse complement strand
TGCCAGGCCATTACGACCGAGCTCACGAACCCAGTGATGGCGAGAAGTGTGATGCTCATGTTACCGGCGTCTCCCAGAGTGCCCGCCACGTGATGGGTCCGACGATCCCATCGACCGTCAGCCCCTTCTCACGCTGGAACTGCCGCACCACCCCTTCAGTCTGAGGCCCAAACTGACCATCCACGTCGATGGTCCACCCCCGGTCACGCAAGCGCTGCTGCACAGTCCTGACGACTTCGCCGGTCGACCCAACCGAGACGGTCTTTCCACCCCATGGTGGCGCCTGCACCGGCGCCACGTATTTTCCCGAGGGCAGCCAGAAGTGGTCGAGTGTGTCCGCCTCGCACAGGTCGACGATACCCTGCCCGAGTCGTACCTCGTTCTGGTACTGCCGGACCTGGGCCCTCTTGGACCAGCCACCTCGGGACCACGCGTAGGTCTGCCAGAATATCTCGCTGTCCGCGACCAGCCCCCCGGCGACCAGACCGCCGTACACACCGAGTTTCCCATGGTACGTGTCCCTCACACCAGCGAGGTACGAGTTGGCCGCCGGGAAACGCCCCGTGGTCGACAGATCCTGATCGAGTGCGAAGAACACCGCGACGGATGGTGGGACCAGGTGCGACGTCACGTACTCGGTGGCGAGCCTGCCGTGGTTCTGACCGACCATGAAACCGCCCTGGTAGGCCCCGGCGAAGGTTTCGACGGTCAGCCCCACGGCGATGCCCGCCGCGTGCAGTGCGGTCCGCTCCGAGTCCCTGAGGAACTTCCCGTCATCGGTACCCGTGATATAGCGAATGGCGAACATCTTGCCGGCGTCCCGCAACTGCCCCGGGGTCGGATGGTTCCACGCGTAGTCAACACCATTGAAGATCAATGTACGAACTCCCAATCGTTTGAGCTCCGTTCATGCGCATCGGAGACATATTGACACATACTGTCACCGGAACAGAACATAAAAATCCGCCCGAGAAGGTGACGAAATATCTGATTGGCCAAGCGTGCCGTCGTACCCGGTGTCCGGATATGGCGGCGCCCATGGCTTGCTGGTAGTTCACTCGAATTCGAACCTCACGGTAACTGACTTACCACATGTACACGTGATGTGCGCACTACGTTCACCGTAGCTGATATCGGTCAGCTTGAGTCGTGCGTCGACGATTTCCCAGTCATCCCTGCGCATGTCATCTATACTGACCACAGTGATGTCGAGGAATCCGTTGTGCGCGGTGCCGTTGATGGCATTGTCAGCATGCCATCCGCGTCGGCGGACGAGTTTCCCCACCCGCGCGGCGCAGACCACGGCGTCGAATTTCATACCGTCTCCCATCCCCCGACGATATGTTCAGGCGTTGGCGTCCACAGGTCTACCACACCACCGGCGAATACGCGGTAAACGGGCGCGTGATCATCGTTCGTGATTCGCATGAGGATAGCCTCCGACCCGACGGGTCGGGTTTTGTGTCCCCGCCCCATCGCGCGGTAGGCCTGAACAATGTTCAACATGTCTCCCAGTCGTCGGCGAGCATGTCTTCGATCGACGGGCGCCACCGCGCGTTATAATGTGCGCTGTAATACCACATTCCGCGATCATCACGGAATAGAGTAAGGCAGTCGCCTTCAATCCACACCGCACGGCGGACGAAGCGTCCGCCGTCCAGCATGATCATGGCTTTCCGGATTCTCACTTTTTCTTGGTGTTCTTCCTGGCCGCCCAGTCGTACGCCCGGATCTCGCGCTGTGCGCCGATGACGCGCCACAACCCGTAGGTCTCCCCGTCGTCCTTGACCCGCTCACCGAGGCTGGCAATGCCGTCGATGGTGTCGCCGACCTGTACGTTCAGCGAGGCCATCTGCTCCTGCAGCACGGTGTGGACGCAGTGGAGCATGCCCACTCGGGCGGCGCCGTCCTGGCCGACGTACTTGATGGTGATGATGGGGTAGGTGCCGGCCCGTTCGTGGTTACCTTCCTCGATGGCGAGGACCTTGATGTCGCGGAGGATGGCGCCGACCTCGCTGCGGAGCGAGGGTGCGACCAGCAGTGCGCCGACCTCGTCGCCGTCGGTCAGGTACTTCGCGGCCACGATTTCCATGGCCTTGTCCTGGTCGATCATGTCTTGGTAGGTCAATGCGCTACTGTCTGCCATGTTCTGTCCATTCTGCCTTACGGCCGTTCGGAGTAGGTCGCCGCACCGTTCACCCGCACGCTGCGACCATCCGTCGGTGCGCGGTACGCGTGGTTCCCGGTAGGCTTTCCGTGTGAACGACTCAAACATAACGACTCCCACCGAGTCTGACGTCCTACATTTGGTCGGAGGATACAACGAGTTGTGTGTGGAAAACCACCGACGTTGGATCCTGGTTCGACTGCAAGACGGACGTGTACTCCCCACAGTGTACGATAGTCGCCCAGACGCGTGTGACAACTCCAAGGTCCCTGTCTTCCCACTCGAATTGCACTGTACGGGAATGAAGGTCCGCGCGGCCCGGAACCTTCTCCGCTTCCACCGCGACATGCACGACTGTGGACTGGAAATCGCCAACCCGGCCTACGAACACAGGCCCGGGAACCAACTGAGAGGATTCCTCAATGGCTAGCACGCTCGCACCGCCGAGTTTTACTGTCGGTTCCAAGAAAGCCGTCCCCCGCCCTCGGGCGACCAGTGCCGAGAAGGCTCGCGAGGAACGGATCGCCCGGTACTCGAAACTGTCCTCCGACATGATCATCACGATCGGTGGGCTGACCGCGAAGTACGGTACCGTCACCAACCGCCCCGCGTTCATCTCCGACGGCGAGTTGATCACCTCAGCCGCGAAGGACCTCGCGGTCGCCGCAGGTGAGGGTATCGAGTCCAGCCCGAAAATCGCGAGGTTCCTCGAAAGGACCGGTGAGGCAACCCCGTGGGTGGCCTTCGGGATCGGTCTCGCCGGGCTAGGCCTCGGCATCGCGGTCAACCACTCCCCGGCCCTCCAAGAGAGATTGGCTCACCTCGGTGGAAATTCAGCGCCTGAATCGGAGTAGTTTCCTCCGAGGCTACCGCCCGGACCCCGGAACGCACGTGAGCGTCATCGCGCCCACCGGGTACGGCAAGTCGACGCTCCTGGGACAGATCATCACCGCGCAGGACACCGAACAGCTCACGGTCATCGTCGACACGAAGCCGAAAAACAAGGCCCTCGATACCCAACTTCGAGGCCTCGGGTTTCGCACGGTGACCTCGTTCCCGCCGATTCTGCCCGGCATCCGACTCCATTATGAACGCCGTTGGCGTGTTCGCCCGCCACACACCGGAATCGCGGATGTCGACGCGGAACGTCTCCGGCAGACGTACATGGAACTGAAACAGTGGCTGTACCTGAACGCCGACAAATACGGGGGCTGCCGCCTGGTGGTCGACGAAGGTCTCGACCTGGTTCGCGCCGGTCTCTCCGGTGAGATCGAGCAGGTTCACACCCACGGTCGTGAGATGATGCTCGGTGAGTGGATCGGGACTCAGCGGCCCCGGGGTGTCCCGCTCACCACGTACAGCATGGCCGGTGACCTGTTCATCGCGAACAACCCGGACCTGAACGATCAGAAGCGGTATTCGGAGATCGGGGGCATCGACCCGAAGGCTCTGATCGAAACGGTCAGTCACATCAAAAAGTACGAGTTCCTGTACCTCCACCGCGATCCATTGTCGGGCGCTATCATCGACGCTGGGTAGCTGGTGGTTCTCCTACCCCTCTCGAAAAGTAAACCCTCGACCTGAGGAAGACGGGTCGAGGGTTTTCTTTTTATTCGTTGGGATCCCCAACGTTGGGATTCCCCAACGATTAATCGTTGGGACTCCCCAACCATACCCATCCCTCCAATCCTCTTTCCTACTTTCGGGCATCCTGCCAATCCTCCGTCCACTCTGTAGTCTCATCGCTGAATATCCCATCGACGGAGAGGCCATTTGATGGCTGACAAGCAGGCTGTTCAGCAGCTGTGGCGCCCGTTCGTGGTCGGGGCACGCGACACCCAGCGACCCGACTACACCGCCACAAAGGCGCTGACCGCGACCACACAGAAGCTCGACCCGTACAAGCTCAGCACCATCGGCTTCGTCTCGGCGGTGTACATCTACGTGTCGATCGCCGCGTCAAACCCCGGTGGCGCCGTGGTCGCGCTGCAGGAAGACGCCCCGTGGTCGATCTTCGACAGTCTCACCCTGTACGACGTCGGCTCGAAGCCCATCGGCGGATCCATGTCCGGCGCGGACTGGTTCGAGGTCATCAAGCACGGTGGGTACACCATCTGCGACGACGAACGGGGCAATACCGGTTCGACGTACACCGCGCTGACCACCGGCGCGGGCGCGACCGCCGGGTCGGGCACGTTCTGTCTGCGGATCCCGGTGGCGATCAACAAGCGCAACGGTCTCGGCGCGATCGTCAACAAGAACGCTGGTTCGACCCTGCGGATCGAGGCGAACCTTGGGGCTCTGTCCGCGATCTACTCGACCGCCCCAAGCGCTGGCGCGACTGCGACCATCACCATGGTGATCGACGGATACCTTGACGCCGCCACGAGCGACACCCGGGGCAACCCGGTTCACGCGGAACCGCCGGGCGGGGACACGACCCAGTTCCTCACGAAGCACTCGTACGCGGTGAACGCGTCGTCGACCGGCTTCAAGATCAAGTATGACCCGGTGGACGGCCCGGTCCGCAGTCTCCTGCACATCTTCCGGACCACGGCGGCCGGTACCCGCGCGGCCGGTGACGCGGCATGGGCGCCGCAGTCGACGATCCGATACGAGAACCTGGACCCGTGGGTGTGGACCGATTGGTTCTGGCGTCGGCGGATCGCCTCCTGGTTCGACTACCGGGGCACCCCGGACGCCGCCCGCGCTCGCTCGAACGGTGTCTACCCGTTCATCTTCTTCGACGACTTCGGTCTCCGTGCCGGGGTGGAGAACGGCTTCAAGTACCTGCCGGTCTCGTCCCAGGTGAACATGTCGATCGAGGGTGCCTGGTCCGCCGCTGGCAACCTTGACGTCATCGTCAACAAGATCTACCCCGGGAACGCCGACCCGCTCACCCTGACCGGCGGCCGTTGATGTTTGACCGCGAACTCTCGGAACGGGTCATCACCACGGTACTGAACCTGCTGATCGTCGGCTTCCTGGTCTCGACAACGATCAGGTTCGTGACCTACACGTCCAACGACTGAACAGAATGCCCCGGCGGCGTTCGAAACTCGCCGGGGCACCTGATCGATTCTCTCGGAAAGGGGCTCCCATGCCCAGTGTTCTCAAGCCCGATATGAAGGCCGTGGTGTGGCTCGCGCTCGGTTTCTTCGTCGCTCCGATGGTCATCCCGAAGGTCAGGAGCCTTCTCGGGAAGTAGTCGTGCTGGGGCTGGTGGTTAACTCAAATCTCTCAAACAAGGCTGGCTGACATGCCTAAGGCGAATTCGGGTTCCACTAGCCCCGTCACACTCAAAGGTCTCACCTCCGCCGCTAGAACGATCACCCCATCACGATTCTCCGGGTTCGGGCTTTCCCTGGTGGTCGGCGGGGGTTTCCTCATCTACCTCGCGGTGATCAACGAAACCGCCACCAGTTGGATTGAGCGACACCTACAACCGACCAATGTGAAGCTCACACCACGGAAATGGGGGCAGCCGTCCAATGACAGTTATGTTCCTGTCCCCGGGAATCCGGGACTGGTTCAGCCACCGGGCACTCCACCTCAGGCCCCAAGTAATCCGCTACCGCCTGGGGAGGATATACCGATCGTCCCCAACCCCAACAAGCCAATCGTCTATGTTCCCACAGCGCCCACGGCACCGGTTGCCACAGCTGTGCCCAATCCGAAACCGCCGACATCTGTCCCCTCGATGCAAACACACCTGTTCGCTTATCAGCGGGGGAATCTGTTCTGATGAGTAGTTCAACAGGTTGGGTGGTCGCCATCGGGGCGATAACGCTCGGAAACCAGATCATGGAACAAGACCCGTCGAAAGGCGTGAACTACGTTTCGATCCCGGTGGCCACGGCGGTCGGGGCGACCATCGTCACCCTGATCGAAAAGACCGGAGTGTCCCTCGGACCCCTGGTCGCGGTGGCCTTCGTGACCGCGATGGTGGCACCGCTGGCAGGCCACAAGTCGCCGGTGGAGAACATCTACAGTCTGTTCACCTACTACACGTCGGGTACCGCGAAAGTCGGGACCCCGACGCCAACCCCAACCGCTCCCGCACCAACGACGCCCATCATCTACGCGTGAGGAACCTGATATGACCACTGTCCAAAAGATATTCGTGACTCTCGGTGGGATCGCCCTGGTCACCTCACTCATTCTGCCCGACCGGCAGACCATCGGTGTCGTCAACGCGTTCCGGCGACTCACGGTCGACACGTTCGGCACCGTGATGGGCACCCGTACCGGGAACGCGGCAGCCTGATATGGGCGTGCGCGGAGCCTTCGCCGCGAAAACGCAGCAGCAATGGGAAATCCTCACCTCCCCCAACGCTTCGCGCGGCGGACAAGGCGAACGGTCGCAGGATGTGCCACCCGAAGGCACGACCAAGAAAACCCCACCGCCGCTGGAATATGAGGGTGTCATCGACCCGCAGTGGATGGAGGACACCTACGCGGGCGGGGAATACACCACACCCCCGGACGCGTACGTTCCGACCGTGGATATGCTCACCACGGACCGGAACGCGGTTCAGGGTCGCTCGATCGACACCAACACTGAAACAGCTCAGGTCAAGGAACACACCGAACTGTCGCACGTCGGTGAACAGGTCAACGCGTACACCTACGAATCAGTTCCCCTCGGTGAGTTCGTTCCTGACGCTGCCCGCCGTCGCGGATTCTCGGCCCTGCCCGGGGTCAACGATTTCGCCCGGTCGGCCCGGGAGTTCATCTACCGATTCCACCGGGACCGGTTGAACGGCACCGAACGGGTTCCCAACGTTCGCCCGTTCTTCAAGAATGGCGTGGAAGCCTCGCAGAATGTTCGCCCCACCGGGAACGACATCTACATGGCGTGGCAAACCATGGCACGTTCGGCGCTGCGGAATCCGGAGAACACCCAACGGAACATGCCGTCCTCGCCGGCCGAGAACACCGGTTCCGCTCCTGGGTACCAGGAAACCATCATCGAGTTCATGGGGTGATGGTGTGGAGAATCCGCTGAAAGACAAGAAAGTCGCGAAAATCGCCATCCCGGTCGGGGTCCTCGCCCTGGCCTACGTGGCCTACGCGTACTCCCATCGGACCCCGACAGAGACAACCCCTCAGATCGTGGCCAACCCCAACACCACGCCGACCGGAACCCCAACCCAGGAACCGGTACCCGTCTCGCCACCCAGCGGTGGCGAGGAGGCCATCCTCACCGATGACGCATGGCTGCGTATCACCGTGGAAAGGCTGACAACCGCAGGATGGAATACCCAGGCTGCGACGATTGCCCTGTCGCAATATTTGGCACGGCAGCCCCTCACACCCGCGCAAATCGAAATTGTCCGTGCGGGTATTGGGTTGAGTGGCAGGCCGCCCGGAGGGCAGTACGCGATCATCCCGATGCCGGTGAAGGGAACGCCCTCGCCGACACCGACCGTTCCGGCGCCGCCGAAAACGAATCCGATCACCCCGAAGCCGTTGCCGAATCCGGCACCGCTTGAAGGTGGCGGGAAACTGAAAGGACCGGTAACCCCGGTTCCCGTTACGCCACCGCCGACGCGAATTGGTGCCCCGGCACCGAAGCCGGCGCCGGTCACGCCCCCGAAGCCGGTGACGCCCGCGCCGATCTCAACACCGCCACCGTTGAAGGGGCCCGTGAAACCGGTGACCCCGGTCGCTCCCCCAACTCGGATCGGCGCACCAGCACCGGCTCCCGTTCCGGTGACACCACCGAAGCCTGTTCCGGTTCCGGTGACACCGCCGAAGCCGAATCCGGCTCCGGTGACGCCACCGAAGCCGAATCCGACTCCGTCTCCGATTTGGGTGACGGTGGCGAAGTACACGAAGAACAACCCACCGTGGAATTCCACGCTGTCTGGCATTGCCAGGCATTACGGAACGACGGTCAGCGCTATCATGGCGTTGAATCCGAACATCAAGAATCCCAACCTGATTTACGTTGGTCAGAAAGTACGAGTGAGGTAGGCATGGAAAAGAGTACTCAGTCGCTACTGATGGCCACGGCGGTCGGTGCGATGACCCTCGGAATCTTCAACGGTGTCGCGCCGTCGATCAGCGACGTGTCCGCCGCGCCCCCCAACGACGCCGACGTCAGCCGGAACACCCGCATCGCCACATGGATGACCGCAGGTCTCGTGTCCGGCGTCGCGGTGCTCCTCAGGGACCCCACCGTGTTCGTCATCGGTGCCTTCACCATTGTCGGGGAGAACCTGTGGATCCGCTCCCAGAACGCCGTTCACCCAGCACTCCCGGGCGGGCAGATGGTCACGGGCAAGATGACCCCGGCGGCCTCGTCGAGTCCAGCGCCGCCCGCGCACATGACCGCGCCGGCCGAGAGTGAAGCCCCCGCGCAGTCCGTCTCGCCGCAATACGGCGCCTTCTAGGTCACACCGTGACAATGGCCAGGGGAGGTAGTCGTGGTTGACAAGAATGTCGTTGACGTCGCGTACGCCACGGCTACCTCACTCGGAGCCACCGACAAGGTCATGCTCGCACTGTTCGAGGCTGGCTTGGTCGAGTCGGATTTTGAGAACCTGAACCACGGGGATCTCGATTCGCTGGGCTACTTACAGCAACGGGCATCGCAGGGTTGGCCTTCGCCGCGCGACGTGCCGACCGCCACCAGGTCGTTCGTGACCAGGGCGTTGACATACGAGAAGAACCATCCCAACGTGTCGGCCGGCGCCGTCGCCCAGGGCGTACAGATCTCGGCGTATCCGGCCCGATATGACATGCGGGCGGTCGAAGCGAAAGCGCTCATCAGCGAGGCCGCGTCGCGTAGTGGCAAGATAGTCACAACCCCGGTATCGACGACACCGGTCACACCTGTTACGTTGACGGCGGATCTAGCCGATGTCGGCGAGCGATTGCTTGTCGGATTGGCCGGTCTGGTCATTCTGTCGGTCGGCATTTACGTGATGGGGAAAAAATAATGACAGACTTCATTGTTCAGTTGGGGCCCAACATGGTTTCCACGGTCATCGTCATCGCGCTCGCGGTCGGGGCGAATATCGCCTCACGGCATGTGGGGAACAAGCAAATCAAAATGGGGTTGGCGAAAGTCGCGGACCTGTTGAGCTCAAGCAATCGATGCCCGGTGTGTGGTGCTGAGAAAGAATGCCCCCACTGCAAGAACGGGCAGACGGAGAGCACCGATGGCGTACATCAAGCCTGACGGTACGATGCCCCACAGTGAGGGGCGCATCGAGAAAACCATCGCCGAGAGTGGAGTGACAGGGCTCAGCGTAACATCGGGGTATCGGCCCGGCAGCACCGCGAACGGACACCCCGACTACCACTCGATGGGGCAGGCTGCCGATATCTCAGGTAGTGTAGCGTCGATGGACAAGTACGCCAACTTTATGCAGGCGAAGTACGGACCGGTGTTGGCGGAACTCATCCACCAGGGGCCGAACTACCATTCGGGGATATGGAACGGTGCCGTTCACCAGTACGATGAGGCGACACTGTCGGAGCATGAAAACCACGTTCATGTCGCGGCTGCTGTGGCCGCGCTGGACAGTGTTGGGGGCGGGACCGTCACAACACCGGTGAGTAACCCGGTATCAAATCCGGTGACAGGGTCCGTGGACGCGGTGACTGGGGTTGTGAAGTTTCTGAGTGACCCCAATTCTTGGTTGAGAATGAGCATTGGGGTTGTTGGGATCATAATGATCGGGTTCGGACTCGTGAAAGTCGGGGTAGGCTGATGGCGCAAAACCTAGGGGTTGCGGGATTCTGGGGAGAGTTCTCAGAATTCGTCGACCGGCACGACGAAATCCTCATGAACCCAGTCGACTACGCGGCTGCGGTCGCACCAGTGTTCACCATGGATTTCCAGAACTACCGCGTTCCGGGTGGTATGACCCTCATTCTGAGGACGTTGACCGTGTGCTCACCGTGGGAATCGTTCTCAGCGGCCTCAATGCAAGCGGTCTTGAGTTCGGAGAACGCCGTCAAGCGCGGAGTCGTCGACTACGGCGCCCCCGTCGCCCCGGTACCGCACCGACAGAACGTCCTGGCCACCCTAGACGCCCCCGGCACGATCACGCGGCTGTCGGTGCCCATCATGTCGAACCAGTGCCCCGTCGTCCGCGTGAGCGGCGTGCCGTTCCCTGAGTATTCGGGGACGGGTGGCGGTGGCGTATCAGTGCACTTCACCGGAGAGTTGGTGAAGGCGTGAACCGGGTACAGATGAGGGAGAAGCTCGGGCTACTGCGGTCACAGTTGGAGGAGCTTGACGCCCTGGTCGACCTCGCGGTGGATGATGACGGGGAGGTTGAAGGGGTATCCGCCGATAAGGTGGAGGAAGCCATCGAAGCGGTCGAAGATGTCATCCCAGAAGTGGAAGACGTCGTCGAAGAACAGGTGGAAGACGCGGGTGAGGTGGTGGACGATGAGGCTGAGGTTGAGGTCACGGCAGACGTCCTGCCAGCACCCGATCTCACCGTAGTCGAGGTCAAGACAGAGGCGCCGCGTAAGCGGCATATGTGGTGGGGGTAGCTCATGCATCCTGACGTAGCGCTCATGTTGAAGGCGCGACAGGGGCGGCAGGGCATGTCGGCCGATC
>Ga0213917_1000223_pt1 | contig 10808 bp, 10 predicted proteins | sample McNCre117MG_FD_161051 | JGI IMG/M metagenome (GOLD analysis project Ga0213917, IMG submission 161051) | Freshwater microbial communities from McNutts Creek, Athens, Georgia, United States - 1-17 MG | ecosystem: Environmental > Aquatic > Freshwater > Creek | place: USA: Georgia | collected... | reverse complement strand
TTATCTGTGGTCTTATACCATAGATCGCCTTCATAATACCCGGTTGATGGAGCTGATGCCTGCACAAACAGCCGGATCGTAATGTTATTGGTGATTGTCCGGTTTGTCAGTGACCGCACCGCGTCCGGAATGCGTGTATCTGCCGCAGCGACCCATATTGTACTTGAATTATACCGGTTTGTCCGGTAGTCATCCAGGTCAATCCAGTAATCACCAACCGCCATTCCTGTCGTCGGCTCCGTATTCTTGATGAATACGACAATCTTGCTGTCGGTCAGCGCTTCAAGCGCTTCTGTTGTCGATATGGCCTCATATAAGCTGCCGGTCAGGTTGCCGATCTGCGTTTGCAGCGATGATGTTGCTGACGCTATGGAATTATTGAGCGACGTCCCAAGCGCTATTCTTGCGGCAGCTTCTACTGAATCCGCCGTTGCCCTCGCACTCTGCTCTTCGGTAATCGCCGCCGTGTTTGCATTGACGGTAGCGGTCAGTGTCGTAATGCTTGACGCTAGTGCGGTATCTGCGTCGGCCCTGGCCGTTTGCTCTGCTGTTATTGAAGCTGCGTTGTTGTTAAACGCCGCCGTCAATATGGTGACCTGGCTGGCAAGTGCGCTTTTCAGCGTTGTCATGGCCGATCTGATCTGCAAAATACCGGCTGCGTTTTGCTTGAGCGACGACGTAATCAGCTGAATCTGCATCGCCATCGATTCTGTCGCCGTCTGTATCTTGGACTCAAGCGTAACAATGTCCGCACCGCGTTTTCTGGCCTCTGCGAGCAATAAGTCACGCAGTGCATCCATACGGCCAGACATATCCGTTACGTCGGCCAGAATGGCCTCTATGCTCTTTAATACGTCGGTATTATCAGGCGGAGTCGATGCTGTGAGGCTTACGTCCGCTATGGCCGCAGATAAACCGCCAAGCTCGTCGTTTATGGCGTTCAGGGCTACAACAAACGTCTGTTGGTCGTAGTTGTCCGGGATGTATGGGAGCGTCGCGGTCATCGCTTGCCGCGCGGGATAATGTTGGCGCGGAGCTGACCGATAGACCAGTCCGAATCGGTTGGCCCGGTAATAGTCATCGCTACCTGTCGAGCCGTAAACCGCGCGTCTATCTTGCCTGACCTGGCGCGATACGTCCGCGTGTCCACCTGCTCGCGCATTGGCAGCATGCTCAAGTGTAGCTGATATTCAAGCTGCTTGCCGTTGGCTACCAGTTCGTCGGTTATCAGCCGGTCAACCGTCATCAGCGTATCGCCTTCGCCAATATCCGCCATTGCGTTTTTCAGGTACGGCACAAGGTCACCAATGTTTTCTGAATCCGCGAGAGTTCCGGTTTCGTGCGAGTATATCCGCGTTCCGTCGGACAGTAATGGTTTATTGAGAGCAAACGACATATTCCACGCTGTTCGAGACAAATAACCCGTCGCCCACGTGTTATCGGTGACGTTCCATACGATATATCTGTCAGGTATAGGCTGCACCCCTGTTGCCGGTGCAGTACTTACAAAGTACCACCAGCATTCGTTATACGCTTCGTTGTACCCTCCGAAGGTGTATCCTTCGTAGCCTTTGACAATGTTTCGTTTTACGTAGTCATGCACCATGTTCTGTACGGTGCTGTATTGTCCGTTCCATACGCCAACGCCATTGACGTTCAGCCAGCAAATAAAGTTCGGCGTCACAATTATGGAGTTCTGGCTGTACGGCTCGTCGTACTGATTGACTATCTTTGTCAGGCCGTAAACAAGCGTTCCTCCAACGTATGACACCCGATACACCGCCGAGGAGCTGAATAGGTATAGGTTCTGCTTCCACTTGACCGCCGCGGACAGCTCACTCTCATCGGGGATCGTTAAACTACCAGCTCGATTGGTGACTTCCGGAGTCCACACCGCATAATTTTCAATGTCCGACCACTGGATTTTAGACCGGTTGCCGTTTGGCGCAATGGCAAAGACAAAACGCTCATCACTGACGATTGACCAGCTCACCCCCGCAGGGCTGTTTGCGCATTGCGTGAGCACCGTATCGTCTTTGCCAAGCTTGTATATTTTCCCGTCCGACGTACACGAAACAATCAGTGTTGTCCCGAATGTGGCGAAAGCGTAAGCATACGCTGTCGGATCGTATGCCTTGAACAGGTCACGGCCAAAAGGTGAGCCATAATCGCCTTTGCCGTACAACCCGCACCCGTACCCGTCTGTAGTGAGCTGTCCCGGCGTAGGCGTAGCAAAGCCCGGCGGCGTTATGTTGGTCAGTGTTCCGTCGTGCCGATAAATTCCTGTTGTTGTCCCAAGAATTATGATGTTCAAATCGCCCACGGAATACGAAAATACGCCGATTATTGTGCCGGTTACGGTCTCATCAAACAAGCGCTTCCATCCGCCGATAGGACGCACTGTTCCATCTACAAACCGGATCAGGTTTGACTCGCTCCACCGGCCTTCGTTACTGTACTCTGTGCCTATATCGATTAAGCCTGGGGCTGGCGTGATCTTAACAAAGCTCATACCGTGCGCCTCCAACGATACACAACAATGTACGGCTGAAGGTTTGCGTTCGTTGCGCTATTGCCGGTGCTCTGTATTGTGGTCGTTGCAGATACCGATATGCCGGTAGTGGCTGAGGATGATGTAAGGTTTGTATTGTAGCTGCCGCGTTGATCGACCACTCCTGCCGTTGCTGAGTTTTGGTAAGCCCCGTTTGTGGAATGCGTATGTCCCGGATCGGTTACACTGGTATTTGTTGTTGCTGTGTGCGTGTGTGATACCACCACGGCGTCGCTTGAGCCGCCTGTTGACCCCGCTGTTCCAAATGTGGCGTCTCCTGCCTGATAACCAATCGTTACCTTCCCTGTTCCGTACAGTTCCCACGTGCCGAACCCGTAATATGTGTTTGGGTTTGCGCTGTTTGTGGTCTCAAAAATAAACCCAATAGGCATCAAGAACGGCCCAACGGCAGCTAGAATGCCACCGGCAAGCAGGTTCAGCTCTGCTGCGCTTGCAGTGACGGCTACCCCGTCAATCTGCCAGTTGCTTTTACCAAGTTTGGCTGTTCCGCTTGCGGCATTAAGCGTTTTTCCTGATCCGACGTTTAGCCCAACACTTGTTCCTGCGCCCGAAAACACGGCATCGATAGCATCGAGTGCGTTGTTAAGCTTTGTTCCCCAGGTGTCACGACTGGAGGCTATTTCGGGCTTTACCAGCCCGATGTTTGACGTTACGCTGTCGGCCATGTTATCCCCTGTAGATGTTGAATGCGTGTCTGCGCTGCAACTGCGGGAACTCTGTCCCCAGTGTCATCCGTGTTTTATTGCGGTTTTCGTGTTCCTGTACTTCCTGCATCGACTCTTCAAATAGCGTCTTCCACATGGCCAGCCGTCCGTCCTCCATCAGAAACGGTGCTGCCGCCGTCAATGCTCCGTATAGATACACGTCCGGAAACTCCGTAAGCAGCCAATTCGTACTATTGACTGATGACAGTGTATTCTTCTTGCCGTACCTGAACGTAAACGGATATACGTTGTTTGCTGGGCAGTTAAACGCCAGGCGGCTGCCATCAATAGTCCAGTATTGTGGATAGTTGGCTATTGGGATATACCCAATCTGCTCAGGGTTACGGTAGATCAGCTCTGTTCGCGGAATCCACGCTTCAAGCCATAACGCCACCGGAACGCCATAGTCTTCCGGCAGTGTTATGTACTGCGATCCGATTGTTGATGTCAGGTGCGCTTCGGTCTCGTTCATCCGCAACCTGAGCAGACGTTTTAGCCTGCTTTCGGCCAGATGGATAAACGTCGGAACGCGATCTGTCAAGTCTGTTCGGTTGAGCCATTCGGCTACGGCGCTTTGAAGCTCGATGTAGTTAGTTATCGACATGCTTAACCTGCACTAACGGTCGGGAACTCCCACTTGCCGCTTTTTGATACGAAAATACTTCCGGCACCAGTGGCGTGAGAAGTAACCCCGATCGATCCGGATGGTGCGGTGGTGGTTGTTACTCCTGCGGTAATCGCTGTCGCAAATACGTACAGCCCACCAACAACATTTCCGGTTAAGTTTCCAGTTACATTGCCGGTTACGTCATTTGTGATCGTGTTTCCGGAAATAGTGGAATTTATGATGATTCCGCCGTCGATTTTCTGGTCAGAATATGCTGCACCGATAGATTTTGAGTTTGCCATTGTTGGGTGTGGATATGTTGGTTTTGCCTCCGAGTAAATCACCAGTTACCTGCACATTGCTTTTTTCCTTCCGGTATTTTAGGGGTAAAAATAAAAAGGCCCCCGAAGGAGCCTTTTTTGTAGCAATGGCTACGTTCAGCCTGTCGCGTTAATACGTGCGGCAAGCTGCGGCCTGATGGTCTTGCAGCCCCAGAGCACGTCAAGACGGCACGGGAACGTGTCATCCGAAATGCTGTACTGGCGCACAATCCTCATGCTGATCCCGTCAAACACTTCGCGAGCCGCAAAGTCTACGCCCTTTGGCATAACAAGGTCAGCTGTGGCCAGGGCGAATGCGTCGCGGTGATATACCATTGAATTGGTCATCGTTGCCGATGCTCCGCCACCAAGTTTTGCAACCACTCCATTAGCTGTGGGTGCCGCGGACACATTCTGCCTGCCGCCCGTGATTACGATAGACGGGCTAATGTGCAGGTTTCCGCCGCCGCCAGAATAGTTGGCGGTCACGACAAACTGCTGCAATACGCCAGTGCTGGCTTTGGTTTCGGGATGCACGCGATAGCAGCCCGCAAAGGTCACGATGTCGCCAGCAAGGAACGTGTCGGAGCCGGTTTTAACGGTAACATAGTCGCCGACCTGATCCGCCCCGTTGACCTGGTAACCGGTAGTTGCCGCCGATGTACCGGTCTGATGTACGCCGATATGGCTTGATTCGTAGAAATCAAACCCGCCGGTGCGACCCATCGACCCCTCTTTGTACTGCTTTTCGATCTCGTTGCTTGACTGGAACAATCCCTTAAGGCTATCAACAAGTTCTACTGAGTGCTGCGTGGAGAGCAGCGCGGTCCTGTTGTTGTCCGAAGGGGCAAGATTGTCGTTCAGCGCTTTGCGACCGGAAAGAATGTTTTTGAACGTGATTGCGTTTGCGCCGCCATCAACCAGGTTGTACACATCTTTGTACATGGCAAGAGCGCGGGCCTCGACGTTAGAAGCAATAACGGCCATTGCCGGGTCAAGGATGCGCTTTGAAAAGTCATCCAGAGACAATGTAAGCTCTGCGCTTGAGAACTGCACGTCAACGCCGGAAATGTTGCCGATGGTCAGCGATACGCTCTGTTCGGAAGTGTTCTGCGCCGAAAGCGTTGAGTTTTCGCGTACAGTGTACTGGTTCGGTACGCGGATTTTCAGCGTGTCGCCAATCTTCGCTCCGGAATTGGCAAATGAATCGTCATAACTGCGATTGATCGACCCGGCAAACACTAGTTTCTGGTGCAGAATACGCAGGGCTTCACGGGTTACCGCAGTAGGGGTAAGAATACTATTGGTAGCAGACATGGATTATCTCCTTTTTTTCGATACTTGTTCGTTTCTGGCTTTCATCCATTCTTGCGTGCTCATGCGCTCCATATCATTTGCGCCGCCGCCACTTTTAGCGGCAATCGTCGGGACTGGCTTAGCTTGAGTAACGGGCTTGGATGTGGCCTGCTTGCTTGATTTAATCATCTGGCTTCCGATATGCGCCATATGTAGCACCTTGACAAGGCGCGGGTCAAACACTTGGCTCATTTCCTGAGCTGTGAACCCGAACGACTCTTGCCCGAACTTGCTCAGTTCGGCGGCTTTATCTGGACTCCAATCTTTGATGTCTCTGGCAAGCACGGCGCGGCCTTCCTCGATCTGCCTGGCAGTATTCTGCTGCGTTTCGAGAGCTCTGTACTGCTCTTTCTGTTGCAGCGTTACCTGCAACTGACCTTTAACATCCTTCAACTGCTGATACTCGATAAACGCCTGCTGCGCTGCAATTGGATCGGTTTGTGAGGCTGATGCCCAGTCGATCTTTGCATATTCACTCAAGCGGTCTTCGATAGCATGCAGTTTCGCATAGTCCGCAATGTTGGCCTGCTGAAACTCGGCTTGCTCGCGCAACTGAAGAGCTGCGGTATCAAGTGCCTTACGTTGAGCGGCTACATCCTGCGTCTTTTGCGTGTAGTCCTTGTGCATCATCAGTGCGTCTTTCAGTGCTGATGGTATCTTGTACTTCTTCCCGTCTTCCCATTCTACCTCTTCAGTTTCATCGACCGGTTCGGTTTCGTCTGGTATGATCGGGTTTCCATCATCATCGATTTCCGGGACTACGGTTTCATCGATGGCGGGATCATTGCTGACTTCTTCCGGCGTGGCAATTATCTGCTCATCCGTCTGATTGGTCATTTCTTCGGGCATGGGTACACTCCTTGTGGTTGGTGTTTATTGTGGTACTGCCATTCTTGGCTGTTCTGGTGTTGATCGAGATAAAGGGTCGTGCTGAATTGGCCCAGGAACTACGCCTTGGCCCTGAAACGGAAAACCCGCTTGCCCTCCGCTTTGCGGCATTGGGTTTGGCGCGTTCAGTATTTGTGCAAAAGTCTGCAACACAAGCGCTTGCACCTGCTCTGGCCCCATTGCTATCTGCGTGAGCTTTAAACGGTCTGTCTCAGCTTCATAGGCGTCAATCTTGAGCTTGTCGGCTTCAAGCGTCTTGTCCATCTTAAGCGATGTCACCTGCTGCGCTTGCTGCTGCAATGCAGCTTTAAGCTGCTCAATAGCTTGCTGCGCCTGTTGCATCTGCGGGTTTTGGCCCTGCAGCTGAGGCGGCAACATGGTTTTTAGGCGCTCTGCAATTTCGTCAGCACCGGGCCAGTCGAGATTCTTCGCAAGCAGATCTCCGATAAGCGGCGCGACCTGCGGATTTGCCCGTATAAGCTCAATCATCTGCGTTGCGGCCTCTTCCCTGCGCGTTGTAAATGACGGGCCTGTCTCTACCGTCAGATCGTACTTTCCGGTTGAAAGATCATAAATGCGCTGCGAACCATCGGGGCCTGAAAGCAGCGTGTTGAGCTTGATGTTCTGCGGATCGTCACCTTCCGGGCCAAGAATACGGATCATTCTCTGCCCGGTGTAGACCGACGGAATCAAGTCGATCAGGATTCTGCCTGTGTGCCGAATTGCCCTGGACAAGTTGTCGATGAAGTGGAATGTTCCGATGTCGCCCTCTCGCTGCCGGGCAAGTATCGCTCTTCCGCTGGTTTCGTTGCTTGCGTTGCCAAGCGATGCGTCATATATCCCCATGACCGCCTTCATGTCATCCGATGCATTCAGTGCTTCTTGCAGTGCTCCTGCCGGCGGCCCGGCAAAAGGCTGGCGCTGCGGAGGTATCTGTCCGTCGTACTCAATAAATGGATGTGATGATACGTTTGCTGTCGCCCATTTCTGGATGTCGGTATTGAACGCTCCCTTTGGCCCGATAAACGGGGTTTTTGGTGCAAGGGCGATCATTTCTGTACTTGTTGTCCGCCAGTAGTTGTACATGCGTTGTGCGTCTTTCGCGTCCCTCACCATTGACCGGAAATATCGCTTGCCTTCCACGTTGACTTCATCTCCATAGACAGGCACAATCGGGATATACCGACCGGCCCAATCGTTTGTTTCCAATACCTCTGCGCCCGTCAATATGTGCTGGGTAACCTTCCATGACTTGGTGTCCCGTGAATTGGTGACCGTAATCCCGATTGCGTCGAAAAGGTCTTTACGCTCCTTGTACAGTTTTTCATCAATAACTGACCCATCGGACAGCAATACGATCGATCTCGACTCTTCCGTCCTTTGCCACCATTCAGCGACAAGAATCTGTTCTCCGTCGATCCAGGGGGCTTTTAAATTCCCGTACCCTATTTCGTCCCAGCTCACTTCTTCCGCGCCTTTGTACTTACGCTTAAATTCGTCGCGTGTGAGCTTATCAACCACAAACGCACTATTCCAATCTGAGCTATCCGCAGAAGTGCTGTGCGGGTCACCGTAAATGCTGAAAGGATTTGATACCCTGTCCACCAATATATCAACATCAAACGTGTCATCGTGAGCATAGTCAAGTTTTACGCGCCAATACCCAAAACCACCAGTAACCGCAAAGTCCAGCGCGGTATCGTAAGCTACGTCAGCATTTGAGGTGTATTCGATGTTTCGGATTAGCCCATTGATGATCTTTGCTGTCTCAACGTCTGCTTTGTCATCGACTGGGTGACAAGATATTGAGGGCCTGTTTTGTCGAGCGTCGTTAAGCACCTGGCGCAAAAATGCAGGCATGCGGTTGATCGTCAAGCAAGGCCGAAGCTCAAGCTCTCGCTGCCGCTTTGCTGCGTCGGGCCATTGCTCAGCAAGTCTCGCAAACCTGATGTCATCGAGAGCTTCGTGTCGATTGTCCGACTCAGTTTCCGACGCGAGCTTAAACGCCTCTTTTGCATCAAGCAGGATTTGGTCGTCTGTCATAGCTGTCTTTTGAGTGTTTCAGACAGCCTAACAGTTTTAGGTGGGTTTTTTAGGGGTGTATTTTTAAAGACTATGATAACCGCTCAAGTTTATAAATTGCCGTCGATATTGTCGAGCAGATTTCGTCGATGATGTTCTGGATGTGCGTCTCGCTACCCATCCGATCCCTGTTGCTTTCGACAAACCGATACAGCGCATTAACATCGGCAATCGGATCAGGCCCAACACTATACTTGCCGCCTGAAAATACCGGCACTAGTCCGGAACATCCCGTCCACGCCTCAGCGAGTGCATCTACCTTGTCTTGCAGTGCGCAATACAGCTCGCCTAGTGCCATGTGTTGAGCGTATGACTTTGTCGTAAAGTGGTGCATATGCGCCATTGTGACGCCTGATAAAATTGCCGATATGTAATCCGATGCGCCCTGCTGGTTTGTGCTGCTCATGGTTTGCTTGTGTTGTGTTATCCCATCCATCCGGACACCGTGCTTATGGCTTTTGCTTTGGCTTTTCGTTTTTTTATTCGCTCTGCAAACGTCAGAACCAGAGCGTCAAGATTATCGGGCGAAAACCCATACTCTTTTTTTACCTGTTCTTTTGGAGTTAACCCGAGTATCTTGTTTTTTTCCCATACTTTTTTGATTGCTGTGGCCTCTTGTATTAGCTGATCTTGCACTTTTGGAGTGCACTGTATAGAGTTGGGTTCGTCATCTAGCCAATCAGCAAACGCCTCGTACATTTCGGCACGCTTATTTTTGTGACGATCTGGGTTAAGTGGGCTTCCGCCAAAATCTATTTTTGTTACGTATTCGTCGTAACCATTTCCAATGCAGTTATCGTATACGCCTACGCCAAGTCCGCCAGCATCGACGAAACATCTGTCTGGATTGTTTTTTTCGATCTTATCCATTAATCGCGCCGATGTCTCGTCTATGCGCCCTTTCGGGAACTCCTCGATATAATTGACGTTTCGTCCTTCTCTTTCTGCGATCTTTATTTTATCACCACCAAGCCTGGCCGGGTCTAAACCCCATGATATTGGCGTGTCTGGGTAATTTGACACCGGTAAAGCCATAAAAGCCCTGCGTAACTTTGCTGGCTGAATAATTAGCTCATCACTGTACGTCCTGCATTCTCCGCCATACACGTGCACGTATTCCTCGTAATCGTTTTCTTTCAGGTACGCAATTTCTGATTTTATGGCATCAGTTAACCAGGAATCCGGCAGGTCTGTGTAGTTGACTTTGCACACATAAGCGTCCGGCCTTCTGCGCATGACAAATTGCGAATAAGAGTAGTCCGCTTCCTGGTCGGGGTTAAAGGTTATCCATATTTCCGATCCGTTTTTTCTGATCGTCGGGATTAAGATAGACCATGATCGAGCTGATACAGTGTTTGCTTCTTCTACCCAGCATATAGTTACGCCTTCTTTTGATTTTATCGACTCAACAGTGTGATCTTTTAAGCCTTCAAAAATAAACTCTGTTCCATTTTTGCCCTTGATATACGTATTGCGTACTGTGTAAAAATAACCCAGCTTTAATGCGCTGACCTGCTGCTCTAACAGTCTTTTTACCGAGTCATCTATTGACTTCTGGACTTCTCTTGTGCACAGTATCAGTTCTTCTTTTTTGTGACCTCTCACCAGGAGGCCCATGCCTGCCTGGGTGGATTTTGCCGAATAACGTCCGCCATAAAAAACCTTGTACCTTGAGTTATAGTACTCGTTGGTATCCACAAAAAGCGGGTGATATTGTGATATTGTGGCAAATGATGTTTTGATCTCACTTGCCATTATCACTGCATTCTATTGTTGACATGACAAACACGTGCTTTACCGGGCCACCACCATCTCCTGATATTTCAGTCCTGGCTAGCTTTGGCCTCAAATACTCTTGCAGTGATTGCCACATTTTGACACGCTCAACCGGCGGCAAATCCTCGATGTCGTTGATTATCGTCTTATCGAGCGTACTCATTACTAATTCGATGCTTTTAAGCGCGATCTGTGTCTTTTTATTCGGGACGCCCTTTCTGCTACCGCCTTTGGGTTGCGGTCGTTTGGCACTTTTCGGCAGTGTGCCGATGATTTCCTTGCGCTTGCTCATGCCTAATTTTACCGACTATCAGTGAGGATATTAGGGGTGTTTTTTATGTTTGTGGTCATTTGGATTATAAAAATATTTTCTACTCAACGTTATTTTTATCATTATTTGTTTGCGTGAGTCAAACAAAGTAGGTATATTTAATCAGTGGGTAATGATAGCAATACAACAACAACGGAGACGACAATGACACAGATCAGCTTGACCATCGATG
>Ga0213917_1000222_pt1 | contig 10850 bp, 15 predicted proteins | sample McNCre117MG_FD_161051 | JGI IMG/M metagenome (GOLD analysis project Ga0213917, IMG submission 161051) | Freshwater microbial communities from McNutts Creek, Athens, Georgia, United States - 1-17 MG | ecosystem: Environmental > Aquatic > Freshwater > Creek | place: USA: Georgia | collected... | reverse complement strand
GGAGTGAGTAATCCTGCAGACAATCTTCGAATGCCTTATTCTATTGTATTTACTTGGAATACGTCAGATGGAATCACTGGTGCGCATCTTGCATCAAGAGGGGATAAAATGCTCCTGTCTTTATATCGAGAGGTTGCTTCAACTCCTAGTGATCGAGACTTTGTTGATGCCATTAGCTTGATCGACTCTAATGGTTATGTTGAATTTGTTGTAAATGGTAATCCGGGACCACCAACAAACGTTACCAAGACTCGTTCTTCAACATATAAAACTATTTGCAAGCACTACAGTCGGCCCGATCTGGCCGGAACTGTGATGCCTGACGTTAATAGCTACCAAGCCTCACCTCGTGCTACTATGACAGACGTAAATAGTCCAATTGACGGATTTGTGTTTACGTCAACTTTTGGGGATGCAACAAACAGAACCGATGTGTTCTATGCAAAGAGGATCAAATGAACTGGGGAAAATTCATTAAAGCATTGGCTCGCGGAGTTGGGGTCGGTGCCGAAGTCTACGGAGACATTCGTGGAGGTCCTACCGGAGCAATTGTTAAAAAGGGTGGACAAGCTCTCGAGAATGTTTTAGATAAAGCCGAGGATAAGAAGGGATCGGAAGTAGATGCCAAGCAGAAATAAGGTTCGTATTGGTTTCGCATTTAAGACTGACGCTCCAGGTTTCTACTCCTGGGTTATTCGATTTTTGACTAAATCTCAGGATCGAATCAGCCATGTTGAGTACATCCACCATGACGGATTGTCCTTTTCTTCTCGGGAATCTGGATTGTGGGACAATGAGAAACCAGGATCGCAGTGGCGGAGGATTGATTATAATGATGGCAAATCCTCCTGGCTTATTTGCTATGCAAATGTTCCAATTGAGAGAACTTACAAAGTAGAGCAACTTATACGTGAGATGGAGGGGCTTCCATACGATAAACTTGGAATTATACGCTGGTACTTTAATATCTCCAAGAACAACAAAAAGCAGTTTTGCTCTGAGTGTTGTGATCGGATTGCCAGGGAGTATGGATTTGTTACTCACATGGATGCCAATTTGACCTCGCCTCAAAGATTGTTTGATGGACTGGTTTCAGACCCAAAGATAGAGTTGGACGCATCTCGGGCAGGAGGTCGATTTTGATTCCTGAGTTTAAGACAAACCAGACCTTTCGAATTGATCAGAAGCAGTTGCTGTCGCGCGCCCCTGAGGACAAGTACACGTCCATTACAATCCACGGAACAGGTGGAGGATCGGTCGCTGGTGCAGTTAGCCACTGGAACCAGATAAGTAATGTCGGAACTCCCTTTATTATAGATCGTGCAGGAGAAATCTTCAGCACTTACGATCCTGATAGATACTGGGTCTGGCATTTGGGCATAGGTAACAGTCACATCGACAAGTCCTGCCTAGCTATTGAGTTAGTTAACTGGTTAGGACTGAGACGAGATACTAAAGGAGTGATTTGCTCCTGGCCTAATAACTACACTAATCCTTATACTGGAGTTGCCTTTAAAGCTTCTTTTAGGGGATTTGATTTTTGGGAAGCTTATCCAGAGGCCCAGATCCAAGGACTTGCTAAACTTTGCAAATGGTTAAATGCAAAGTATTCAATTCCATTGAAGTTAATGGGAGACTCCTTCAAGCTTTATTCTGCTGAAGAATGGCCGCAGTTGCTCGGAGGGATAAATACGCACACACAGTTTCGATCAGACAAGTCAGATGTTGGTCCAGCATTTAACTGGCAGCATTTTCTCGATGCTGTAAAATAAAGCTCTCCGAAAAGAGGGAGCTAAAGACTTGGGGATAAAGGAAGGTAGAGTGGACCAGGAGACAGCTGCAATAACAATGATAACAAATCTAGTGACTGGACTTTCAACTTACTTCCTGGGTGCTAAAAACACTCGGGTGCAACAAGAAAATATCGTTGACAACAGGTACAGGGGATTATTTGATAGTCTCAGTCGCACCATTGAGCAACAAGAAAAAATGTTTTCAGCCAAGGTAGCTGCACTTCAAAAGGAAAACGATGAGTGCTACACCAGATGGGAAGCGTTAAGAGATGAGTGCGCAAGTCTGCATAATAGACTTGCGAAATTTGAAGTGGAAAGGGGATAACTGTAAATGCCCGATGATATTTTAGATGCCGTAGAGTCGTCTACAGAAGACGTTAAAACTGAGTCTACGAACTCTGAAAAAGAGGAGCCTGAAGAAGTAGTTGAAGATGAAACTCCAAAGGATGTAAGTCCTCACGAGCGTATATCTTTCAAGGATATTAAAGAGAAGGCTCCAGAGCTTCTTAAGCAGGTTCCTGAGCTTCGCAATATCTTCTTTAGGGAGCGTGCTTACGCGGAGGTTTTTCCTACTGTAGGTGCAGCACGGGAAGCGGCCGAGCGAGCTGAGACTTTTACTCAGATTGAGTCTGATATCATGAGTGGTTCTGGAGAGTTTCTTCTTCAGAATATTAAAGAGTCTGGTGGACTTGATAAGTTTGCAGGCAACATTATCGACACTCTGCATAAGATTGATCCGGATGCTGCCTGGAGAGCTGTTCTTCCTACGCTACAAAATATTAGCCGGGCCTTTTTGCTTGAGGGTAAGAAACGGGGAGATAAGAATTGGGAAAACTCCGCTCTCTACTTGTCTGAGTATCTTTTTGGGGATGCTGACGTAGTTGAGGGGAAGAGAGAGGCTGTCAAGTCCGAGTCAAGCTCTAAAAAAGAAGTTGACACTGAGAGAGCCAAAATGCAGGCAGAGAGGTACTCCCAGTTCTCTACTGATGTTGCAGATGATGCGGGATCTGGCCTTCGAGCGGAAATTTCAAAGGCCCTTGAATCAGAGACCGATCTAGCTCCCTTTGTTCGGAAGTCTATGACAGATGAGATTTTTAAGTCTGTTAACAGCCAACTGAATGCAGATAAAGTTCATATGCGTAATATGGACAGTCTGTGGAAACAAGCATCAAAGAGTTTGACGTCTGCTAATAAGACCAGCATTATTAACGCGTATCTGGCGCGCGCGAAGCAGATCATTCCATCAGTCAAATCTAAAATGCTTTCGGAAGCTCGTGGAGCTTCTGGAAACAAGCAACAAAACCAGCAAAACAATAATTCGGGTCAGCCTGCTAAGCCTTTCAAAGTAACGAGTGCTAAGCAAGTTGATTGGTCGAAGACCTCCGATCATGATTTTTTGTCTGGTAAAATAACTTACAAGAATTAGGAGACAACATGCCAGAAAGTAATGTTATTGGTGCAGAACTGGAGCGAGTCAGCACGGATCTGCCCATTCTGTTTGAGAAGGACGATACGTTCTTCAGCACTATCGAAAAAGGTGAAGCAGAACCTATCTCGAAGCGCGATATGCGTATTCCTCTCAAACTTCGTCCTGGTGGACAGTTTGGTTACACCGGATTCAACGGACAGGACTTGGGACGTGGCACTTCAACATTGTATGACAAGGCAGTTATTAACACTGTTGGCTTTCGTCATGCAATTGAACTAACCGCTGAAGAAATTTGGGCGACGGACGATAAGCGCAAAGCTGTAATCAACGCATTTCGTGACAACCTTGCGGATGCTATGAAGGAGTTTCGTCGTGCAGTCGACGTGCAGTGTATGACGGATGGTACTGGTATTCTTGGTACTATTACTACTGTTGCAACGTCCGGAGGTGTGGACACTTATACCTTCACTACGGATGGTTTCCGCGCTAAGCTCTTCCGATACGGTCACAAAGTAAACCTTTTCAATAGCACACTGACCACTTGTAGAACTGGAGGAGGTTCTCAAAATGAACCGACTATCACTTTTGTGGATCTCGCCAATAGCACTATCAAAGTTACTCCTGCAGTAACTGGAGCTGTTGCTGGGGACTTGATCGGTACATCAGGCTTGCAAAGCACTCCTCCCGTTGGATTTCTTGGGGTTAAGTACCATAACTCTAACTCTTCCTCGGGAACTTGGCTTGGTATGGACCGCGCACTCAATCCTGAAATTCGTGCATCACGTGTTAACGCTGCGAGCGCTGCTCTGACTCTTCCTCTTTCTCGACTTGCTATGAACAAGATTCGGGATCGTATCGGAAACGCGAATAAGATGAAGATGACTGCGTGGTGTCATCCTGCACAAGATGCGGCCTATGAAGAAGCTGCACAAACTGTAATGCACATTAACAAAACCTCAGGTAATGAGGATGTTAATCTGTACTTCGGTGACAATAAGCGTCTTGCTGGATGCCCGATGAAACTCTCAGATGCGTGGGATCGCACTCGCATTGACTTCATTGCCGGAGAGTGCTGGAGACGCGCTGAGATGCATTCCGCTGACTTCTACAAGAACCCCGAAAACAACAATCGACTTTGGGAAACTCGTGGGGCCTCTGGTGGTGTTGCTACTGCCTGGAATGTCTACATTGTTGCAATGTTCAACCTGTATTGTAACAATCCTGCTGGCGCCGCTTACATCGACAACTTAGCGGTTCCTACTGGCTACTAAACATGAATGAGTCAATTAACAACTGGCTCAAGCTGCATGGAGGGCTCAATCCTTTTGGAGAGCCCCTCTACAGACTTGTTTGGAGTGAAGATCAAATTGAGCGACGTTGGGGAACTTTTAACGACTTTACCCCTTCTGGAATCTTCGTAAGAACTTTTACTGGATTCCGAAATGTAAAAAAATATCCCTGGATACATGCGCGCTGGTTGATCGAGCGTTGGTGTGATCCGGACTTGACGATCGCCAATGAAATTGACATCTCTCGTGGAACGTATGAGCCAGTTTTTGTCTATGAGGACAAAAATGGCAATCCGCTCCCACTCGCATTATTTACAGCTCAGTTCATTATTGCAGCCGCAAATGCAGATAGAACTACTCCGGAGGTCGTAAAAGACTTAAGGGAGCGTGCAGAAAAGGCTGAGGTTGCTGAACTGCTAGAAAGGATTCATGATTAAATGGCAACAATTGCATCGTTTGCCCCGTTTCCAATTCGAGATGAGAAACCGGGAATGTACCCAGGAATTTTTGAGTTGCGAGCAGCTACAAAGACAAAACCCGAATTTCTCGAGGTCCACGAAGCGAGTACAAACTATTACCTACAAGACGGGAAAGCACTTCGAGTGCCTGTTCTGGAAAAACAACTTGCAGAGTCTGTTGTGCGAGATTTTGTAGATGGTTTATATGGCGTTTCACCAGACGCGTGTCCTGCGATCTTTGTAGTTGATGGGAAGCTTAATGATGAGGTTATATCTAATGCCCTTGAGAAGCAAGAGCGTTGGATGCAATTCCTTGTTAAGGACGCTGATGACAGTTTTGCAAAAACTGGAACCCATCGTGGAATTACAAAGCTTCATCACATGGCTGCTGCTTATCTCAATCTGCAGCCTGAAAATCACCAATGGTTGAAGGTTGAGTCCCGCTCGTCCAACATCCTCTGTGAGGCGTGTGGAACTAATCTCAAATCGACTGTAGTAGTCTGCTACCAATGTGGATTTGTCGTAAATTCAGAAAAGTACAAGACGTTACAATTTGCAAAGGAGAAGAAGTAAATGGCTGTAGCTACTGCATCTGTTAGTGGCATTACTGCATACCATGATGGATTTGCATATAACTTAATCGCTACGGTTACTGTTGGTGCGAGTCCCTTGACCTATGCAACGGGTGGAATTACGCTCAATTTGTTTGGAGCTGGAATTTACGCTAATCACATTCCGCTGTTTGTTTCGTTTACTAGTGTTGCAGGATATAATCTGATTTATATTCCTGGAACAAGTGCGAGTAACGGGCTTGTCAAAGTTTTTGCTGCTGGAAGTGCTACAGAATTGGCTGCGGCAGCTGTTCCTGCTGCATTATCTGGGGATACCATCAAGATGTACGCAGTCTGGAAAGGTATGTTGTAAGTCATGGCAATCTCTGTTGCGTCTGAGGTATTCGATACAGCGCGAGGTTTTTTAAACGATATCAACGCTGATATCTGGACAAATACTGTACTGCTAACTCGACTGCCTCACGCGCACAGAGAGCTACAGTTAAAGCTTAGAAACGCAGCCTGTCCAGTAATGATGAAGTCCTCAGCTGCTATCACTGTGAATTCTGGAGCCTTAACTGTAACTTTGCCGTCGGATTTAGTAGAGCCAATTCAAGCTTGGGAGAACTCTGTTGGGGGAGGAAAAGCTACAGCAACTCCAATGACTGAGAGTAATCCTTTACTGCAAGCTACTCAGACAACTACGTTAAATTATTGGGAGTGGGATGGAGCTAATATCAACCTCATTGGAGCAACTGCTAATCGAGACGTCTTTCTTCGATATTGGAGACGTATTGCGATTCCAACAGGCGCGTCGGACTCAATCGGAATTTGGGATGGGGAGCTTTATCTTGCTCCGCGTGTAGCTGCAATCGCCGCAGGTTCTGTTGGTCAGGCGGAAATGATGGCTGCATTGACAGAATTGGCAGACTCCGCGCTAAGCGATATTATAACCTCAAATAAAGGACGTGGAACAGCTACGTCAGAAGGGTCGATTAAGCCGTGAGCTTTGTATATGACGTTCTTGCGCTCGCGCGCACACATCTCAATGACGATCAGGCAATACTTTGGCCAGATCACAGAATCATTCCTAAGTTCAAGCAGGCTCAGTATGACCTACATTCTGAGTTGACACAGGCTGGTTTGGAGTTGTTTAATGAGGTTTCTGTAGTACTAACAGTGCCCCTTAATAGTACAGATGGGGTTAAAGTGGATTTAAGCACTGTCACAAATTACCCCACAAATCTAATCGAGCCTATATTTCTTGAGGAGCGTCGAGTAGGCCAGACAGAATCCTCCTTTGTTCCAATGACAGAGTATACCTTTAGTCCTAATGTTACCAAAGGACCCGAGCTTCTTTATTGGGAATGGAGAAATCAAACAATTTTTGTTCCTGGTGCAACTGAAGATACTGAGGTTCGTTTGAAGTACAAGCGACGTATTACAATTGTCAGCAATCTGACGGATACAATTGAGCCTCTACAAAGCGAGTCTTTTCTTGCGTATAAGACTGCCGGACTTTGCTTACTAGGATCTGCTGGAGACCAGAAGGCAAAAGACTTACTACAACTAGCAGCCAGTGATCTTGACCGAGTTCTCCGCTTTTACGCAAAGGGACAGCAGAATAAACCAGTTCGGCGTCGCGGCTACCAGCGTAATCAAAGGTATCAGAGCATTCAGATCATATGATTTCTGGTGTTTGCGCTATGTCAAAAACGATTGGGTGTACACACAACGCTACAAGTCCTGGGAACATGCGCTCTTTGCGATTAAGGAGATTTTATGATTCGAAAACTGTTCGTGTGGCTAACTTGTTGGGATGCGTGTCCATTTGTTTTTAGGCACAAAGAGATTCGGGTTGTTCAGGAGTTTGGCAATGCCAGAAAGTTGCGCTGTGATAGGTGTGGCAAGTATTTCGCAATGTCTGACATATATCAGGCGATATTACCGTGGGACTCTGAAGTGGAAGACTTGTATGCCAACCGGCTTGGCCATGGCAGGACGTATAAATGAATCTAACAGAATACGACAAAACTAGTGTTAAAGAGTTCAATGGTCTGTTTGATCGTGGTGTAGATGATACAGTGCCATCTGGACATGCGATCGATTTGCAGAACATTGATTTTCTTAAGTCTGGTGAGTTTGTTACGCGCAACAAAATAGTCGAATCTGTTAATGTCGGTCACACTGTGAAGAGGCAATTTCTTGCCACATTTAGCAACTTCTCACTTATTCCCTTGATCTGCGATGGTGCAGGAAATATTTACAGACTTGACACAGGCGCTGTGATTCTCAATGTTGCAAATATGATCGATTTTACTGCGATCAATATTTTCAACAAGTGTGTAATTGCTCCGATTCTCTCGGCTCCGAGTAGCACTAATTACCTGCAGATTTGGGACGGTACAAATGCTGTTAGAATGTTGGCCGGTTTTGCTCCAACAGGAGCAATGGCTGCAGCTAATTCCGCAACTGCTGGTAATGTCAGCATTGGTATTCACAAATTCGCTGTCTCCTACCTGACAAATACAGGATTCACAACACAGCCTGGAATCAAGTCTGGTGGCGTGTTTGTCTCGACAGATGTAACTGCAACCGGAGGTTTTAAAGTAGACTTGACAGGGATTCCAGTAGGTCCTGCTGGAACTGTCGGACGTGTGATTCTTGCCACTAAGTCCGGGTTGGAGGATTATTACTTTCTTCAGACAATCAACGATAACTCGACAACGTCTCTGACTGTTGACTTCAGAGATACCGACCTTGCAGTGAGTGCAGATTATCTCTTCGACCTACGTGAGAACCTGCAAGGTGGTGCGGGTTTCGGTTCGATGATGCTTCAGACCTACCATAGCAGACTTCTAGTCGCTGGTGCTGAAGCTGATCTAGTGCGCGTCTCAGGGGCTGGAGACTGCGAGTCGTTTTCTGATGTGACAGGATACATTCAGCTTCCATCAGAGTTCGACGGAAATATTGTTCGAGCAGCTTGTTCACTGTTTGACACCCTCTATCTGATGAAATCTGTGGGGATTTATTCCACTCAGGATAATGACAGTGGAGATCCTTCGAGTTGGAAAGTCGTACAAATTGACGGCGGGGCTGGTGCATTTCACCACTGTTTGAGTTCTATTACAGCTTCGCAAGGCGCGCTCAGCTCAAACTCACTCTTCCTACTCTGCAATCGTCAGGGAGTATTCATCTTTGATGGAACTGTTAAGCGTCCCCAAATGAGTTGGAAAGTCCAGGCCCTTTGGGAAACAATTACTCCTGGTGCAGAACCTTACATCACAGTTGTTCAGGATGCATTTCGAGACGTTTTCTACTTTCTGGTTCCTACAGGAGGTAATACGACCCCCACAGAGCTTTGGACAATGGACTTTACTAATGGACTGGACCCTGAGAAAGTTCAGTGGTCTAAATACGTTTTGCCCTTTACTCCAGTTAGTATAGGAATGATGAATTTTGATGACTCGAATGATTTTGCGTATCATCTTCGAATTGGTTCTGGTACTAAGCTTTACAAGCTTACTGATACTAGAGGCGATGATCTGGGAACTACTCCTGTAACGTCTTATTGGCAGGGGGAGCTAGTTGGCAATGAGTCCATCAATGTCTTTCATGGCATCGGTTTGTCAGTAATTGGCTCTGGCAATGTTGTAGTTACAGCTTACGATAAGGACCGTACTCTGATACTCACAGGTCCTACACAAGCAATGTCAAGTCCCGGTGTGCGAGATTATGTACGTAAGTTCAATTTTCTCAAAGAGCGAGCTTCGTTCCGACTGACAACCACTGGCTGGATGCTAGTAAATCGTCTGGATATTTACTCCAAACAAAATGCTCCAACGAGGCCAGCGTGAGAGATACAGTTGATCCAATTGTCGATTCTGAACGTGCTCCAGATATTGGCTTTTTGATCCCTGAAGTTAAATCTAGACTTGGCTCATTTGGATCAAATCTTTGGAATGCACTCAATCGATTGAAAAGGCCAAGTCCAGATCAAGATCTTGACAAAACCTTTTTTTATCTCGGATCACTTCCCGATACAAGCGGTGGAATCGTAACTTCTGGCGACACGCGCACAATAAATATTCTTACCCATCGTTTCGTGCTTGATATTCCGATTGATAAATACTGGGATATCGTCTCACTTACAATGTCCTTATTCGACGCTCCTATATCAAAGTGTGAACTGCGAATCAAGCGAAAGCCAAGGAATATTGATGCTTATGAATCCATTCTAGACGAGAATAATATTTTTGTTGTGCAGAACGAATTTGTAGGCTCGCGTTTTGACTTGCTTGTCTCGCAGTTTTTCAACGGGGATGAGATTCAAATTGACTGTGTATCTAATGGAGGAGCAAGGAATGTGCAAATCTTCTTTCGGGGCAAGTTGAGGACTAAAAATGGCTAAAGTTCCTTGCATGTACGCAATGATGCTCGATGATGCTACAAGCAATTATCAATATATTCATCGGCTATATTACGTACCAGAAACAGGAAAATGGACTCCCTCCGAAGTCTGGTACTCTGCTCGCGTTCAATTTGCGAATAACTGGGGGTTTGGGAGTGTCTCCGTTAGAACTCCGTCTCAAAACTTGTTTCTATTGGCATATCCAAGGACTGACGACAATGGTCTGACAGTTGACGTAACAACAGCTTATCCATGGGTAACATTCTTTGCATACAAGACTGCACTTTCAGATTTGTGGACTATAGATTTGAACTATGCGTCGCAGAATCCAGGCTCCTACGGCCCTCCGTATCCATACAACAACACTGGTTCCGGCCGACAGTACTATCTGATGGGATTGAAGTATGGCCCCACTGGTCCACCCTACGATTTTTACTTGGCTGCTTACGGTAGTGCAGACCTACAAACATGGGTCAATTTGGATACGTCCGCAGAAAAACACTTTGTATACCCATTTACAGATGGGCAAGCGTCTTGGACACAAAGCAATTTTGATAATAAGATGTTTGTTGCATACCAGTCCGGGGGCCTTGTACGTTTGATTTGGTTTGATTGCGCGACTGAGACTTGGAACTCTGACACGGCAACATTTCCTGCTCCTGCATCCACCGTAGGTCATGTTGGCGCGCCACTTAAAAGACCTGATGGATCAATGGTATTTTTTCATACCGACTTAATTTCCGGTAACTCCGCAGTTGTTCTAAGGGTTTTAGATATACTAGGAGGTACGTGGGGTAGCCAAGTCCAGGTTTCTACTTATCCCTTCTCGGCCCGAGACATTACTTTCGGGGACGCTATCATGGACGATTCCGGAAACCTTCACTTAACCTACTCATACACGGATAACACATTCGCGCAA
>Ga0213917_1000221_pt1 | contig 10874 bp, 13 predicted proteins | sample McNCre117MG_FD_161051 | JGI IMG/M metagenome (GOLD analysis project Ga0213917, IMG submission 161051) | Freshwater microbial communities from McNutts Creek, Athens, Georgia, United States - 1-17 MG | ecosystem: Environmental > Aquatic > Freshwater > Creek | place: USA: Georgia | collected... | reverse complement strand
GAACCGTGGCCGACAAGTCAGTGTTTTTCACAGACAACGAGCGGCACCTGAACACGGTGCAGCTTCAGCGTGTCCGTGAAGCGGCGTTGCTCGAGCTTGCCCAGGAGGAGTTCCGGGCTCGAGTGGAGAAGGAAAAAGAACGCCTCCGCATGAAGAAGCCGTCGCTGCTGCGGCGCGTCAAGGAAAGGATCCGATCATGGCTCTCATGAGCACCGACGAACTGAAGAGGGTCAAGGACCAGGCGCTGACCGAGTTCAACGAAGAACGCATGACCAAGGCCAAGGCCGCGCTGAAGAACCAGCTGCGCGTCGTGGCCAGCGCCGAGCTGGTGCTGCAGAACGAACGGCGCAAGCTCGAAGACTTGGAAGCCTCCATCTTGGAGGGAAACCTCTGATGGCGGAGGTTCTCCGCTACGGCTCCGGCGGCCTGTTCGACATGGGCTACCGGAGCCCACCCATACCTGTGCGGCTCGAGGGGTTCGAAGCAACCACCACACAGCTGCAGAGGTCTGGGTGGCGCCTGGCATGCGACGAAGACGTGATATACGGAGACTTCCGCATCGCGATCGAGCACGATGGTTTGGGTGTCGTTGCGCTCTCGGATCGGATCCGGCGTGGAAGTCTCCTGCGTGCGATGAACCTGGAGCGGGACCGGTCGGCGTGCGAGCCGATCCGGATGGTTCGGATCACGCAAAGCCAGAACCTCGTATACACGGGGCTAGGTGGCAAGTACCTTGCCCCTGGAGCAAGCTCCTGGCACGCGATCGACGCGCAGCCGCGGTTCATCGAACAGGTGGTCCGGCCGGAAGACCTGTTCATGTTCGCCCCCATCGACACGAAGGCGCAGGAGATCATCGCCGATCCGGAGACCGTGGCTGACCTGATGGAAAAGATCATCAAGTTGCAGAAGCCCGACATGGACCGCATCCGCGAGCAGAACCGGCTCCGCGAAGCGCGAGAATCGTTGACGGGCGTGGTCACGCATGCGAAGATCATCTCCTTCAAGGAGGCAGCATGACCATCGAGTTCAACCAGCTGAACGTGCGGGATGAGTACCTTCACGTCACACAGGGCACCTGCACTTTCATATCCACGCACCCCCACGACGGGGCGTACTTGATCATGGAGCGGCTGTCCGCTGATGACGGCGAGACCGACGAGTTCTTCGGGTGTGTTCGGGAAGAGCTGACGTTGAAGGACCCAAAGTGATCGAAGTCCGAGTGCCGATGGCGCGCATTGCCGCCATCGAGAACGAGATCAACAAGATGAACACCATGATGGTGGAGCTGTCCAACAACGGCATCCCGCTGATGGGCACGCTCCTCCCCTGGGCAATCAAGACGGGCACGTTGGTGATCACCGCTGACGACGTGTTCGAGGACTACGTCTACCAGTGGTACCCCGCAGGAGAACAACCGTGAGCATCCGCCTTTCCACCACCGACATCAGCGACCGCATCGGCCTGCTGCTGACGGTCAAGTTCATCACCGACACCCTCGGCGTCCCGCACCGTGAGCAGGAGAAGAAGGCTCGCTTCTGGTACGAAGAGGACTACCTGGTGATCTGCGAAAAGCTCAGCGCGTATGCGCTGAACCGCATCACCGATCCGATGGTGACAATCGCCGCTGCAGTGGCGCCAGCCCCGTCGGCCGCCATGCCCGCGCCGGCCGAGGAAGAAGACCTGTCGATCCTGGGGTAGTTTGAGATGAGCGTACGTCTGATAGCCATCACCAAGCCGGCGATCGTCGAATGCCAAGAGGCAGGCGACTTGCTGGCATATTGCGCCCGCGTGAGTAACCCGGCCAACCAGGCGAACACGGATACGGCGCCGCGCCTGCTGGCTTACCTCGTGCGCAACCAGCACTGGAGCCCGTTCGAGATGGCGAGCATGACGCTCGAAATCACGACGACCCGTGACATCGCGAGGCAGATCCTACGGCACCGCTCGTTCAGCTTCCAAGAGTTCAGCCAGCGCTACGCGGCCGTGGTTGCCGCACCGGTGCTGCGCGAGACGCGCCTGCAGGACGCGAAGAACCGGCAGGCGAGCATTGCCGCTGATGACGAAGCGCTGCACGAGTGGTGGCAGAACGCCCAGGCTGGCGCAGCCACTGACGCGCATTCGGTCTACGTCGAGGCGATGCGCCGCGGTATCGCGAAAGAGGTCGCCCGAGCCGTGCTGCCAGAAGGCATGACGGAGAGCGTGCTCTACATGGCCGGCACGATCAGGAGTTGGATTCACTACTGCCTGCTGCGCAGCGAGCCAGGCACGCAGAAGGAACACCGCGACGTGGCGCTGGCCTGCCGGGCGGTGCTCGTGCAGCAGTTCCCTGCGCTGGCAGAGGCGCTGCCATGAGCGAAGCGGTGAACCACCCCGCCCATTACGGCGGGGCCGACAACCCCTACGAGGCGATCAAGGTGATCGAATCGTGGGGCCTCGGTTTCTGCCTGGGGAACGTGGTCAAGTACATCAGCCGCGCCGAGAAAAAGGGCGCGACAGTCGAAGACCTGCGAAAGGCCGCGTGGTACCTACAGCGCGAAATCAAGAACCGCGAGAACCCCTGACGTGGCCGCCCCATACAACAGTCTGTTTGAACGGCTCATCGCCAACACGCACGAGCCGGAAAACGACCAAGCCTGCTGGCTGTGGAAGGGGGCGCTGCACTACAAGGGCTACGGCCACTTTAACGTCCGTGTCGGCGGAAAGAGCACGAAGTGCTACGCCCACCGTGCCATGGCGGAGATCATGCTTGGTCGCAAGCTCGAGCCCAACGAAGAGCCGGATCATCTGTGCTTGAACAGGCGCTGCATCAACCCCGATCATCTGGATCCCGTGCCGCGGAAGGTGAACAACGACCGCCGAGTAGCCAGGATGATGGCGGCACGGCGAGGCGCCAAGGTGATGCCGTGCTGAAGACTCCGCCTCTCGTCTACACCGGCGCTATCTTTGAAGGCCCATACAGCTCGTGGTCGCACCGCTTGGCGTTGTGGCGCATCTGGGATCTCTCCCGCCCACCGATCGTCTTCATCATGCTCAATCCGAGCACCGCTGGCGCCAAAGACAACGACCCGACTCTGCGAAAAGTTCTGGGGTTCGCGCTGAGATTGAGCACTGGTCGAAAAACGATGCAGGACCCTCTTGGTCAGCTCCCTTCGTTCGGCGGCGCGATCGTCGTCAACATGTTCTCGTTGTGCAGCACCAAGCCCGAAGGGCTGCGCAAGCACTCCTCACCGGAGCTTGCGATAAACAGGCAGTACGTGCGAGAGGCCTTGAGCGTCAACGATGGCCGCGTCGGGGTATGCGCCTGGGGCGGAGACGTCGAACACCACCTGGCGCATGCTCGCGAGTTCGAAGACTTCCTGCGCTTCGAGTCGAACGCGCCACTCAAGTGCCTTGGCCGCACTGCGCTCGGCCATCCTCGCCACCCACTCATGCTGTCGTACAGCTGCCAGTTGCAGGGTTTCTGACGTGAAGGTGATCATCGCCGGCAGTCGGGATCTGCCAAACGGCATGTCCCGCCTCGAGAAGGCGATTGAGAAGGCCGGCTGGAAGATCACCGAGGTGGTCAGCGGCAACGCTCCAGGAGTCGATCGCCTAGGTGAGTTCTGGGCGAAGTCCTGGGGCATCCCCTGCACGGTCATGCCGGCAGACTGGGACCGCCATCCGAAGACCGCCGGCATGCTGCGCAACACGCAGATGGCCGACTACGCCGACGCCCTCATCGCAGTGTGGGACGGTGTCAGCGCCGGCACCAAGAACATGATCAAGCAGGCCCACGACAAGGGACTGAAGGTCTACGTCGATGCGCCGCCCAAGAAGATCTACCACGACGACACGCCGCTGCCACAGAACGAGCTGTCGATCGACATCGAGACCTTCAGCGCGGTGGACCTGAAGAAGTGCGGGGTTCACCGGTACTGCAAGGATCCGAGTTTCGAGTTGATGACGGCTCAGTACGCCTTCGGCGAAGACGACGTGTCGGTGGTCGACTTGACGATGGGTGAGGAGCTTCCGGATGAGTTTGTAAAGAGTCTTTACGACCCGACGATCATCAAGAACGCTTTCAACGCGGCGTTCGAGATCACCTGTCTCAGCGAATGGCTGGTCCGCAAAAACGTGCTGCTGCAGCCCCTTGACCCAGCGCAGTGGCGCTGTACCTCTGTCCGAGCGCTGATGCACGGGTTGCCCAACAGCCTGGGCGAGGTATGCGAGGTGGTCGGCATGCCGGCGGATCTCATGAAGGACATGCGCGGCCACGGACTGATCCGCCGCTTTTGCATGCCGGTCAAGCCGACGAAGGCCAACGGGCACGTGGCGCGCAACACCTGGCGCAACGACCCCGCCGGCTGGGAAGACTTCAAGCGCTACGGCGCTCAAGACGTGGTGGCGGAGCGCGAGCTGAAGCGCCGTCTGCTGAAGCACGACCAGGGTCAGTTCGAGTGGGACGCCTGGGCGCTGGACCTGGCGATCAATGAGCGCGGCGTTCGCGTCGACATGCAGCTCGTCGAGTCGGCGATCAAGATCTCCGAGAGGTATCGCGAGCGGTTGATGACCGAGGCACGGAAGCTGACCGGACTCAGCAACCCTAACTCGGTGAAGCAGCTGCAAGCCTGGTTCCAGGAGGCCTTGGATGAGGAACAGGAAGAGTTGGACCCGTGGGCCGACCCTGAAGAATACTTCAAGATCCTGAAGCTCGATAAGAAGACGCTTCCGAAGATCCTCGAGAACACCGAAGACGCAACGATCCGTCGTGTGGTCCGTCTCCGCCAGGAGCTGGGCCGTACCTCGGTGGCCAAGTACAAGGCGATCAAGCGAGCCGTGTGCGCCGATGGGCGCGTGCACGGGATGATCCAGTATTACGGTGCCAACCGCACCGGCCGAGCAGCAGGGCGCATCGTTCAGATGCAGAACCTGCGTAGCAATAAGCTGAAGGACCTAGCACTGGCACGCAGCCTGGTGATCGGTGGCCACGCCGACCTGATCGAGCTGTTCTGGGGCGACGTTCCGGACGTGCTGTCGCAGCTGATCCGCACCGCCTTCATCCCTGACGACGGCTGTGAGTTGACAGTCGTTGACGAGAAGGCGATCGAAGCCCGTGTCATCGCCTGGCTCGCCAATGAGAAGTGGCGCCTGGAAGTGTTCCGCACGCACGGCATGATCTACGAGGCGTCGGCCTCGCAGATGTTCCATATCCCGATGGAGGAGTTCCTCGAGTACGACAGACGAGGAGAGAAGCATCCGTTGCGGCAGAAAGGCAAGATCGCCGAGCTGGCACTGGGGTTTCAGGGTGGGCCGAATGCACTGATCGCCATGGGTGCGCTCGATCAGGGGCTAACCGAAGAGGAGCTGCCGGAGATCGTACGGCTGTGGCGCGCGGCCAACCAGGGCATCGCCGGTTGGCCGGACTACCACACCGGGGACGGCGGTGGGCTGTGGGTGCGGTTCGGCGACGCAGCCCTGAAGGCGGTGCAGGATTCCACCAGCGTCGACGTCAAGGTCGGTCCGCCGGAGCTTGGCCTGAAGATCAACTTCACCCGCACCAAGGGGTACCTGAAGATCACGCTGCCATCCGGACGGAAGCTCACCTACGTGAAGCCGCGGATTGAAATCGATCCAATCTACAACCGACCGGGCGTCGTCTTCGAAGGCGTGAACCAAGAGACCAAGAAGTGGGGGAAGATCCGCACATTCGGCGGGAAGATCACGGAGAACATCGTTCAGGCGATCGCTCGAGATGTCCTCTACTATGTGCTGCAGAAGCTGAAGCACCTCGAGCTGCTGTTCCACGTCCACGACGAGGCGGTGGCCAATTCGAGGAAGGGTGGCGCGGACCTGAAGCACGCGCTCGAGGTGATGAGCGCACCGATTCCTTGGGCGCCGGGCCTCCCCCTGGCTGGCGACGGACACGTGCTCGAGTTCTACCAGAAGAAGGACTGACCGTGTCGGCGGACCCGATGGATTTCCTGCTGTCGATGATCGAGCGCTACGGGCCCATGCGCCTGGTCGATGTTCTGGAGCGCCTGACGATCCTTGTCCACCGCGATCGCAGAGCCCTGGTGCAGCGTGCCGTTGCTCGAGGCTTCCTGGTCCGGAACCTCGACCCCAACATCAACGTCCGTGTGCTTTGCTTGACCGAGAAGAAGTACGTTCCACTGGATCAGCGCGCCCCGAAACTGAACGTCGCCGGGCCCCGCACCGTCGTCAACAGCGCAAGCCGAGAACCTATCCCGCCGGATCGCAAGCTCCCCGGCCGGCAGGGGCAGGACGAGTTCAAGCAGTACATGAGAAAGTACCGTGGAAAATAGTCGTTGGGCGCCTACAAGTGCCGTCCATTCTGTTCTTCTTGAGCATCACTATCTCGGGCCTTTGCGGCGCGGCGTAGCTTGGGTAGACGAGGCAGGTTGCATCGTGGTGGCTCGGCCTACTGCACGCGGCATCCCGGCTTGTTGGCTTGAACTTTCGAGATGGTGCTTGTTAGGCCGCATAAAGAATGCCGGATCAACGCAGTGGGCTCAATTTGTGCGTGACGTGCGGAAAAAATACCCGGAATGCACGACAATCGTTAGCTACAGTGATCCTAGCGTTGGGCATGATGGCGCTTTATACCGAGCATGCAACTGGTGGTGGGCGCCGACTTGGCTGCGGCTTAGACCCCCACCAAGCGGAAACGGAGCATGGCGTACAGGTGAGACGCAGGCCGTCAAAGACCGTTGGGTGTATCCACTGCGCAAAGACAAAGACCGTGTAGCAATCTTGACCGCAAAAGACTCTTCAGTTTTAAAGCGCATGCCGTGGGCGAGATATACAGAGCCCGGTGGCGCGGATTACAAAACGCACAAGGTCATGTTTGGATGACACACACAGCCGGCTACATTGCCGGCCATGGAAGGCATCCTCTTCTGGCTCATCGCCGCCGCGGTCGTCGGCTTCTTCGCGCTTACCTCACCCCGGCAGCGCGAGGAGTGGCTCAAACACCTGATGACGTTCGTCGCCGTGCTCGCCGTCATCGGGTTCTTGACAGAAGTCCTGCTGCGCGGCAAACTGCCGATCTGAACAGAGCGTACGAACTCAACGCTCGGCAAGTAGAGTTCCAAGGGCAGCCCGCGTAGACCCCCATAGCTGCCTGTGTGGGGGTGTGAGCCGAGCACCTTATCCTGAGTGTGGTGTAGCCCGGTAGCATCCCTGGCCTGGAACCAGGTGGTCGCAGGTTCGAATCCTGCCGCTCAGACCAAACGGGGTTCCTGTGAGAGGCAGGACTTGTGGGTTAGTGCGACCCGCCCCGACCACTACTGCGCCGGCATCCGCTCCGCCAGCTCGTTCTTCTTGCCGTTGAGCATGTCGATCAGCCGACGCTTCGTCTCCCCGCTTAGAGTCCGACTCGCCTCCACCTGCTTGATGCGAGCGTTCAGCTCTCCCTCCGCGCGCTTCAGCGCCGTCACGGTCGGATAGAGTTGGATCTTCGCCTTCTCGTCACCCAGGATCTCGCGCGCCTTGTCGATGTCACCGGACTTCACCGCCGCCTGGTACGACGCGTAGGCTTGCTCCACCGCGGTGGCATTGTTGTAGAGTTGCGTCAGGTACCGACTGCTGTTCGCTGGCAGGGTCTCCGTGAACGAGCCCAGCAGGAACACGTCACGCAGCTTCATGTCCGGCCGTTCGCCGGCTCCGGTCAACGGACGCAAACCCCAGTCCAGTGCGACAGTCGCCGTGGCGCCCATCGAGCCGAAGTAGCCGCGGATCAGGAAGTCCAGCTGCTTGGGCGACAGAGCACTGTACTGCCCCTTGGCCAGCTGCGCGGGATCCGGCAGACCGAGCATGCCGAGCCACTTGGCCGCCGTGGTCGTGCGCTCGTCGTAGCGGTCCTCCGGACGCAGGTTCTGCAGCGACGGGCCTTCGATCGGCCGCTGCATGAACGAGTCCTTATTGGCCCACACGTCGAGCAGCGGCTTGACGATCTGCGGCGTCGGGTCCATGGCGAAGGTCTGGAAGACCATGTTCGACAGGCGCTCCCGGAACCGCTTGCCGGTCATCTCCTGGTCGAACCCCATCTCCCAGGTGCGCTCGGCCAGGGTGCCGATGGCGCCGATCTCGAACGGCTTCGGGATGCGGAACGCCACGTCGCCGATCTTGAACCACCAGTAGCTATCGCGATCCCAGTCCTCGCGCTTCTTCCAGTCGTCGTCATCCTTGTAGCCGAGCATCAGTGCCAGACTGGCCAGGGACACCGCGCCGACGACGTAGCCCAGCCGCTTCGGGTTCTCCTTCGCGGCGCGACCGAGCTTGTACAGGCCTTGCAGACGGGCGTTCATGAATGGCACCGTCTCGGCGAGGAACCGCACCACCGGCCAGCGGCCCGCCATGCTGAAGTCCAGCAGATCGCGCGCCATGAAGTTGGCCTCGGCGTGCGACACGCCTTTGGCCCGCAGCTGTTCATAGAGCGCAGCCCGGTTCACGTTCTCGCCGCGGTCGCCCAGCTCGGTGTAGGCATCCCACAGCTTTTCCATCTGGCCGGTCAAGGCCTTCCAGCCTTGCGCGTCCAGCACCTTCCCGCCAGCCTTGTCGATCATCTTGCGAGCGCGGTGGCTGCGGTCGCCTTCGTGGCTCGAGCCGAAGTGGATCATGCCGCCGCCAGCGGTCATCGACGCCAAGGTCTGGCTGCCCTCCTTGGTGGCGGCCCAACCCTGCGCCACGTTGGCCAGGGCGTTACCGTTCAGGTCCGCCTGGCCCAGCGCCGACAGCGAGTCGCGGATCAGGTTGCGGATCTTGAACGCCGGGCTCGCGGTCACTCCGATCGTCAGCCAGCGCTTGAGCGTGCTGAACGGCTTGAAGAACTCCGGGGTGACGTAGTTCAGCGCGGTGATCGCCTCGAGCATGTACGGGTCCTCGACCCTGTAGTGGACCGCCTTGCCGTCCTCCATCACGGTGACGGCTCCCTTCGTGCCGGCGTCCACCGGATAGGCGACGTCCAACCCCGTGGCGGCCTTGAGTGATGCGACCGCGGCGCGGTTCTTCGCCGAGGCACTGTACATGTGCGCCCAGTTGAGGAGCATGTTCGACAGGAGATCGGAGTTCAGCTGCTTGGTGCTGCCCTTCAGCGCCTTCCAGGCCTTCTGGTTGACCAGGCCGGAGCTGAACTTCGGACCCTGCGCCGCGCCGGACTCCATCACCCGGTAGAACGGCACGTAGGGGCTGTCCTTGAACAGCTTGCGGGCCTCCGGGTCGACGAGCCCGGACTCCTCGGCAAGCTTCAGCAGCGCGTCGTTGAAGTCGTTCATCTCGCGCAGCACCTCGGCGTAGACCGGCGCGCGTGCACCGCCCTCGGCGAAGCTGCCTTCACTGAGACTCTTCAGGTTCGAGATGTCACCGACGTCGAACAGGAATTCCTTGCCCTCGGCTTTGAGTCGTTCGGCCCGCTGGGCCGCGACCCACCACATGAACCGATCTTGCTCCCCCTTCAGCTTGGCCAGGCTCTTCGCGAAGCCGCCGTCTTCGACGTTCACGTCGGCCACGCCGTCGCGCAGGAACGGCTTGCCATACAGCAGCGCCGCCTCCATCGTGCCGTCGCTTCCTTTGGACAGGCGGGCCAGCATGTAGGCCTTCTGGTCGATGTTCTTCAGCGCCGCGAACTGGTCGACGAGACCCTGCGTGACGCGCAAGCCGAAGTCCTGCTTCAGACTGGCCAGGCGCTCCTTGATGGTCATCTCCACCGGGAAGGCGCCGACCTTCTTCAGCGACGCCTCCTGTGCGGGGGTCAGCTCGCCGTAGACCCGCTCCGTCGACTTCGTGATGTCGGCGGTCTTCGGATCGAACGCGCCGCGGTTGCCGATGGCGCTCTTGATCTGCTCGGGTTTGAAGACGATCCAGGTGTCGCCTCCGCGCAGCTCCTCGATATCCGCCTCCTCATCAGCGCGCACCACGACGCCGTCGTAGCCTTCCGCCTGCAAGTCGCGCTGCAGTTTATTGACCGCGCTTGGCGGCGTGATCTGCCGCACGGTGAGGTCAGTGAATTCGCCGGCCGACATCTCGTATGGGTTCTCGATTGCCAGATGGACCGGAATCAGGTTCGCACCATCGCTCGAGAGTCGACCGTCGGTTCTCGTCTTCACCGTGAAGGCACTGGCCTCATCTGGGTCGGAGTTGAAGAAGAAGCCGAGCCTGGCCGACGGATTGCGAGTCTCGCTGCCAAGTTTCGCAGGGTCGAACGCGTCGAAGGATTGTGTGGTGCCGTGATAGACCACCAACGGCTTGCCCTCGGCGTCCACTACCTTGGAACCGCCGAACCAGCGCTTGAACTCAGATGTGTCTACTTGCCGCGCGTTGGAGAAGAGCGCTGCTTGTACCCCGGCTCCTTCTTCGTCTCCAGCAGAGGTGGCATCTCGTCCCCCTCGCTTGCCCTCTCCGCCATCATCTCCGCGGCGGCGAGCTTCGACGAACTTTCGGACTTCCGTGGCGTAGTCGGTTGGTGCTGCTTTTGCATTGTTGCGTCCTAGCAGAGCGTAAAGCTCCTTCTCAGGGTACCAGATGGCGGCCTGAAGATCGGCCATGTCGATAGTGTTCCCGGACTCCTTCATCCTGTCCAGGGCTTCGCTCATCGTGTCGCGGATGAACGCGCGGCGGCCCGCCGACCCCGGCGTGTCGATGATGCCGATATCGGCACGCGGATCGACGAGGCGGCCGGTCAGGCGGCCCCAGGTACGCATCATCCAGCGGTCGATGGTCAGGGCGTCGAAGTTGCCGTTCAGGTTCTGCAGGAACGCGCCGCCGATCTTCGGGCCGAAGATCGAGCCGCCATAGACCTGGTCGTCCAGGAAGGCTTCGACATTGCGGCCGGACCACTCCATCAGATCGCGGGCCTTCCAGGTGGTGAGCATCGCCTG
>Ga0213917_1000220_pt1 | contig 10874 bp, 18 predicted proteins | sample McNCre117MG_FD_161051 | JGI IMG/M metagenome (GOLD analysis project Ga0213917, IMG submission 161051) | Freshwater microbial communities from McNutts Creek, Athens, Georgia, United States - 1-17 MG | ecosystem: Environmental > Aquatic > Freshwater > Creek | place: USA: Georgia | collected... | reverse complement strand
TAATATTGTTTTAACTGATATCTAAACTGTCTTGGTAATCGAATTCTAATCGTTTCATCGTAATATAATCTCTCATCGAGATGAAAGTATTCATCATAATGAACGCTTTCTTCTCTACTCCATATACAGGGTGTTAGTGTCGGTTATTAAGACCTAACATCCTAATCTAATCCTATTAGTTATTAATACTACTTATCAGTTATTAATATAATCTCACTCTAATCAATACTCTCAACTCAATCTTATCACTACTTCATCTCTATCATATTTCTTATTATATCTCGTATATTAGTCATTACGTATGACATAATACATATACGTATTCAACTTATAATAACAATCATTCGGGGTTGTTTTGGTGTATTTATTGACACAAACTTTCATCAAGTAAACAAATTATGATGTTATCTATCGTCTCTAAAGACGAAACCCTGTAAACATCGTAATAAGTTATTAAAGTGATGATATGAATTGTGTATATGAGTGATAGAATCTCCTTATCTCTTCTTTTCCTCTCACACCCCCGTATACTCAGCAATATCGATGCGAGGAATCCGATGACGTTGTTTACAAAGTAAACGTATCAAAATGAGATATCAGTTACTATATGCAAAGAGGATGCCATATAGGCGATGTCTATGAGAAGAGACGAGTTATAGAGGGTGTCTATGGAGGAGGCTTACTATTCTCTACACTTACTAACTCACTCTAACTATTAGCTCACTCACTGAGAAGAACCACTTAGCGTTCAGATTTTAAGCATACTTCGACCATTACATAGTACTTAATAACTCAATGAAGTGTACTATTACTTCGTACATTGAGACGTTTATTAACCGTTTTGAATCAGGGATATCTTGTTAGGATATAAACTGAAACATAAGAATACTTCGATGTGTTAGCGATACGTTTACGGAGTAAACAACGTTAACCTTTGTCTTTGCCTTGCGCTACGGTTAAGACTTAGTGGCTGCCTTGATTGTTAAACTATTACAGGCACTATGTCATATAATGTTAAAATATGCTACTTCTTGAAAGAAGTTTCATTGATTCCGTTTCAGAATGAAACTCCTAAAGATTTTATCATTGTAAAGAATGATGTTGTTGGAACCTGTTCAAATCTTCGGATATGACAGAGTCGTCTGATACACTCAACATATGACAATATATCATTGGCTATTACTCGAATGACTTGATAACCGAACCGAGTATAATATTCATCTTTAAGTTTGTCTCGTTTCTGTACTCGAGCTAAAGTATGAATGGATCCGTCAACTTCGATTACATACTTATAATAAGTATTAACTATATCAGGTAGATATTTGTTATTGAATCTTGTATCATATTTATCCGTGGCTGTGTAAAAATGATTATGATATAATCCTCTAAACCATTGTTCAGACTTTGGGACATTATCCTTTAACCGAGCTTGAACTTCATTATAAAACTTCTCACGTTTAGCTGAGAATGCTCTATGTTTTTCTTTTTGTTTTTCAATCTTCCTTTGTTTCTTAGTTGACTTAACTATATTAAGTTTAGTTTGAGGCTCTAAGAACTCCAAGACTACCCGATTCTCTTTAAATACTAACTTATGTTTAGTTTCGTCAAACTTCATCTCTTTTTTAAGAATCTTGATAGCTTCATCATAAGTGTTCATTCTAACCATATTATCAAATTGAGCTTTAGATATTTTTCTCATATCACTATCATACGTCAAACTTACTCCATTGTCAACAAGATATTCACATCATATTTAACTTATATTTCGATTACTTAGGATTACATCAGAAAATACGACTATTAGTTCGACAATGATGACTCTGAACGATACATCCAAAACTGTTATATCGATTATGATGTTGGCATACGCTATGCATTAAATATTAATATAACAACGAGGTAACAAATGTATATATCAATATCAACAATATGTTTTATCATAGTAATAGTAACAATGACTCAAAGTGACCTTAACTTCTTAACTGATATGATTGGTTCTATAATCAAATTCTTTTTATATACCTTACCTAAAGCTATCCTAATAGACTTCCCTAAAAATATAATTACTACTTTATATAAAGAGTTAACTGATATTGAGTCATATAAAAAATTATATAAAGATTTGACTAAGTTTGTTAAGTATGCTACAATAGGAGCAAGTCTTTTCATAGCTTCAGGAATTATCATGACTTTAGCTACTAACATAGCTAAGTCTCAAGTTGTTGAACGTTGGATTATGTTAAACTTTTAATAAGGAGAACAGCAAAATGAAATACGTTGAGAACGGAATAACATACCACACAAGCCCTGAATACAACTATAACGGAATGATACTAACACTTGTCATCACTATGTTAACAGGGCTAACACTCATATCTTTAGTAATGGGGATGACACTTGGATAATTTAACGATAGGATACTCGCCTTTAGGAGCGTATCATCTATTCAGAGAAGTAGTTCATGTGTATATTGATGGTGATATTTTTAACTTCGTTGATGGGGTATGTCAAAGTATACATCGAAGTATGTCACTCAATCATACAGCATATACTCATACGATATGGACAACTTGTCCGATATTATATGTTCAAATTCACCATCCTTACATAATAGATGAAATTAGTTTCAACAGGAGATTAGTAGAATGAAAGATTTTAAAATAGGATTGGGCACAATACAAACTAATGACGTATATTTATATGACGGTGTTAATAAAATACATACGTTCGTTGACGGTATTCGTAATGCTGTTTCTCGTGATGTGACACCTAATCACGTTTTCTACACAAGTAATAATACTGTATGGTTAGACAATCCGTCAATGTTACATATTGAAATTAACTATCCGTACTTAGTAAAATACATCCTCGGCGAAGCATTCCCTTGGTGAGGAGATAACTTGGAATTTAAATACTACCCAACTTTATCCGTATTCACAGTTGATATTAATCAAAGAAAATACTGTCATGACACTACGATAGAGGATAGATTTTTTGTAGCAGATGAAGAAACGCTTCATGAGTTTTTTGAAAATGACTATCATATTGTTTCGTCTCTTTACATTAAACTACATTATCCGAAGTTTCTTGTTGTGTTGGAACGTGAAATGAGGTATGAATGCAACTAAACTTTAAATATTTTATCAGAGCTAAAACTTTGGGACCTTTTGTTATATTTATTACAATAAACGATACTATGTTCTACCGATACTTGATACACTTCCGTATAGTTCGAACATACGAAAAAGACTTAGAGTCAGCTGAAAAGATTGAGGTGTCTCAATTATGGTGCGACATACACTACCCTGACATGAATGATGAGATAAGGAGAATGTTTGGTTTATCTATTACATGACAATCGACCTAATGCTATCTTTTTCAAAGAGTCCCACTCTTCTGACAAGATGTATCTCTATTCGTTTCATTTTGGAACTATACATTATTGTCAGCCGAGTTTTACTACCGACTTCCTTGAGGTGAGTTGGTTGTGGGTGAAGTTAACATATCCTGACATAGACATTGAAACACAATTCGAAGAATGGAAGGACTTTAAACTTGTCTAAAAATAATTCATTCAAAATTTGTCCATACATCATAGACGTTATATTCTACACTGATAGTGATATAACCTATTATATGACTAAGGATGGAAGTATTGCCAAGACAACAGGGATGAGAAGGCCTCAGCATAACTTTCAACCTGTCTCATCTCTATACGCTGAAATTCATTATCCTCAATTCATTTTATGGTTACTGTCAAACTTATAACATTTGACTAAAAGTTATTCATAACCTAACTATCAGTAAACACTAAAGAATTGTAATTAGTGTCGACTTGGTATATAAGTTTTACACTTTATATCATACTACAACAAATATAAGTAGTTTAAACGTGGCATGAGGACTGCATTAGATATTAATATAACAAGGGCGGGCAAGATGACAACAAATATCTTAAAAATCACAATCTTAAGTTTAATAGTTGGCGGATTGATGTCTTGTGGTAAAGGTGGCGAATGGAAGGAAGAAGGATTACGTTCTTGCGGCAATGCTAAATTTAAGCACTACACTGCCTCTGTAGAGCTTTCAATCGATGAGTCAGCTAAGATGTATCAAACTGACATAGAATCGGCTATAAACGAAGTTAACGCTGTTATGAACCATCCTATCTTTAAACTTGTGTCATCATCTAAAAATGTTATCAGAGTCGGAAGTGCTACACCTAAAGGTGAGTTATTTGTTCAAACTACTAAAGTAGCTAACGCTATAACTTCAACGAATTTTAAAGGTCTCTATGTTGACAGCTTTACTATAACAATCCGAGACACTATACCACAAGGTATGTTCGATATGAATACTTTGGTGAAACATGAAATAATTCATGAGGCTGGAATAGGTCATTCAAACGATAAGAACAGTGTTATGTATCCTTACTCATCAACTGTATATCAAGTTATAGATGCTGACACTGTGAATACACTTAACTGCTTATATAACCAATAAAGGAATCTACATATGAAACTTATAACAAACGAATATATAAAGTCATTAAACCCGAGCGACCCTCTGAGAGATAACTACCTTAAGTATTATCCGAATAGTTCATTCACAATGAAAGAATTCTTACAGTTAGAACACTTAAGTGATGGAGATAAAATATATATAGCAAAGAAGTTTAACAGTCCGACAATCCAACACAAATGGGTACTACTTAGTAGTACCCATCTTCTCCCTGTAACTAAACAAATGGAAGTAAATTTAAAATTATTAATTGATTTATATAACAAATAAAGGAGAATAGACTATGAACACATCAAAACGAACAGAAATGGCTTTAGAATTGATTAAAACGCAATGGGATGCTGAGATGGCTCATGATGAGATGGTCGCGTTGACAGAGCGAGCATTGGCTCAAATCGACCTACTAATCCACATGGAGTCCACTACACCTGAAATGGAATTCGAACAGACTGAATAAGGTTTTGACATCGACTATAAGTTTTACATCATAGATAAGTCATTAATAATATTGGTGATTTATCTATTTCTCATTTTAGATAGATATAAGTTTGACATCGGAATTGAGCTGTAATACAATATAAGTGGGTTTAAGCTTGGCACATCGAATGCATCTTAGTATATTATAACAACTTAACAGGGAGATTAGTATGAACAAACAAAACGGGAACATCCAACCTTCATTCCTCGCCGACATCATGTGTGTAGCTTTTGTTGGCATGACAATTGTTTTAATATTTAAATTAATTAACTTATAAAAAAAGGAGAATATATGAAAAATTTATCAATCTTAATAAACGAATACTCAAGCAACCCTGATGCTTATTTAATATCAAATCGTTTAAACGCTCTACACAGAGATTGTGACAGAACAATAGTTTGTGTGATACTTCGTAACTTAATAGACAATGTAGACATTGAATATACATCAGAAACTATGATTATCATCGAGCGTCACTTAAACAATATGTTGAACACTTTTGCAACTGATGACATCATCGATATTGCTACAATTACTTATGGTGATATGTTCTTAGCTTTCGATGAATTCATGGCTGACGATAAGGCTGTGTAATATGGTACTCAACTTCTTCCTAACTTATTCAGTGTTCATCGTCGGTTTTGGCTCTTGGATACTCATAGCTATATTTGAGTATTACAAGAAGGTTGACAACTGCAAAGGATTGAGATATAATGCCCTGATGGAACGATATGTAAAAGTAGAAAAGATGAAAAGGAAAGGGGTCCGATTGTGAATCTCCCCGCGCATACATGGCAAGGTCAAAAAATACCCCTTTCATCACGAGAATGTTTCGCAATTGTAAACAATAAATTATATGTCAAATTTATTGAATACTATGGTTGTCCTAATTGGGATGAGAGTTCGTTAGACTTAGGGGAAGAAATATTCAAATGGAATGACGTAGGTATTTTATATATAGCTCTGAATCATCCTGAGCTCTACCAATTGTGGTTATCGTTCAAATGAAATTCTTCTACTACAGTCGAGATGACGACACCGCAAGCATATGGGTTCAAACTGACGAGAATGAGCTCTTTTTGTATCAGAGGTTCCAAGCCTCTATTCACAGCGTATCAACTCATCATTGGTTACAGAGCCATGAGCAGTTACACGACTTAATTAGTATCGTCCACCAACCTGTTTCACTAACCTTTTTACTGATTCATGAGACTTTTCTCTTAGTTAGAATATCCCACGACCTCAAATTAAACATTATATGAGTGACTTCCTATAAACTTATCCCGACATTTAAATTCTACGTTCGTGACCAAAGTAAATTCGTATTATACAACGAAACGTTGTATATCATCACGAGCCAATATATGAGGCCTGCAGAATATACTAAAATAGACACCTTGATTGAAGTGTCTGAATCCTATTTCGAAATTCAGTTCGGATTGACCCGAGATTATTTGATGAAGAATAGGTGCCGAACTCCTTGGTGGTTTCTAATAGAATCAAGAGCAAGGTATTCCTTCCCTACGGGGAATAATCCCGACATATTGGGTTGGTTCCAAAATAAATATTGGTACTACCGAGGAAGATTCCTTAAACATGTATTAAAACAAGACGTAGATTTAGAGTTGTATGATTTATTAATAAGTAGATTTTAAACTCTTGACAAACTAAAGCAAATGAGATATTCTTTATAAGATAAGGAGATATATCATGCGTATTAATTTAATTGATTCTAATAGTAAAAAGAAACAAGGATTCATCTACAGTGAGGATGATGGTGCGTATTTTGTCGGAACCAATGTCAAACCTATAGCAAAGATGCTCTTAAATAAAGAAGAGTATACCGAACATAGACTCAAAACCCTCGACTTCGAAACTCCAATGAAAGCTTCTCTTAAAGAATCAGGGCGTGACGTTGTCAGACCTCTTAGCTTATCGAATAAGTTAGATAACTCGGACCTGATTAGTTCTGATTTCGAAGGTGCAGTATTAACAGTTAATGAGGAGGCCGAGAACGTCCTACCATTAGGAGTATATCGTATATGCACTATCGACTATAGGACTATGTACAAACCGTTCCCATTGAATCCTAAGAAGAATACAGTTAAGTATATCGATATATTGAGTCCTATCGAAGGATTCTTTGCTAACCCTAATCCTAATAGACCTCGATTAGGTATACTACTGTATGGTATGCAAGGATGTGGTAAGTCGGTCGCCATACGAGAAGTATGTGATTTACCTAATACTTACACGTTTTATGTTTCACCTAATATCGCTCTATCTGAATTACTTGATGCTCGTGAAGTATTGAAAGGTCAGAACGTTGTATTCATATTCGAAGAGATTACTGCAACATTAGATGAGCGAGCGTTGAAAGAATACTTAGGCTTCTTGGATGGCGAATACTCGTGGGATAACTGTGTGACGTTAGCAACAACTAACAACCCTGAAGAGTTGCCGGCAAATTTAGTTGATAGACCGGGAAGATTAGAACTGTTCTATGAATTTAAAGCGCCAAATGTAGACGAGATTGATGATTTGGCTAAGTTGTTTAATTATGATGGAGACTTAAGTTTTATTAAAGGTAAAGATTTAAGTTGGGATTACTGTTCATTCTTATTGAATAAAGCAGTGAAGGACAATAAAGATTTAAAAACTATTCATGATGACGAAACAACAAAGAGAAAACATTTGAGTAAAACATTCAAAGGGAAGTTAGGACTGTAATGATAGCCTTTGAGTATTGGATATATACTGATGGCTTTGTTGTATTTAAATTGAATGCTGAAAAGAAATATTTCAACCTTGGTAGATTTGCCAAGGGATTTGAAGTGACATTTCGGCGTTCAATTACTGAAGATATTATTAATAATTGGGATAATATTTTGTATCGACAAATACATTTTAGTGATATTGAGATTACTGTTATTGATAGGATAATCAGGGAGAACTTCACATGCTAAACAAACCATTATTTTCAGTGTTGATGGGTGACGATTGTTATTGTTGGGCGACTGCGATTATTGATGAGAGATTTGAATTCCTTCGAGGGCGAGCATATATCAGTAAAAATCGTCCTCGAGCGAGTTATATAATAGAAATAACCGATTTTGAATATAATAATGAATTATGGTTAATTCTCAACCCTGAAATTAAAGTCGCTATTGATTACTTTAAATCGTGTCGTAATATTCCGCGTGGAGAACTCTAAAAATGTTAGGACGACTGAAAATAAAAGACGATGAATATTACATAATGATTGACGGATACACTCCTGACCAAAGTATTATTTATCGGTTAGGGAAGTATCTTATTTGTCATAGTGAAGCGTTCGGTTGCATGTATCACGAAAATGAGGAATCTATGAAAGTATTTGTGGACCATTGGAAAGGAACGATGTATCGTGTATCAAAACTATACGCTGATTTACATTTTCCTGATAGAATTATGGATGAAGAAGCTGTCGAAAATCCATTCTACGGATAATAGTTTGACACTAAACTTAAGTATATAATATCACTAAGGATTTATGAGTTTCTCATTTTGAGTAGATATAAGTTTGACAGTAAGATGATGTTAAAACGAATATACAGCGTAATAGTGTTGGTATTAGATTTGCTTCTTAAGTTTGTATGATACAATTAAGTATCGAAAATTAAAAGAGGAGAATATATGAAATTGACAGGAGCAAAACAATTAAAACGAGAACTAAAAGTTATGTCTATTGACGAATACGTCAAGTTTTCGAAAAAGGTAATCCAACGTCCCGAGTTCCAAAGAAATGACGATGCTTGGGATGTTTCACGCCGAAAAAACTTCATGAAAGCATTATTACAAAATAAAACTGTGGCACCAATAGTAATCGGTAAAATTATTTCAGAAGAAGAACAGCCTTTATATTTAATTGATGCCTTACAGCGGACTACTTGTTTTAATATGTTTGTTAATGATTCTTTTAAAATTGAAGTCGTTCTTGATAAAAAAACAGTATTAGCTAATTACAGCGATTTAAAGGATACCGAACTATTTAACGCTGTCAAATTAAATGTTGAAATAATCAGTTGTACAGTTGAAGAAGCTGCTGAAATTTTTATAAATATTAATGAAAATGGTGGAGCGTTGACTATCGATGAAATGCGACCAAGTAAATTTTTAAATAATAATTTTTATAGAACTTTACACAACTTATTAGATATTAGAAACAATGATGAAACTTTTAAAGTTTTATTTGATACTTTAAATAAAACTAAGCTCGCAGATATAAAGGAAGATAAAAAAGGAAAAGTTAAATCTAACTTTGTAAAAAGATTAGTACATGAACGCAAAGCGCTTACGTTAATGTCTAGAGCTAACTTAGATATTATTGAAGGACCGTTGACTGGAGTTAATTCTCAAAATGTTCTTAATGATTGGACTGTGGAACAATTGAACATTCTTAAAATTAAAGAGTCACCTAAAGAGATGTTATTTAGTATGTTAAAGATTTACAAAAAAACATTAGAGATTATAAATAAAGCCCATGACACATATTATAATGATTACTATACAAAAAATGGGAATAAGAATAAAGAGGAAGTTAAAAAAACTGAAAGAGACAATATACACGGAGCGTTAATTGGGTTATACAGACATGAGAACGAAGCGATGTTGGTTAGACACTCTAAAGATAAATTAGTAGCAATAATTACTGATACATTAGTCCACTCAACTAATATGCTCAGTAGTGGTGAATTCAATAAAGGATTTCCTTACCATAACGGTGTTGTCAAATATTTTTTATCAGAGGTAAGGAGTGCTTACGGTAGAGAACTTTCTGCAAAAAAAAGAGAGTCACCAAATAAATCTAAAAAGATGAAAGAAGAAATATACGAAAAGCAAGGCGGGATATGTGCAATTAGTGGTGTAAAAATCGATAAAGAAGACTTACATAAATATGCTGCAGCTGACCACACACTTAGTGTGTATGATGGCGGAAAACATCTTGCGGAAAATATACAAGTAGTGTATAATGATATTAACTTAAAGAAAGGTAGAAATTCAAACTATGGCGAAATCTAAAAAAAGTCCTGTTGCTAAGAGTGGAAATGATATTGTATACACCCCTGACGAACTTGCTGAATTTGTCTGTAACTACTTCCCGATTAAAGGCGTAGTATTAGAGCCTTGCTTAGGTGGAGGTTCTTTTTATCGAGCTCTCAGTAAACTGACCGCAGTAACTAATATTGAATGGTGTGAGATTGAGAAGGGTGTAGATTTCTTAGCATACGAAGGTAATGTTGATTGGATAGTAACGAATCCTCCTTGGTCTAAGTTTAGGGAGTTTATTCAGAAGTCGTGTTCAGGGATGACTAATGATATCGTTTTCTTGATAACATTAAACCATTTTAGCACAAAAGCTCGATTAAAACTTATATATGACTCGGGGTATTCAATTAAAGAGTTGTTATTTTTACCTACACCAAAAGAGTTCCCACAGTCGGGGTTTCAACTCGTTGCTGCCCATATCTCAAAAGAAGAAAGTATTATGTGTAAAATTACTAAAGATTACGCTAAGTGGAAAGAACCAAGAACAAAAAAGGAAGAATAACATGCCGATAAAATCTAAAAAACAATTACGCCTTATGGAAGGCGTTGCTCACGGAACGATTAAAAAAGAAGGATTAACAAAATCTGTAGCAAAAGAATACATCGATAAAACTACTGATTTTAAGAAATTGAAAGAAAAAATCAAACCTAAGGTGAAATAATGGAAACTTTATTATTTGTTCTATTACTTGCGGCAGTATTCTCAAATATGGATTATATGTAGAATGAAGTTCTATAAGAATGAAAATGCTTACTATGTTGAAACCAAAAAAGGAATATTTTTGAT
>Ga0213917_1000219_pt1 | contig 10923 bp, 3 predicted proteins | sample McNCre117MG_FD_161051 | JGI IMG/M metagenome (GOLD analysis project Ga0213917, IMG submission 161051) | Freshwater microbial communities from McNutts Creek, Athens, Georgia, United States - 1-17 MG | ecosystem: Environmental > Aquatic > Freshwater > Creek | place: USA: Georgia | collected 2017-06-12 | reverse complement strand
ACCAGAGAAATTAATCTTACCAATCGCGAATGATGAGACCGATGCGGGCGCTAACTTTCGTGCAGAGTGCGAAACGAACAAAGTTCTTGCTACGCGTCTATCCAAACTTTACCTTGACCTCAGAGAAAATTTGAGGAATGCTCCTAATAAGAACGATGAGGAAATGATCATCATTGAATCCGACAATCTATTAAGGCTATTTAAGCTAAATTTCAGCTCTTTACTTGAGTCAGTAGGTTCTATGAATGGACACAATTTCATCTACTCACAAAACGCGAAAGATTTACGAGATACTCTTGATGATTTATTCAATGCCATTAATCATTTTAAAGAACCCTCTAAACCAAACCTACGTTACCTAATTAAAGACTGGCCTAGATTTTTAAATGAAGTCCGCCAACTTCAAGGTCAAGAATTAATAAAGGATAACGATCCATCTAAATTCAATGTTGCTATTAAAAAAAGCGCGGGAGCTATAGAAAATCTACGCTCAGAATTAGAATCGGCATCCACCCTAGGACTAGATTTAGCGTCATCTCGAGTTAAAAAGTACCACTCCGATATTGAGAAAACTGCCCAAATGTTTGAAACAGAAAGACAACGACTTTTGAAAGATCTGAAAAGTTTAGAAGAATATTTGAATACTCTGGAAGAAATTGATGATACTTCACGCCTCAATCTTAAAACACAACGAGGAGAATCTCTCATTTTTCTAAGTCAATTAAGTTTATGGGATAATGAAACAACTACATTCGAACAAACCTCCGCGCATAGTCGTGACGGCCTTAAATCTTCAGTACTTGGCGATTTAACTAAAGCAATTGATACAACAAACGCTGATATCGCTGCGAACCCAGAACGCGAAAAAGAGTTTTTGAAACAAGAATTGAAAACTCGAAACGAAGTGTTGAATAATGCGGCCGCTGTCATTTTAGCACAAAAGAACGGAATCCTTCGTAATTTAAAAGCCGAGGCACTTTCAATAAAAGAACAACAAAATTTTTCATCTGCGAATCACGTTTTTAAACCTTTGAAAGAAGGTATTCTCGCCATGGAAAATGAATTACAAGAAATGTTATCATATCACGACATGTTAAAAATGAACGCTCGCAGTGCTACAAAACAACGCGAAAATCAAGAAAAAGAATTAAATAACATTAGAGCAGAACGCGAGAGTCTCGTAGAAGAGATTATCGCTTTACAAAATAACCTAGCGTCATTCGCTAATTTACTCATTCCGCCGAAAGTGCTATCCGAAGATGATTTGTTAAACTTAATCACTAAAACTAAGGCTAGTTCACCAGAACACTTAATCACTCAAATTGAAAGCCAAAGCGAGAGCATTTTTCAATTGCGGCGTGATCTACAAAACAACTATGCTGCAGAAGGCAGTTACCAAAAGCAAGATCAATCAAGAAGCTATTTAAAAGTCGAAATGTTTCAACGCGCGCATAGCAAAATACTTCAATTAGTAGAAGAATTATTAATAATCCCACCTATTCTCGTTCATCCCGCGATCATAGAACTTCTACGTGAAGAGTTTTATATCAAACAATTAATACTGGAATCAAAGAGACTATTATACTTACTGGCAAACAGTAGAACTTCAGATAGAAATGCAATTGATAACTTAATCGAAACAAACGCCGCTCTGAGCAATTCAATAATGGAGGAGATACCCTGCGCTCGCCTTATAAATCATGAAGAGGCCCAATCAAGAACAAAGGAACTGAAAAGACCCAATATTGAGAGCGCAGATGCGGAACCAAGCGTGCCCATTAAACGCCCGCGCTTAGCAGAGGACGACAGTGCTGGCGACAATAACAAAGACTCTATTGAAACAAGTATAGACAAGACGGAACCTACGTCAATAGAAAACCCAGACAATAATGTGGGGGAAGAAGAGAGTGAAGGTCGCGGAGGCAATGACGCACGTAAACAACAAAATCTAATTATACGTGCGGGACATAGCCCTGCTTTTTGCTATCAGAATAACAAAGGTCAAATCATTTGTAAAGAAATACAAAATTTAACAGAGACTACACACGAAGCTTCCAAAATGCCCCTTTTAAATGACGATAATCCTTTACCCTCTCTTTTAAAACCCGCGTTTGATGAAAGTCAGCGACATACGTCCTATACGCGGCGCCCTGTCGATGAAAACACACGAAACGAACGAAAGAAAATCGAACAACACTTCGATGTACCCGAAGATAAACCTAAATTACCTGCGACGAAGCAACGTGATTTAGCGAGGGAAAAAGAATTACAGAAACGTAATGAAGCTGCGATTCAACGTAAATTAATAGCTGGTAAAGAGGACTTAAAAATCCCCAAAGCTCCTTATCTATGGCGCACTGGTGAAGAGAATTACCTTCAAAGTAGTAATAAAATCCCTCCAAGAAACAAAGACGCCCTTCTTAATAAATTTCAACCTACCTCACGTAAATTAGCTAAGGCGTATTACAATAATTTACGTAAAATTTATGATTCTATTACATGGCCCTGTAAATCTTGGCCATGTACTTTAAGGCTACATGAGAGGTATCACAATTATACTACAAAAGACACTGCCGGACAAGAAGCTTTAAAATTTTTAGCACTTATTTTCGAAACCGTAGATAGCCTAGAACGAAATAAAGAAGTCAGATCAATAGATCCAAAATTGCAGGATCATTTACTAACGGATATGTATTTGCATCCGTTGTTGACAAATCGTGTCCTTTACCTTGCCGAAAACTTCCCTCTAACTCATTCTTATAAGGACTTTGTTGATCAAGTTAAAAAATATAATGAGATATGGAAAAAAGATCAAAGTAAATACCCCTATACACCTAGCGATAACGACTTTTGGCGAAAAGCACTGAAAATGGCCGAGCCGCAAGGTGTCGATCAAATACTTCAAACTCCTGAACAAATGTTTACTGAAAATGAATTGGAACAAATCAAAGACGGTTATGAACTTGAGATGGAACTCTGGTCCAACGCTCGTCGGGCAACGTTAAGACAACGAATTAAGCTGTACCATATCAAAGAAATGATCGTAAAAAACAGAAAGAAAGGAGGCAATATTCGAAGTTGGGACCGTATTATCGTTGATAAATTTTTAACATTGTACGATAAGTTAGTAACTGCTGCGCTCGATAATCCAAGAGAGGAGGGAGAAATTTTCACAGTCGATGAAATGGAAGCTATAGAAAAAGCTACAAAAACGTTAAAAGACAATCAAGTACAAAATACTATTCCCCCCGACGAAGACTTAAAAGAATTCCACACATTGAAAAACATGATAATTAAGCGTTTTGCAGATGAAATCGCTACCAAAAGAAAAAAAACGGACTATGACGAAAAAGCAGAAGAATTTGTACGTTTAGTCAATACTTTCCCAACATTTGAAGAAGCGCACCACAAACTATTTTCTGATAAGGAAATTGATGATCTTAAAGAGACTGTAAATGATCCCAATTTTATTAAACCTGAAAATCGGGAGAAATCTGAGAGGTTTGTAGTAGCAGTAAGGACAAAATTCCAAATGTCGAATAAGAGGAACACCACCGAAGCTACACGCAAACAACTTATTGATTTAATTGGGACTTTAGAAGATAAGTTAAAAAAAAGTAAAACAAATGTAGTAACTACATACCTCAATAATCAAGATCGCGATAATGTAGAACGATGGTACAATGCTTTAGTAAAATGGTTTAAAGATAGCGTTAAAAATGACTACCCAATTGAAATTTTACGGCCAAATAATCGAAGAAGACTACATGAACTTCAAATGACAGCAAAAGAAAAAGGTTTAAACGATGAGCAAGAATATATGATACATTATATCACAGAGGCTTTGAGAAAAGAACCAATTTGGACAGTTCCATATTTGTACAAAGAAGATGAATATCCCTACCTACAGAGATTAATTCTAGACCAAAGATATTACGATTGGCTCAGCCTCGATGAGAGGAAAAAGATTTATAAAGTAGTAAAGGAAGCCCTTCTAAAACCTCAAGTCCCGCGAGACCTATCGTACAGACAATACAATTTACTTCAAAAAATTCGTGAAAAATTACAAAAGGAGTTTCCCGACGATGCAAATGAACCCTGGCCAGAAGACAGTCTTGTCTCAAAAGAAGTCATTAAAGAACTCACTGAATACTACGAAAGGCTTAATAATTGGTCGAAAACCGATAGGAAAACTGCATTCCCAAAACTAAACGGAAGGCCTTTTGAAGAGACACTCAGAAGAGTCCAATATTTACATCAAAACGAAAACGATAATAAATTAAGAGCCAAAGACCGAATTATGCTAAATCACTTATTAAATCTACTAACTTTACTTTCGGCTGTGCCTACGGAGCAAGAAAAAAAATCAGTGGTCACTCAAGAAGAAATAAATTGGTACAAGCGCATTTTAGACGAACCTGGGTACTATCGAACTTTGGATTTACCCTTCAAAGAAGAACATCTAACCGAAATATATAATAAACTAAGTCGAGCAGTAGTCGGTGTGAACATTACACAAAACGACTACAACACACTGATATATCTAAAAGATAAATATCAAGAAGACATGCCTGAAGTACGCACTGGACACAATACAATGCTGTTAACCTCTGCCGAACATGAACAGTTTCCTAAAATATTAGCGCTTTTAGAATACTGGTGGCATGATCCACGTAGTAGAGAATTTCCAAGGCATACTGTTAATCACGCATTTCGTGAAAGAATTTTTGAAATCGTTCGTAAAGCAACACCTCAAAATATCAGCTTTCATGATGATGGCATTGTAGGCGCAATATTCGACATATTAAGGCATTCACATACAATTTTACAAGACCCACTTCATGGACAACTATATAGTGCTAACTCTTACAGCTTTTTCAAAAAAATTGCTGATGCAGATATTGACTCTACACCTGAAGTTTTAGAGGGCTATAGTCCCCAACAAATTAAAGAACTATTACACAATGTGAGAAAGAAACTAAGCAAAGCAAAAGTCAATGCGAATGTTAACCAGGAACAATTAGATATACTCACTGCAGCAAGTGCTAAATTACAACACTTAGTCAAAGAAGCAGAATTTCAAAAAAAACAAGCAGTACTTACAAGCGATTTAAATCACTACTGGAAGACTCTAGAGCAATTGAGAGACTGGCATGAAGGAAGACGTAGCGCACCTCTCACCCCTATTGAACGAATACGTTTGTACGATCAATTAATTGCGAGATTACCAGAGCTAAAACCTGGAGTAAACATTATCTCCACCGATTTGACAATGATCGAAACGCTCATTGAAAGTTTGAAATATTCCATAATGGAAGATAAATGGCGGGAATTACACAAGCCCATTTTAAGTAAAAGTAGACTTCGACAATGGGATCGTTTAGTTAAAGATTATGAATTATACGAGGCACAAAAAAGGGCTTTACCACCACAATTACCGGGCTCATTAGAGAATTTTATGAATGAAGTTTTCTTTGTACGCAGCAAAATGACCCCCGAAAACTCTACCCCTCAAATGCAAGATGTCATAGAAAAATTATGGCGGCATGTTGAAAATTATAAAATGTCCGAAACGTTAAAAAAACAAAACCTCTTCAAAAAAAGAGATTATGAAAATTTCCAAAGAGTATACCAAGCTATTCTACAATGGAGAGCGGATCCTACGAAGCCTCTACCCCTAGATGTAATAGGAAGAGCAGATTTACTCAACGAATTAAATCAAAAACTAAAAATAGCAGTACCCGGCAGAAATATCACATTTCAAACTTTAGCCTCTATACAAAATCTACAAGAACAACTTAATCAAATAGTGATAAACGATCGTTTAGCAGTCCAAAGAAAACTCGCAGCAGAAAATAACTTGTTCGCTGAATTGATAAGCCGAGACGAAATCACCCGATATCGACGCCTTCTAAAAGAATACAAGGATTGGCTTAGTGGCCTCAAACCACTCCCCTACAGCGAAACTGAACGCGCTCTCGACTTGAGCGATCTAAATGACATTATAAAACATATGACGCCGAAAAATTTACCTAACCGCGATGAGCAACAGGTTATAACAGACCTCCAAAAAATCATCATCGAAGCAATGAAAGTAGATAAGGAAAATCAAAAGAATAAAATCCTACCATCTCAAGTAAATATGCGCAGACAAATAATAAATAGCTGGAGGAATATGTGGTTAGAACTTGAAAATAAAAAATTAAACGGTGCCCTTATCCCTAAAGAGGAAGAATTAAGAACAAAACTAAAACCTCTCGTCGATAAAAACTTTGCGTGGAATGATAAAAATTCTAAACAAACGGCAAATCATGTATACGAAAAACAGTTATATAATGATATTCAAAAAGTCGTGACAGAAGTTTATGGCAAAAACGTCGTCGACGCGCCAATCAAAGGTACAAGTGGCTCAACAAAACCCTCAACGGAACCGCCCGCAACCGAGACGCCAGCACCTGAACTCACCGACGAAGCTGAAAGCGAATTCGAATCAAATCCCGATGCACACGCCAATGCACCCGAAAATAATGCATCCTCAGCTAGTACAGAATGAACTGTTTACACCAACTTATTGTAATTCAATGTCGTAAATAAGAGAAAATAAAATTGTGAAACCGCAAGTCTTTATTTCGAATACAAATAGTACAAACACACAATAATCAGTAACACAAACACGACGAACAACAGTCCAAGCGCACTAATCAGTTGTCTGTACGAGAACCTTGAGATGTTCAAGGAATGGGACGATAGAGGATTCGAAACCGCGGAAACCTGAACGATCACGTTTCAGCCAATTAATAAAATTAAACAAATTTGTAAATTTCTCATCCCGCGATAGACCGGAAACTTTGAAAACGTAAAGACCTGGCACATTATCGGTGGTCTCCAAATAATGTCGGTAAGTACCGAGAATCGCACGCCGATAACGCACAATGTAACTCTCAAGCTTGTGCGAATCTAACGTTGCTTGTTTCGCGACATTATTCTTCATACATTGCGCCAAATCTTCCTCCAAAATTAGAATAAAATCACATTTTGTTGTCCAAGTGGCAACACTCAAGCACATTAAATGATGCTCATCATCATTTAGCGCGCCATCTTCATGCATTAGCCACGCGTCCACCAAGCCATCAATTGGAGAACGCTTGATTACTCCTACCTCAAAATTTGCCGCGTCTCTCATTTTTTTAACGGCGCTCATCTGATTATGCAAATGCAACATCAAATACATCGCCGAAGAACCTGGAGATCTAGTATTTGCTCTCGTGATAATCGACATTTCTAACTCAGAATCCGCTATCCTCGGAAAAATATGCAATGTATCTGATCGTACTCTTCGTTTCAAATCCTCTAATAATTCAGTTTTACCGGATCCAGGCACTCCCGCAACAGCCAACAAAAACTTCTGCAATTTAAGAAGGGGGTAGTAAAGGGCGAGAAGCACTAGAACAAATATTAATCTCCACAGCAGATGTCATTTCAAGCCAGTCCTGCTCTACCGCAACCAAACGTAAATAAAAGTAAAAGGATGGAACAGTAATGACATCCGGAGAAAAATTCCACACATCAAATTTAATCGAAGCGTTCTTTTCATAACGGTTTAAAGATTTCTGCGGTACCAACAAAAACTCATTATCAACCTCCTCTGGCAATAACAACCAAACCGACACACTGCTACCCGACGGACAAAACCAAACCCCACTGCAGATTACGTTCTTACCAGGTTTCAAAACCACACGAGTGCAATTTGTTATGGAGACATAGTCGTTATCTCTCTTTGCCAAATCCGAAAAAGTCGAGGTCACAAAAATGTGCTGTGTCATTGAATCCTCGTAATGGATCATTGATGTAGACTGCAATGCCGAACGAGTCGATTGTAGAACATGAGCACCATGACAAATCTCCTTAATGCATACAAATTTAAATGGTAAAGCCGGATGCCACCATTTGGAACGCTCCCTCATAACATCCAGATTTCGATGATTCGCTTGCCAAGGATGTTGCGATAGTAAACGAAACCAATGAACAAGAACAACAGCCTCTGAAGCGGGCATACGCCACTGCTTCGACAATTTCGTTAACATCACATGTACATCCCTCTCGTTCGACAAATCCCGCAGTCTAGATCTGGACTCGTTGAACACAATGACATCGTAAGGAGGCTCGCAAAACGGCAACGATGACAAGAAATCATCTACAGAACAATCCCATAATATAGAAGGCTCACACCTGCCTAGTCGAAAAAAATTATAACCATGAAATTTGCCAATCGGGAACGGTCGTTCAAGACGATACGCCTGTCTCTGAGACCAAGAAAGGAAAACACCATTTGGTCGTTCGAGACCGCGTATCCAATTTACCAACATCCAAAATGATACACGATACCAATTTTCCTTTGTAATGCGCTCAACTCTAAAGTCCTCCTCAATCGTCCCCATATTGAAGCTTTGCAAATGTTCACTCGAAAAACCGGCACCGACAAAGTCACTCCAAACCTGAGCAAACACGATGGAAATGCACTATACGTAAAAGCTGACAAGTTTATCCCTAAGCGCAAACGGAATCGAATGAGCGTAATTAATGTCCTCAATAACAGGACGGAACTCACTAATAGCAGATTGAGATAGAAACCTGCTAACATGCTTTTTCATCAACATCTTAACCCAATCGAAATTAAAAACTGCAAACGGTTCCTGTAAACTATCGACTAATCGGCATAAATGCAAATAAACAACCTCACAACGCTCCAACGACAAATATCCATGGGAACGCAACGCAAACGATAATGCGTCAGTTGTCTTTGTAACACCACACATGAAATCATCTAGAGTGGTGCCCAACGAAGAGTTATAAGTCGCAAAAGCGACATGAGCGAAAAGGAGCGGGATGAGGCCGATCATTGCAGCTAATGTCACATCCAAGGACACAGGAATCAAGGCCCACTCTTTAACAAAGCGTTCGACAGTCGAGTCAACTGCATGAAAACCGTCACCATATTGACGGCGGAAAAGACTAGCGAGATTGGAAGCACAAAAATCTACACCACAATCAAATAATTTTAATTTTAAATTAATCCAAAAAACATTTCTATCAAAACACACATCATGTAATTTTCTCCAATCAGAAAAAACAGTTAAAAAAACATATGTAACGAGACGCAGGTCACCGAGAGACTTTAATCGCTCGGGATCGGAGTGACTAAATTTTGACGGCGACCAAACTTCACGATGTGTATCCATTCGCCAAATCACAAGATCTCTCCAAATGTTGTCGGTACTTTGAGTACTCGCACTGTTCCACGCATCAAAACTGTCCTTGAAACGACTGTTGCCGCGAAATAACGCAAATAGGTTAATTACCTCTGATAGCATCGCATTCTGGCTTTCATCATCCTCCATCGGTCCGCTGTGAGAGCGCAAAATGACAGATAAAACAAGTTTATGCTATTTGTCACTTTAAACCTCACCATTTTTGAGTCTCCTGATTTCCCGACGTCGAAGGACTGAAAACAATGGATGACATACATTAAAACAAGCGAAATGTATGTCAGCATGCATTGTTTTACATCAATTTGTCTTCCTTTCTCAGAGGCGACGACGTTTTCGGCACACTGTCAATTCTGTAAGAATAGTTGTCGAGTTAACAACACATTTACATGTTAACTCGCCAAATAACCTACCCGATATTCTGTTCCTCATTGCCCAAATCAACAAAACTGAAAGAACGACAGTCTGATATCTACTATTAACCAAGATATCAGCATAGCGAACTTACTCTCCCCTCAATGGCTTCTCCATCGATACACAGCGGACCTGAACCGAAGCGACCGGATCACTAGTATCTGTCAGTGTAGCCTCTGAATCGATCTTGATATCTGTCTTCTCACTTTGATCCATCGTAAACGAATTTCAATAGTAGCTAATAGCGCACATCAACAACGTTAATGCGCACGGCTTTATACCAAAAAAACTTTGGTATTGCAACCAAATGTATATAATAAGCTGCAGCCAGTTGATGCGATACCACATCCACAACCGAAAATACACACAATTGTAAATATACTACTCACAAGTAAACATTATTGCGAAGGCTGATAAAAATACGAACGCAATACCCAACGGAGAATAAGAAATACATGTTAACAGACTTATGCTACTCGTAAGTAGCAAAGCCATCGATCACCGAGTTCGAATCGCGACGTAAATATTAAAAAGTGGGTTAACGGACACTTATTCAGAAATGCAACTCAAACGGCGATATAAGTGCACATGGTAACCGGCTATTGCGCTCTGCGAGGGAAACGAAATAGGCAGTCCACCATGAGTTGGACCGAAGCCCGGGAGTAAATACAGGAACCGAGATTGTCGACACCACTAAACTTGCATACCGCGAACCCAATCGATGACAACGAGGTAAATGCAGTTATAGCAAAAGAGTGCCTCGGAAACTTAGTGAATATAGAGTGCTATCTCACTGAGCTACGGAGCACTAATCGATAATGATGAAGCCATCTAATTTCGTTGAGCTTTAAGATATAATCAACAATGCGATCTATATTATAACATTATACCCTGTTATTCACAATACACTGAACAGGGTGCAATACCAATCATTCTGTCCTCTCAATAGACAACAGTAGTTCACCATGGTAACCAAGCGATAACCAATCAAAATCGAGACGTGTTAAGGTTTGGGGTATATAAGCGCATGAAAACGAGCGAACAGCGAGATCGAGCGAACAGCTAGGTAGGAGAAAAACTCTAGCTGAATAAAAGAGTAAAGTAACTAGTCGCACACACTAGAAACAGAAGGTTTGGTAAACAGAAGGTCATAGTCAAGGTCACCCCGAATTGCTCCCAAGGCCACGCATGGCGGCAAACATCAAACGACCCCGCAAGTAGTAGAAAGCCAGCCAGCCAGCCA
>Ga0213917_1000217_pt1 | contig 10964 bp, 12 predicted proteins | sample McNCre117MG_FD_161051 | JGI IMG/M metagenome (GOLD analysis project Ga0213917, IMG submission 161051) | Freshwater microbial communities from McNutts Creek, Athens, Georgia, United States - 1-17 MG | ecosystem: Environmental > Aquatic > Freshwater > Creek | place: USA: Georgia | collected... | reverse complement strand
AATATATCGGCTATAGTGACACAGGCTATTGGAGATGCAACCAACTATATAGCCAACCGCCAGATTGCTCATAATTGGAATGTGCGCATAATCTGCACTCAGATCCCGCGAAATCAGCCACCAAACGGTGGAGGTACTGTTGCAGATATGAATAGCGGAATCGACCAGTATAACTCATATATTAGGTCGAATTATCTTGCGATGGGATATACACACTTATGCGACTTCAGAGTGTCTGGTAGCCCATATAATTTCAACAGCTACTCAAGCTCTGATTTCAACGCCGTTGCAAGCTACTATAACGGAGCATTGGATACACCATATCAGGTGCACCCAACCGATATCGGTTATTCATGCATGTCATCGATTCTGTCTGATGTTCTGTCAACAATAGGTATATAAAAGCATTCCCTCAACCACAAAAGGACCGACCCCATGGATCCCGAAAACACCCCAGCCCCCGAATCCACACCCGTCGTAGAACCAGCGAACGCACTCGAAACTGCCGCAGACGGCCAGACCCGCGCCGACGCCGCGCCGGAAGGCGAGACCGCACCGGAGGGTGAGACCAAGCCCGCGAAGACGCCCGAGCAGCGCGAGATCGAACGCCTGCGCCGCGCCGTCGACCGACGCACCCGCCAGCTCTACGAAGCACGCGGCCAAGCCCAGGCACAACCTGTTGTGGAGACGCGACAGTCAGTTGCTGATAGTGTTCAACAATCGCAAGTCACCGACGAGAAGCTAACGCTCTCTCGGGCTGAGCTGGACAAGCTGATCACCGACCGCGCCGAGAAATTGGCGCCCACGATCCGCCAGCAACAGGCCGAGATTGAGCACCGGGCCAAGGTCGTCGATGGGCTGGCAAAGGAGTGGGGCAAGGAAAAGTTTGACACCTTGGCGTCCGAACTCGACGACTTGTTCGGTGGACTGGCAGACCCGAAGGGGCAGCCGAAGCCCGCGACGAACGCGTTGTTCGAGAGCGAAATGCCTGCGGCGTTGATCGAATACTTGACCGACCCCGACAACGCGGACGAAGCCGAAGCGCTTTCGCACATGAGCGACCGACAAGCAGCGCGAACTATCGCAAAGCTGGAGGCCAAGCTCGACGCGAAGAAGGCGAGCAAACCGCAACGATCCAATGCGCCTGCGCCGCTCGAACCGTTGAAAAGCGCTGGCAAAGTCACCGGCATGCCCGATCCTGGCAACACCAAGGCGTACATCGCCTGGGCCAACAAACAGGAACGAGCGCGCTGATCCGAGTTTTGGCCCCTAACGCCGAGAGGCGCCGGGGTTCCTAATGCCGAGAGGCACTGGAGTTTTCAGTCATGGCAAACGCCCTACAAGTATCGCAGATCGTCACGAACGAGGTTCTGCGCATCGCTCACAACTCGTCCGCTTTCCTCGGGAACGTCCAATCGGACTTCGAGGATTCATGGGCCGGCCAATACAAGCCCGGCCAGACGCTGAATGCCCGCATGCCGGTGCAGTTCACGCACCGCAGCGGCGACGCCGCCAACATCCAGGACCTGACCGAGCGCACCACGCCGATCACGATCCAGCCGCTTTTGGGTGTCGACTTCGCAATCAGCACGACCGATCTAGCGACCTCGGTCGGCTCGAACGGTCAGGTCACGCCGGAGTTCAAGAATCGCTATCTGATGCCCGCCGGTCTCAAGATCTCTGCCATGCTGGACTACCAGCTCGCCACGATCATGAAGAACGGCTTCCATCAGGTCGTTGGCACCCCGGGCACCCCGCCCGCGACCTTCGCCGATCTGCTGAACGCTGGCGTTCCCCTCGACCGCATGAGCGTCCCCCGCGATGGTCAGCGCATGGCCGCCGTCGAACCGGGCGCGAACGCGAACATCCTGGCTGGTGTCTCGGGCCTGTTCAACAACCAACAAGTGCTGTCGGATCAGTACAAGACGGGTCTGCTGAAGACCGGTGCCGGCCTGGACATCGCCATGTCGCAGAACGTGCCTTCGCACACGGTCGGCCCGCTCGGCGGAACTCCGCTGGTCAACGGCGCCAACCAGGGCCTGATCAACTCCGGCTCGACCGACAACCCGTATGCCGCGACGACCTCGCTGGTTACCAACGGCTGGACGGCTGCCGTTGCGGTTCGCCTGAACCAAGGCGACACGTTCACCATCCCGGGCGTGTTCTCGGTCAACCCCGAGACCAAGGCTTCGACGGGCGTGCTGCAATCGTTCCTGGTGACCGCGCAGGCTTCGTCTGATGCGTCCGGCAACCTGACCGCCGTCATCTCGCCGGCCATCATCGCCGGTGGCGCGTACCAGAACGTGACGGCTCGCCCGGCCTCCGGTGCCGCGCTGACGATCACCTCGGGCGCTGCCAATACGACCTACACGCAGAACCTGGTGTGGCACAAGAACGCGGTTGTCTTCGTCTCTCCCAAGCAAGAGATTCCGGGCGGCATGGACATGGCCTACCAGGCTTCGCTGGCCGACGAAGGCGGCATCAGCCTGCGATTCGTGCGCGGCTTCGACATCCTGAACAACCGCTTCATCAGCCGGTTCGATGTGTTGTGGGGCGCCGGTGTTGTGCTCCCGAACTTCGGTGTGCGTCGCACGAACTAAGGGTTCTTCTTGGTAAGGGGTTTGGGTCAGGGCCGCGAAGCCCTGGCCCTTTTTTGAAGGAAAACACATGTACCCTCTCGATCTCACGAAGCCGACGACCGATATCCTGCGTCAAGCAGCAGGCTTTGCCGTCGCCAACACCGAAGACGAACACAAGGCGCTGTCCGCGCAGGGCTATCTGCCTGCCTGGGTGGCCACCGAAGCCGATCCGGCTGAGGATGATGGCAAGGGCCATACCGTGGCCTCTGTCCGTGCCACGCTCGACGCGGCCGGCATCGCCTACGACAAGCGCTGGGGCCTGGCGAAGCTGCTGGGCATGCTGCCGGCGTAACGCATGGCAACCGCGCGCGCGATCATCAGTGGTGCACTCACGTACCATTTGAATCGGCTCAGCCCGGGCGAGACGCTCGACGCTGATCTGGGCGCGCTCGCCTTGACGGCGCTCAATGATGTCGTGGACGAGATCGACGGCGCCGAGGTGCTGCTCTATCAGGAGATCCGCACCTCTGGCACCGTCACGGGCACCAGTGGCACCCTGGGTGTGACTTGGGCCGGTCTCGGCTCTGGCAACGACATCCACAGTGCCACGGTGAGCTATCAGACCGGGATGGACATCCCGCTGTCGCCGATCACGATCGAGCAGTACCAAGCGATCCCGCAGAAGGCAACGGCGGGCATTCCGCAGTTCTACGCCCACGATGGCGCCGCAACGGTCTACTTCTGGCCGGCTGCGTCGGGCCAGACTGTGACGCTGGTCACCCGCTCTCCGCTCAGTTCGTTCGCAGACCTGGATACGGTCTATGTGATGCCTGGCGGCTTCCAATCCGGGTTGAGCTTCATGCTTGCCGAGCGCCTCGCGCCTTCCCTGGTTGGTGGCGTACCGGCATCTGTCTCGACGGGCGCCCGGGCCGCTCGCAATCGTCTCGCTGCGCAGACGGCGGACCCGGCAATCCTCGGCGGCGATAGCCCTGTCGGCAATATCCTCACGGGATGGCGATAAGTCATGGCCGGTAGCGCATTCCTGCCGGTCATTGGTCCGTCCTACACGCTCCCTGACCGCAAGACCGCCATTCAACGGGCAGTCAATCTCTATCTCCAGCAGGTTGAGGGATTGGGCGAGGCACGCCAGGCCGTTCTCAAGAGCACGGATGGACTGTCGCAGCTCTACGACTTCGGCGCACCTGTGCGCGGTGCCCTGGTGACGGCCGACCAACGCGAATTCATCGTCGCCGGTGCAACGCTCTATGAATGGGTGTCCGGCGCCCCGGTGTCGCGTGGTTCGCTCAGTACGACGACTGGCGCGGTGAGCCTGTGCGCTGGCGAAACGCAACTCGTGATTGCGGACGGCGCATTCGGCTACGTACTGACACTGTCGACGAACGTATTCGGACAGATCACGGACCCGGATTGGCGCGGCGCAATCTCGGTGACCATCGTCAACGGAACGTTCGTGTTCGTTCCGCCTGGCAATCAGGAACAGTTCTACCTATCGGCCATCGACGATGCGACGACCCTGGACGCGCTCGACTTTTCCAGCGCTGATGCACAACCGGGCGAGATTGTCACCAGCCGCGAGCTGAAGCAGGAGACGTACTTTTTCAAGCCGTTCTCGACCGAGGTTTGGGTCTACGACGGAGAGGCTGATTTCCCGCTGGTACGATACAACTCGGTTCCCATCTCGGTCGGCGCAGTCGGCCCGGGCGCGGTCATCGAGGCCGCCGACACCCTGATTTTCGTCGGCCGCACCAAGCGCGGTACCGGCATCGTCTACGCGATGCAAGGTCATCAGCCTGTGCGCATCTCGAACACTGCAGTCGAGACTGCGCTCCAGGCGACTGGTGTCGACCTGAGTAAATGCACGCTGTGGGTCCAGCAAAAGGCGGGCGCGGAGTTCGTGTGCGTCAATGCTCCCGGCATGTCGACCTCCTGGTGCTGGGATGCTGCAAGCAAGCAGTGGCACGAGCGCGGCGAGATGGTAAATGGCGCTTGGACACCGTTCCGAGTCGAGCGCGTGGTTCCAGTGGGATCGATCTTCCACGCATTCGCCGGCAACATCATGTACAGGATGGGCGACGATATCTACACTATCGGTAGCGCGCCATTGGTGCGCTCGCGCGTATGGCCGCACTTTCCGAATCCGGCCATGGAACCGATCACAATCCGGGGCCTGGAATTGATGTGCACAACCGGGTATGGTGGTCAGATCATGTTGCGCATCAGTAAAGACGGTGGGTCCACATTCGGCGCCTGGCTGCTGCGATCACTCGGTGCGATTGGCCGCTGGCTGCAGCGCGTCCGATGGATGCCGCTGGGTGGCGGAACCGACATCGTTTTCGAGCTGCGCGTCTCCGACGCTGTGCCGCTGACCATCGTCCAAGGTACGGTGGACGCATGACTACGACGCTCACCGTCCCGAAGTCGAACATTCCCATTGGGACTGTCGTCATTGGAGGCGCCACATTCGAGGTTCCACAACACCCGGAGTTCGTTCGGTTCTTCAGCGACCTGGCTCGCCGAACGGGCGGCGTCACTGCGCCGACGAACACCGAACTGTCCAGTGGCGTTGCCGATGTCGCGAGTTCGGTGGCCACGCTTGACAACGAGGACGCTGCCCCCCGGTCAAACCCGGAGGCGCGGGAGGCGCTGCGTGCGGTGGACGAGCTGCGCAACGAACTCGCATCCCTGCGCGGCGACAATGACGGATTGCGCCGGCGCATCGAACAACTCGAAGACAAGACACCGTGACCACACTATTTCGCGCTGCATAAGCGCAAAGGGGAAGTATCATCACCATCTCCTATTCAAATTTCTTCGCCCCCACGGTTCTAGGAATCGCGGCGGCAACGCTCATGACGGTTCCATCGTCTCCGCTGACCACGCTTCTGCGCGGCGGCCGAATCCGTCTGGTGAACACGACTGGTGCAGCCGTCACGGCTACGCTATATGCGGTTCCAAGCGCAGGCACGGCTGCGGCTGGAAATGCTTTCGTCAGCGCGAAGTCAATCGCTGCGAACGACTACCTCGATGTGGATGTGCCGATCATGCCGGCTGGCGCCACGCTGCAGGCCCTGGCCAGCGCCGCAACGTCGATCACTGCGCACATGGTCGGCGGGGGGTTGTACTCGTGAGCGAGCAGGACACCATCATGCGGCGGACCGCATGGGACATGTATTTCGCGTCTGTCGTGAGTATGAGCCTTCATCCCGGGACGACCCGCGACGCCGCGACGCCGCGCACCATCGCCGAATGCGCTGCCATCGCCGATGAGATGCTTGCCGCGCGCGATGAACGTGCATCGTGGGGTGAGCTATGAGCGAGCATATTCGGCTCATCGCATCCGGCCTCCCTGTGGGCGCTGTTCACTGGGCGCTGTTGGAGCGCCCGGAACTGTGGAACCAGAACACTGCGCGGACAGAAAACCCGGACTCTCCCCATCATGGCCTGTCCGACATCTGGGCGCGCTATGCGCCTCCTGGCGTTGACGGTCAGCAGCCGCATGCGTCCAAGTGGTACCCCTGCGCAGACGCCCTAGGCGTCCGCGAACTGGTGTACCCGCTGATGCGTGATGTCGGCGGCGTTGAGCTTGGCGGCGTGCTGATCACCCGGATTCCCCCGGGTGGAATCTGCCGACCACACGTCGATCGCGGATGGCATGCAGGCCACTATGAGAAGTTCGGCGTGCAGATCGCCAGCGCTCCGGGCCAGGCGTTCCATTTCGAGGACGGTCAACTTGTCACCAAGCCAGGCGACGTATTCTTGTTCGACAATTCGCACACCCATTGGGTGACCAATGAATAGACTTACGAGCGGATCACGATGATCGTGTGCATCCGCCGAGGGGACTAACATGCCGTGGGGTGTTGCTGCCGCTGTGGGTGCCGTTGGCGGTGCTCTGATTTCTTCCAATGCTGCCAAGAGCGCTGCGAACACGCAGGCGAAAGCCAGCAATACCGCGCTGGCTGAGCAGCAACGCGAGTACGACATCAACCAGGCCAACCAGCAGCCGTATTTGGATGCTGGGAAGGCTGCGCTGTCGCAGTACCAAACTGCGCTCAATACGCCAACGACGGCCGCCGATGTCATGGCGAACGACCCTGGCTATCAGTTCGGACTCGACCAAGGGCAAACCGCGCTGGATCGCAAGATCGCTGCCATGGGCGGCCGGGTGTCGGGTGCTGCGCTCAAAGCAACCGATCAATACGCGACGAACTACGCGACGACGGGCTACAACTCCGCATATCAGCGCAGCCAGGATCGTCTGAACCGGCTCGCCGCTCTGGCGGGCCTGGGGCAGACCGCAACCAGCGCGAGCGCGGCGTCCGGCAATGCTTCCACGAATGCGATAACTGCATTGCAGACCTCGCAAGGTGATGCTAGTGCTGCCAGCAGCTTGGCGCAGGGCAATATCTGGGGCAACGCCGGCAACCAGCTCGCAGCAATCGCACAGCGCTACTACTCGCCGACGACCAGCAATACCGGCTACACAGTCGGCGGCAGCTCAGCGTCGAACGCAGCCGACAACATCGACGCGGGCGGCGGCTGGAACCCGTCTGACATCCGACTGAAGCGTGATCTCGTGGCCGTGGGCACTTCTCCGCGCGGGTTTACGGTCTACACCTGGAACTGGCGCGCTGACGGAACGCCCGCGCGTGGCGTCATCGCTCAGGAGGTCGCCCAGAGCGACCCGGATGCGGTCCGTGTCGGCGCGAACGGCTTCCTCGAAGTCGATTACAGCAGGGTTTGACCATGGCATCGAGCAACCTACAGCGTGAATCCGGGATGAAGAATTCGCCGAAGCGCAATCGAGCACTCCTGAGCTTTGCATTCGGAAGAAATTCCGCTGAGCTTGACTATTCGTCCATTCACCTTCAATCGAACTCCCCAGACGCCTGCACTCGTTTCCTCGACGCCGATGAACCCAGAAATGGTGTTTCGGAGGATGCCTCTGCGGTTTTGTCCGTTGAGTGTTGGCGTGACATCACGCAGGTTGCTGAGCCTATTGTTCGTCGGATTTCCGTCGATGTGGTCAAGGTGCTGTTCTGGCCACTTTCCGGTGGCATGGAGCCATGCAAGCCTGTGGCCAAGGTAGGTGGCCCCATCCAGTCCGATGACGACGTATCGGTCTTTTCGGTGATAACCCGCCACGTCGCCAGCCTTGCGATGGCCCTGGCGGTTCAGGCGCCATGTGAATGCGCCCGTGGTCTGGTCGTAGTCAAGAAGCTCGCGCAGACGCTGCGCGGTAATATCGGCCTTAGCCATGATGCACTCCAGTTGCTGATTGGTCAGAGGCCCCAGCGTGTTTCCGCACGTCTGGGGCTTCGCTATTGTGGAGCCTGACGTGGCATCGAGCAACATCTTCGCTCAATATCTGCAGCCTGCACGCAGCGTTCTCGACTACTCGAACGACTACGCTAAGGCTGACCAGCTCCGTAACCAGAACGCCATGCAGGCCATGACGCTGCAGCAGGCCGCCGACGCGCAGGCCCAGCGCAATGCTTTGCGGGCAGCGGTGCAAGGCGGTCAGATCGACCTGACTTCGGCTCCGGGCCAGGCGCAAGCCCTGGCTACCGCGCCTGATGTCGCCCCGGCGCTGATCTCTTCGGTTCAATCAGGCCTGACATCCGCCGCAAAGGCGAAGCTCGATACCGCATCAGCTGGGGAAAAGGAAGCGCTCACCGGAAAGACGAAGCAAGATACGGCGATTGTTGCGCACCAACAACACCTGCAAGCGCTCGCGACGGTCAACACGCCGCAGGACGCAGTGCAGTGGGTAGTCGATGGCGTCCGCTCTGGAACCCTGCCGGAACAGGGTTTGCCGCAGGCCCTGCAAGCGATTCAGGCGGCGTCCGCGAGCCCGCAAGCCTTCGCGCAATGGAAGGCTGGCGTTCAGCAATCCGGCGTGACCGTACAGCAGCAACTTGAGATGACTGCACCCAAGCCCACTGAAATGCGCCTGGGTAACGTGGTGAAGACCATCGACATGAACCCGCGCAGCCAATCCTTCGGGCAGGAGATCGTCGGCGCGCAGAATGTCGGCATCAGCCCTGACGCTCAACTCTCATCGGAAACGTCGCGCGCAAACAACGCTGCAACCATCGGCTCGGAGAATTCCCGGGCTGCAGCACAACGCGCCACGCAACTCCAGATCGCGGGACTTGGGGAAAACGGCCAGATATCGCCGAATCTGGAGGCGGAGGCGCAACTCGTCGCAGCCGGCCGAGCGGCACCTCCGACCGGCATGGCCGCCACGCGTCCGGCTGCGGCAACGCTCATGGCCCGCGTGGCTCAGATCAATCCCGACTACGACGCTACGACATATGGTGCCAAGCTGGCCGCAGCGAAGGGCTTTACTTCTGGCCAACAGGGCAATGCGCTGCGATCCATCGCAACGGCCAATGAGCATTTGAGCCAACTCGATACTCTTGGGGATGCGCTTCAGAATGGTCAACTTCCGGTTGTCAACCAGATCGCCAACCAGTTCGGAGTCCAGACGGGCGCTGCGCCGGCGCAGGTATTCAATGCCGTCAAGGGTGTTGTTGCACAGGAAGTCGTCAAGGCCATCATTGCCGGCGGGGGCTCCGTCGGAGAGCGCGAAGAGGCCGCGAAGGCATTCAGTGCAGCCAGCTCGCCCGCGCAGCTCAAGCAGACGATTGCCGCATACCGCACCGTCATGGGTGCTCAGCAGGCGAATCTGATGGAGCAACGCCGCGCAGCCGGCCTGTCAGATGCAACTGCGCCGCGCTATGGTGGTGCGGGCGCAACGCCGGCCGCCGCATCTTCAGACGTTCCCGCTGACATCGCCGCCATTCTGGCGAAGCATGGGGGCGCCAAGTGACGACCCGGGCCGACATCTACACCGCGATCCGCAACGCTGACGCGGCCGGCGACACGGCGAGCGTCCAGAAACTTGCGGCATATCTCAAGACGATGCCGGCCGACGCCGTGCCGCAGCATGTCAACTCGCCAGAGATGACGGCGAAAATCAACAACGACGCCATCAGCCAGGACGCGCAGGCAGGCCCGTCATTCCTCGGCGAACTCGGTAGCCAAATCGGAAACCTGGCAGCCGGCGCGGTGCGTGGCGCGGGAAGCATCGGCGCGACGCTGCTGTATCCGGTTGACAAGGCCACCGATATCATCCAAGGCGATCGTGGCAACAGCCTGTCAAATCTCGTGACCGGTCAAGCGCCAGTCAGCCGCAATCAAGAGCGCCGCCAGGCGATGACCGATGCGCTTGGATCGCTCGGCGCAGATACGGAGTCGCCTGCATTCAAGGTCGGCCGGATCGGCGCGGAGATTGCTGGAACGGCGGGCGCCGGTGGCGCGGCCGCCAACGTGGCCGGCCGCATTCCCGGCATTGCGCCGGCGCTGGTGACTGCCATTCGAACTGGCGGCATGACCACCGGCGCACCTGCGGGCATCGTCAACTCGCTCACCCGTGTGGCTGGCGGAGCGATAAGCGGCGGCCTGGGCGCTGGATTGGTCGACCCGGATCAGGCTGGCGGCGGTGCACTGGTGGGAGGCGCATTGCCTGTTGTCACGCAGGCGGCCGGCGCGGCCGGCAATGCAATCGGCAGGCTTGTGCGTGGTCCGGCGCAGCCTGCGGATGCTCAGGCCGCTATCCAGGCGGCACGCGACGCTGGGTATGTCATCCCTCCGACGCAGGCGAACCCGACTCTCTTCAATCGCGCCCTGGAAGGATTCTCTGGGAAGCTGACGACGGCGCAGAATGCCAGCGCACGCAACGCGGCGACCACCAATCGACTCGCAGCAGAAGCCATCGGCTTGCCCGGCGATACCATGCTGACGCCCGATGTTCTCACCAAAGTGCGCCAACAGGCCGGCCAGGCGTATGCAGCGCTTGACAATGCAGGAACGATCACTCCTGGCCCGGAATACACGGCGGCGCTGGACAAGATAACCGAGCAGGCCAAGAAAGCAGCAGCCGGATTTCCCGACGCTGCCGCTGATCCGATCATTGCCAAGATCGATGCGCTCCGCAGCCCTTCCTTCGATGCATCGGCGGCTGTTGCACAAACACAACAGCTTCGCAATGCAGCAGATGCTGCCGCGGCGGCCGGCGATAAATCGCTGGCGCGTTCGCTGCGTCAAGGATCGGACGCTGTAGAGGATGCCATCGCTGCGCATCTCCAGTCGACGGGTCAAAGCCAGCTCCTGGACGACTTCCAGGCCGCGCGCCAGCAGATCGCCAAGACCTACAGCGTGGAGAAGGCACTCAACGCCGAGACGGGAACCGTGGATGCGAAGAAACTGGCGGCGCAGTTGCAGCGTGGGCGCCCGCTGTCTGGTGGCCTTGAGGACGCGGCACGATTTGCCGCTCGGTTCCCGAAGGCAGCACAGACG
>Ga0213917_1000216_pt1 | contig 10985 bp, 16 predicted proteins | sample McNCre117MG_FD_161051 | JGI IMG/M metagenome (GOLD analysis project Ga0213917, IMG submission 161051) | Freshwater microbial communities from McNutts Creek, Athens, Georgia, United States - 1-17 MG | ecosystem: Environmental > Aquatic > Freshwater > Creek | place: USA: Georgia | collected... | reverse complement strand
GCGACCAAAGAAACGATCGAAGTCCCGCAGATCACCCCGTCGGGCGGCCTGCTGCTGCCCGGCTTCGCGATGCCGACGGATCCCGTGGCGATCGCGGCGGCCCAACAAGCGGCGGCCGTCGCGCGGCGCGAGGCCTGGACCGTCCAGGAGTACATCGACGCCTATGCACGCGCGCATCCGCGCCTGGACATCGACGAAGCCGAGGCGGTCATTCGGGACCGACTGGGCGTGAAAGACTTCAACGACATCCTCGACCGGATCCCGACCGGCGAACTCAAGGACGTGCTCGAAGGCGTCATGCCGGTCATCCGGGCGCCGGCCGCCCAAGGGGTCCTGCCCATCGGCGAGGCGGCGATCGTGCCCGCGCCGGTCACGGTGGCGTCCTCCTCGGATCTCGGCGGCGGCGTGAACGAAACGCGGGTGGTGCAGGTCGCGCAGATTAACGGCGTCGATCTCCCCGCGCCGGAGTCCTTCATCTGGAAACCGGAGAGTGGCGAGACCTCGCAACGGGACAGCGTCGACCGCCACGACAGCGCGCCGCTCTGGCAACGCGAAGTCATGGCCAAGCGGGTCGACGACCGCCTGGGGACCGGCCTCATGGTGCAGACCTTCGCCGGGACCATCGAGGACGATCACGGGATGCTGATGAAGTTCGTCGAGGATGGGGAGGACACGCGCCTCCAGGACGCCGATGAGGCGACGCGGATGGTCGTGTTCGACTTGATCATCGGCAATACCGATCGCCATGGCGGCAACCTGATGCGCGACCCCTCCGGCCAACTCGTCGCGATCGATCACGGCTACAGCTTCCCGGCGCCGACGACGCCGTCGCCGGGCAATGGGACGTACGGCGGGATGACCGGCGACGAGGCGTCGGTGATGGGCCTCCAGGAATTCCGATCAGTCGCGGCCTCGTGGTTTCAGGTTCAGCGCGGCGGTCTCGATCCCGAGGTGGCGGCACGGCTCGCCGACGCGATCGACACAGCGGATTGGAACGGCGTAGCCGCCGGATCCGCCCTCACATCCGAGGAGCGGGAGGCGTTGCTCGAACGCGCGCAGTTTGTCGGGGCCAAACTCCGCGACGGGACGCTCGCGGACTATGTGCGGGCCCATTACGTGCCGTGGTAGCGATCTCGTGCGATACTGAATAGCTAGGAGGAATTCGTCATGCGCCTGCGGGTCTGGTGGGTCCGCGATCCCGACACGCTCGATCTCTTCGGCGACGCCGTCGTCGACGATCGGGGCGTGGTGCGCCTGACCGGCTTCGGGGCGGGTGAGGCCGAGCACTGGACGCAGCACGGGCTGCGCGTCGGCTCGCCGGCCGGCTGGTTCCAGGTACCGATCACCTGGGGCGAGGTCTTTCTTCAGGCGCTCGCGTGGACCTATGCCGGCGCCTCGCGGCTGCGGGTCGTCCCCGACGGCTTCACGATCTGGCCGATCGACCGACTCGTCAAGGCGTTACGGGACCAGACCGGCACGGGGCGATTAGTCCTGACCGGCGGGCGTGGGACGCCGCCGACGGTCGACGAGGTCGTCCGGGCGTATGAGGCCTTGACCGGACGGCGCCTGACGCCGGAGGAGGTCGCGGCGATGCGGGCGCGGCGTGCGGCGTTCCTGGCGGATCGATCCGGCACGACGTAGCCCATCGGCGCTATACTCATCCTTGGAACCGGGTCGAATGGTCGTCGTCATCAAGGATTTCTCGCTCCTCGCTGGCCGGCAGGTCTTGACCGCCGACGATTGGGAGGATCTCGGCACGTCCCTCGTCACCCGGATCGTCGACCGGACGCGCAATCGCGGCCTCGATGCGACGAATACGCCGTTCGTGCCCTACAGCGCCGGCTACGCGGCGCGCAAAGCGAAGGAAGTCGGCGCCGGCCCCGTCAACCTCACCCTCTCCGGCCAAATGCTCAACGACCTGCGGGTCGTCGCGTCGACGCCGTCCTCGTGCGACCTCGGGTTCTCCACCTTCGGGAGCGGATCGTCACGCGGCACGCTGATCCAGCGGTCCCGATCCATGGGCGCCAACGACAAGGCGTTCTACGCGACCGAAGGCGCGCACGGGAAAATCCGGAACTTCCTCGACCTGTCGGACGAGGATGAGCAATTTCTGGCGGACGCGATCGAGACGCTGATCGGGGAACGGTTGCAGGCCGACGAGGGCGTCGCATGACCGTGGAACCGATGATCTCCGGTCCTCGGCATGAGCGCGTCGTGCCGGCGCCGGGGTGCACGACCTGCCTCAAATTTCAACGTATCCTGAAGGACCAGACGACCTCACTCAGCCGCGCCATCCGTGCGCGCGATGAATATAAACGCTCGCTCGAATACCATGACGGGGCGGCGGGGTATTGGCGACGGGTCGCGAAGTCGGGCAATGAACTCGTGGGCCGCGCGAAGGGCTGGGCGCGGGATCCAGCGGTCGAGGTCGCCCTCGTGCGCCATGAACAGTTGGTCGTCGAAGCGGCGGCGCGGTTCGAGCAAGTCGATCGGGTAAAGTTGGCGCTGTGGGATCTCTGGCGGAATCTGCCGGAAGGCGATGCAACGCGGACCGCGTTGCAGCAACTATGGGGTGACCTGTGAACCGACGTATCTTCGGCCCGTATGTGCTCGCGCTCGATCCGTACACCGAGACCGGCGAGGGCGGCAGCGGCGGCGGCGGCGGCGACGCGACGGCGAAGGCGGAGGAGGCGATCAGGCGCGCGCACATGGAACGCGACAAGGCGATCGGCCAACTCGACGCGTTGCGGACCGAGATCGACACGATCAAGAAAGCGGGCCTGACCGACGCGGAGAAGAAGGAATACGACGACCTCAAGAAAAAGCAGACGGCCGCCGAAGAGGATCGGAAACGTCGCGAGGGCGAGTACGACTCGCTCAAGGCGGAACTGATCGCGTCGCACAAGACCGATCTGGAGAAAGTGAAGACCGACGCCGAGAAGGAACGGCAGGCGCGGCTCACGCTCGAAGCGGAGTATGCCGGCGAGAAGATTCAGAACGCGTTCGCGTCGACGCCGGACTATTTCGGCGGCGCGACGGCCAAGACCGTGCTCTCCCCCTTGACGGCCTTCCGGGCCCTGCGCGAGTATTGCGCCTGGGAGCCGGTCGAGATCGGCGGCGTGAAGCGGTCGCAAATCGTGGTCCGGAAACCGGACGGGACGCGGATTCTGGGGGAGGACGGCAACCCGCCCCCCTTTGCCGAAGCCATCGGCAAACTGATCGCCTTGTTGCCTGACAAAGATCAAATTCTGCGCGGAAGCCAGAAGGCCGGGAGCGGAAGCTCCGGCGGATCGAATGATGGACCTGGAGACATCGATCTCGACCATCTGACGGACGCGCAGTTGCGGGATCCGAAAGTGCGTCGGGCCCTCCGAGACCGATCCGCCAACGCGGGTGGGATCCAAATGGGCCGCGCCTTCACCGGAGACGGACTGGCGAAAAAGTAGACGGTCGCGATCGGTCTCCCCCTTGATGACGAGGAGCCCGATATGCGGAGTTTGAAGTTTCTCACGCAGTCGCCGGACGGCCTGCTGCACGCGTCCGAGACGACCTCTACCACGCTGACCGAAGTCATCCGACGCGAAGCCTACGCGCAGTCGGTCCTCTACTTCGCGGAGCGCCTCGGCGTCCGCGATTTCGTCGCGTTCAAGGATCTGACCGGCGAGCAGACGCTCACCGCGTCCTTCCCGATCTACGACAAGGTGTCGGCGACGGCGATCGCGGAGGCAACCGATTTCACCACGAACTCGGCGATCGATACGTCGGGCACCGTCACCGTGACGGTCTCCGAGCATCAAATCCGGTTCGAGGTCACCGACCTCTCGATCGGCGCGACGGTCGACGACATCATGGGCACGCCGCGCGCGTCCGTGGCGGCGGCGGCGGTCGCGGAAGGCGGGATCGCGGGACAGGCGGCGGCCGAAGCCTTGCAGCGGTTGCAGGACGCCGATCTCACGGCGCTCTTCTCCGGCTTCGACTCGTCGACTGGCGACAACGACGGCGCCCTGACGACGACGTTGTTCCTCGACGCGATCAAAACGCTCAACATCAACAACATTCCGGCCAATCCCCGGATCTCCGTGCTGCATCCGCGCCAGTGGGGCAACCTACTGCCGAATCTCGACGACGCGGCCGTCTTCGGCGCGCAGGGGCAGGAGATCGTCTCGACCGGCATCGTCGGCCGGATCTATGGCGTCTCGATCTTCGAGACCGCCAACGTCGGGACGGCGACGGTGTCGGGATCGACGGTGCTCGCCGGCACGGTCATGCACCCGTCGGCGGCGGCGCTCGCGCAGAAAGGTCGCATGGGCCCGCTCGCCGTGCAGCGTGACGAATCGAAGCGCGTCACGGAACTGAACGGCGTCGGCGTGTGGGGGGAGTCCGAGTATCGCGGCGGCGCCACGACCAACGGGCGCGGGGGCGCGGGGATCTTCCTCTACAGCAACAGCACGTCGTAGGTCGTCGATCGTAGTGGCGTGGAGGGCCGTCAAGGCGTGGATTGCGCGTGGTGGGGGCTGGGAGCCCGCCGCCGCGTCGACGTCCTGGCCGCCCTCCTTTTCCGAGCCGGTGCCGGAAGGCGCCGCCCTCTGAGGGTCTGGTATGGAACGACCGACCGTCTTTAAGTGCGTCCCGCTCAATCTCGAATGGGTTGCGAACGGCAAACTTGATCTCAAGGCGATCTATCGCCGTCCGGTCCGCGACGAGTGGACGCTGGAACAGAAAGTCGATGCCGAGGGCCTGCCGATCTGGGATCTGACGGGGCCGTTGCCCTTGCGTCGGCACATGGACTACGTTCGGAAAGGCTTCGAGTACATCACCCTCGCGGATCTCAAGTCGCTGAATGACGTCGCGCCGTTTCTGCGCGCGGCGGGGCTGGATCCGCATAGCTTCATCATGGATCCGCGCTCGGGCCCCTGGAATGATCAGTTCTACCTGACGTCCCAGAAGGTCGTCGACTCGGCGAAGATGGTGGAGTTGCGAAAGCTGGTCCAGGAGTTCGGCTCGAAGGCGGTCGAGGCCTCGCGGCAGGAACACGAGCCCGGCTATCGGTTGCCGGCGGGGCTGCGGGATCTCCCCCCGGGCCCCGTCGCCGAGCCGGAGGATGCCGCCGCGAAAGAACCGCGCGGCCGGCGGACGGCGTGATCATGGACGTCCTGCAATCGCTGCAACTCGATGACGCGCCGCTCACCGTCCTCCATCTCGGGTGCGGACGCAAAGGCCGCGATCTGCCGCTCCGGCCCGAGTACGCCGATCGGCCGATCTCCGTGCTCTCCGTGGATCAAGACGCGCGCCTGCATCCCGACATCGTCGCCGTGCTCGGCGTCGATCCGCTGCCCCTGCCCGACGAGTCGGTCGACTACGCCGTCGCGATTCACGTGCTCGAACATATCGGGATGCAGGGCGAGACCACCGAATGGTTCGCCTTCTTCGAGGATCTGTACCGCGTGCTGAAGCCGGGCGGCGTGCTGCAATTCGAGTGTCCGCTCTGGTCGTCCGTCTGGTGCTGGGGGGATCCGACCCACACGCGCGCGATCTCGGAACAGGCGTTCGTCTTTTTCAATCAGGACGCCTATCGACGCGCCGGGTCGGCGATCTCGCCGTACCGCATCCAGTGCGATTTCGTCTTGAGTGACACCGAGCGGGTGCCGGATCCGCATCCCGACCTCGCCCGGCAGGAGCGATGGTCCCATCTGCGCGGCCTCCTCACGGCGCGCAAACCGTTCCGTCCCTGGTGGGCGGACGGAGGCGCCCTATGAGGCTCGCCATCGGGATCGTCATGACCTCGGCGTTCGCCGCGCCGCCGCAGTTCTGGGACTCGTACGAAGGGCTGATCTGGCGGCTCGCGTCCGGCGCGATCAATCGCACGTTGCCGCGTCATCTGCTGATCGAGGGCGCGCGCCGCATCAAGAGCGCGAAGTTTCCCACCGACGTCGCCCGCAATGAGATTTGTCGGAACATGCTGAAGGGCAACGAGGACTATCTCCTGTTCCTGGACGCCGACATGACGTTTCCGCTGGATCTGGTCGAGCGTCTCGTGGCCGAAGAGGCGCCCGTGATCACGGCGCGGTACCACGCCAAGAAACCGCCGTTTCACGCGATCGCGTTCGTGAAACACCGCACGCTCGACGGGCCGCATCGGTATCAAGCCGTCCACTACGGGCGGGGGGTCTTCGAGATCGAACGGTGCGGCGCGGGGGCCCTCTTGATTCGCCGCGACGTCCTCGACGCCCTGCAAGTGCGGATCGGCGACGAGTGGTTCCGCTATCAGCGCGGACCCGACGAGGCGGATCATCACGATTTCACCATCTCGGAGGATTTCTGGTTCTGCCAGCAGGTGCGCGAGGCGGGCTTTTCGATCTTCTGTCATTGGGACGTCGAGTGCGAACATCTCTCGACCCTGCCGATCACGCGCGAATCGAATCTGGCGTTTCTGCGCGCGGAACTCGAACGCCTGCCGCTCATGACCGAGGAGGAGCGCGCGCGGGTGCTCGCCTCCATGGTCGTCTGCGGCATGCCCGAGGGGCTGGAGATCGCGCCCGGGATCGTCGTCCCCGAGTATCAGGTCACGCCAGGGGAACGCTGATGGCGCCAATGAATTTCGCCAAACACGACGCCCTGCCGATCGGGCACGCGGACTGTCCGCGCGTCTGCGCGGCGTGGCAGCGACAAGTCGACGCGTCGATCGCGACGCACAAGGTGGCGCAGGCGGCGGCGGAGGCGCGACAGCATCCCCCGCGCGCAGGAGGACGACCCCATGGCCAAACCGTTCGGCAAAAGTAAGTTCGGATCCGGCGGGCGCTTCAAGGCGTGTCTGGCGTCGGGCAAAACGCCCGCGCTCTGCGCGGTCCTGGGCCGGCGCGCGCATGGCGGCAAAGCGATGGCGCGGGTCGCCACGAAGGGCCGGAAAGGGTAGGAGAGACGCATGGCGGCATGGACCTACAGCGGCTCGGCCACGACGCGGGACGAGCGCCTGACGATTCTCGACGGCGTGCGGCAGGCCTCGGGCGATGAGGCGGCGGTCGTCGCGGTTGCCGAGGCCATGGCCATGCACAACGACGAAGCGATCGACATCACCGTCCGAGGGTACACCATGGACGCGCACGGGTCGGCCGACCTCGACATCGAGATCGCGACCCGGCTCCTCTGGACCGCGCCATCGGCCGATGCGGTCAGGCTCGCGGACGCCGTAATTCTCTGGTTCGGCCATCTGGGGATCATCGAGACGTTTCACGTCGCCGAATCGTTGGTGGTCGTCAGAGCATAGGAGGCCGGGATGTCTTTTAGTCTCAGTGGAATCTTGCATTCCGCCGACGAGCGCGCCGCGCTGCTCGCCGGGCTCAAGCGGCAGGCCCAGGACGCGGCCGTCGAGCGGGCGGTCCGGACCGCCTGCGATGCGTTCCCGGCGACGCACACCCTCGACGTGACCGCCAGCGGGCATCTGGCAGCGGATGGATCCGGCACGTTGTCGATCAGCGTGCGGGCGATCGCGCCCGTGGCCACGGCTGAGGCGGATGTTCCACGTGGAACACTGCCGGCCGCGCCGGAGTAGCCGATGCCGGGCAAGAAGTCGATCCATACGGCGAAGTGGGATCGGTGCGTCAAAAAAGTGACAGCGCGAGGCACCGGGAACGCGTACGCGATCTGTTCCGCGTCGCTGGGGCGCGCGGGCACCTTCAAGAAGGGAGCGAAGCGGCGGTGAGAGAGGCGCTCCGCGAGTCCCTGGCGACTGGGCGACCGACCTACATCCCACGCGGGTCGATCGTGATCTGTAACGTGTGCGGCAAGCCGATCTATCGCGTCGAGGTCGGGATTGACGCGGGCGAGCGCGCCGGGCGGGCGATTCGCAAATTCGTGCCGGTGACGGCGCGCGACCTCGCGACGCTGATCGAGCGGCCGGATGTGCACGCCGGCACGCGCGCGTGGCTCAAGGCGCAATCCTGGGCGGCCCTGATGCACTATGCCGAGCAGATCCCGCGCCCGCTCGCGGGGGAGGCGCCCATCTGTCCGAAGTGTGGGCATTGCTGGTGCGAATACCGGACGGCGGAAATCGGCGACACGAACGATCGCGCGGTCGTGTTCGAGCCGCATATCATTCCGCCGCACACGACGGCGGCGCGTCTCCACCGACAGGCGGGCGATTCCCCGTTTCTGACGTAGCCGAATCATGTGGACGCAACTCGTACTGGTGACGGACGCGGACCTCGGGGCGATTGAGCCCCAAGCGACCGCGAGCGGTCGGCCGTGGGGACAGGACACGTGGCCGGTGGCGCGCGCCATGGCCATGGCCGATCTCCGCGTGTGGATCGATCTGACCTTCGCCGACATTCCGAGCGCGTCGGATCGCGTGCTCGAACGCTGGGCGTTCCCCTACGTCCTCGCGCACGACGGCGTCCGCTATACGAATGACTGGCAGGCGCAAGCTCGGGACGACAACGAAAACGATCTGCCGATCGGCGCCATCCTGGCCGACGCCAACGCGAGCCTGATCCCGGGCGCGGGGTGGACCTACGAGGGCGTCTACTTGAAGGTCGCGACGCCCAACGCGATCCCCTCCGTGCTCAGCGTCGACTACTACGGGCCCGCCGGCTGGACCGCCGTCGCGGTGACGGATGACACGGCGGTCGCGGGCGTCACGCTCGCGCAGACTGGCCGCGTCCGGTTCACCAACGGCACGCCGACCGATTGGGAGCCGGTCCGGCTGAATCAAGGGGACGAATACCTCTGGCTGCGGCTCCGCGTCTCCGTCGGGCTCACGCCCGGCGCCATGCTGACCCAGGCCGTGGCGGTGCGGCCGGCGGAGGCCTTGAAACGGTGCGCGGCGTTCCTCGCGATGGCGTACGTCAAGCGCGGGCTCGCCGACGGCGCGGCCGATCCGGCCTCGTGGCAGACGTCGGCCGACACCTACGAAGCCAAGGCGCGCGACCTCTTCGCGCAACTCCAGACCAACGGGATCGCGCTCGACCTCGGGCGATCCCAGGTCATCAACCCGGAGAGTCATGAACGTCTCGCCTCGGCCCCTGTCAAACTCGGACGCGGATAGGCCGCGCCGCGTCCTGGTCGCGGTCGTCCACAATCAACCCGTGGTCTACGCGCAGGCGGCGCGGTCGCTCGTGGAGATTGGCTGGGGTAATCGCGTTGGCGAGGCGAAAGCGTTGCACGGCATCGCGGAAATTTGTTTCGAGTGGCAAGCCGCCGGCCCTCGGGTCGACGTGCTCCGCAACCAAGCCGTCCGGGACGCGCGCCACCTGGACGCGACGCATCTCCTGTTTCTCGACGCCGACATGACGTTCCCCAACGATCTCCTGCCGCGCTTCCTCGCGCACGTCGCGGCGCCCTGGCAGATTGTCGGCGGCCTCTACATCCTCAAGACGCCGCCGTTCGCGCCCGTGGCACTGGTGCACGAACGGCGGGAGGCGGACGGACTCTGGTGGTTCGATCACGTCGATCTGACCGGCACCGAGACGACGCTATGCCCGGTGGACGTGATCGGCATGGGCTGCACGCTGATCCCGATGGAAGCGTTCGACGGCCCCGAGCCGTGGTTCTACTATCGCGACGATCCCGAGGGCGAAGGCCGGGTGAGCGAAGACGTCGCCTTCTGTCAGGACGTGCGCGCGCGCGGGTTCACGATCTGGCTCGATCCGACGGTCCACTGTGGCCATCTCGGTCTCGAGCAGCGGGACATCGCGTGGTGGTATGAGTTTCGCCGGCTCCGGGCGGCGTGCCCGCTGCAGGTGGAGGCCTAAAGGGGCATGGCGGCCGAGACGCTCGTCGACATCTTGCAGGCCATCACGGCGGTCCTCAACGCCGAGCCGCTCCGGCTGGTGCCGTCGCGGATCGCCTTGCAGGCCGCCCGGCAATCGAATCTGGTGGTCGACCGATCGTACTGGCTCGACGACGGCGGGCTCGTGAGCAATCGCCCGATGGGCGCGCATCGCGCGGCCCGGATTGACGCGGTGGATCTCGCGGTCCTTTTTCGCGGCGCGTTCGCGCAGGAAGCGCAACGCCAAGGGATTCTCGACCTGCTGATGCAGATCGAACGGGCGCTGATCGCGGATGGCGAGGCGCAGGGCTATCATGTGACGCTCGCGGGTCATGGGGTGAAGCGGTTCGGAAAAGACCATCTCCTCGGCACGTTGCGCGTCACGGTGGATTACGATTTCTCCGAGGCTACTCCATAGGGGAGGAACGGCATGGGCGTAACAGCACGGGTACTCAAGTGCGGCATCAAGACGTCGACGACATGGGGTACCGCCGTCGCCGTCGGGACCGGGAGCGGACAAGTCCTCCGGGAGGACTATCGGGATGATCCCGCCGTCGCCGTGAGCGAACAAGTCGCGGCGGGGGAAACCTTCATCACGCAAGTCCAGGCCGGGCGCGTGCAGGCGGTCCGGCTCGCGATTCCGATGTTCTTACATTACAGCGATGCCTTCCAGAATATGTTCTGGGCGCATTGCCTCGGCACGGGGGGCACCGCGCCGTCGCAGGTCGGCACCACGACCGCATACACGAACACCTTCGAGCCCGATACCAGCGGGCGCGTGGGCCTGTTCGCGACGATCGTACGCGACAAGTCCAAGAAGATCATCGAAGTCCCCTCGGCGAAGTTCACGGGGTTTTCGATCAAGTTCGGCGAGAACGGCCGGGCCGAGGTGATCTGGAACGCGATCGGCATGAAGGCGATCGAGAACTCGGCGGTCAACACGGCGAGCCAGATCGCCGCGCTCACGTTCCCGCCGGCCGGCATGCGCGCGTTCTTCGAGCAGGTCGTCATGCGCTTCAACGCGCAGGGCGGCGCCGGGTTGCAGGCGTCGGATTCGATCACCGGCCTCGCCAACGGGACGGGGCTCACGGATCTGTCCGTCACCTTCACCCAACCGCTCGACGAGAAATACGTCGGCGGCGTCACCGGCATCATCGAGCCGTTGGACAACGGCTGGCCGTCGATCGAGTTGACGCTCACCTTCGCGCGCCTCGACGACGTG
>Ga0213917_1000215_pt1 | contig 10990 bp, 16 predicted proteins | sample McNCre117MG_FD_161051 | JGI IMG/M metagenome (GOLD analysis project Ga0213917, IMG submission 161051) | Freshwater microbial communities from McNutts Creek, Athens, Georgia, United States - 1-17 MG | ecosystem: Environmental > Aquatic > Freshwater > Creek | place: USA: Georgia | collected... | reverse complement strand
GATTTGCAGCTCACATTTGGGCAAAAGTTAATGCCTATTGTTGGGCAATTTGTGGGTGATTATGTCAAGCCTGCGATTGAGTTTGTTAAAAATCATGCGGACGGCATTTTGGAATTAGGCGGTGTTTTGTTGGGCATTTACGGAACTTATCAAACGGTTGCGGGTGGTTTGGTGCTTTGGAATGGTGGAATTGCCCTTGCAAAATTTCTAACGCCTATTCTATCGGGTGAAATAACGTTGCTCAATGCGGTTATGAAATTGAATCCTGCGTTTCAGATTGCGGCAGGTTTAGTGGTATTGGGGGGTGCAATTTTGTATGCATGGAATCATTTCGAGGGTTTTCGCGGCTTTTTGTACGGAATGTGGGAAGTGATTAAGGTTTTTGGACATCTTGTGTATGTGTGGGCTATTGCACCGCTTGTGGCATTTGGTGAGGTTATGGTGGGCGTTTTTTCGGGCAATCTGGGTTTGATTCAAACGGGCATGCAAGATGGGCTAACCGTATTGAAAACAATGGTGGGCGAATATGGTACGGCGGGATTACAAATTGGTCTAGCCTTTCAAAAAGGCTATGCGAATGGCACGGAAGCCTTTCGAGAGGGTCAAATTGTGCGCGACGGCGGTTGGCAAACCATGAAATCGAATGCGGTGACAAACGCTTTTGTTGCGAAAAAAGCAGCAGACGACCCCATAAAAGAACCCGCAAAGCAAAAAGCAGAAGGCATTGCGGGTGGTGGTCGCCAAGTGCGCAATATTAGCATCACGATTCAAAAGCAGGGCGTGGACAATATTACGATTCACACCGTGAATATGCAACAAGGGCGTGATGAGATTAAAGAGATGTTTTTACGGATGTTTGTGGAAACGGTCAATGCGGCAAATCAGATTCAATGAATGAATTTAGTGTTAACGAGCTGTATAAACGGGCTTTTGGGGTGGAGCGCGGAGAGCCTTTTAATGAAAAGGAGTTGCGTGTGGATAAAACGGCAGGGAAACTGCCTCAAAATTCAGCTTACGATTATGTCGCACAAGACCAAGCCGAAGATTCCTTTTTGCGCATTCGCAAACTATTGAATGTCAAACTGTTAAGTGGTGCAAGTGTTTTTATGCCGCTTAAAATAGGGGATTTGGTTTTTCCAAATGAACCTACGATGGATGTGACGACTCGAAAACAGATTGTCGAAACCGTCTTGACGAATGCGAATGGAACGGTCAAAGAATTGATTTCGACGGGCGATTACGAGTTTACGATACGCGGTGTAGTCATAAACCAACGGTCTAAAACGGTATATCCCGAAGGGATTGTGCGAGATATAAACGCGCTTTACAAGCGTCGGGAGGCATTTCCTATCTTGTGCGCATTAACGGAATTGCTTGGCGTGCGGCGAGTGGTGATGAAAGATTTCAAATTGCCGTCCATGATAGGCATTCAACACGCGCAAGCATACGAATTAACAGTAATATCTGACCATGAATTTGTATTATATTTAAAATAAAATACATGTTTTACGCGCTGGATTGTCAAATAACGATAGGGGATAAGCAATTCGACGCGGTTCACGAGGTCGAAATAACGACTTCGGGCAAAATTTTGGAGGACACTGCAACGATAAAACTGCCGTCCATTTGCAAGATTCACCAAAATGGGCAGTTTACTTATGCGCAACCGACCGCTTCAGCCTTCGCCATCGGCGAGGAAGTGGTGATAAAATTGGGTTACAATGGTGTTTTGAGGAAGGAATTTCATGGATTTGTGAAGCGAATTCTTCCTGATACGACGGTTAGTATTGTTTGTGAAGACGCTACTTTTTTGTTGCGCCGAAAGCGGTTGCATCAATCGTGGCAATCTGTAACGGTAGAGCAAGTGATTCAATTTGCCTTAGACGGCACAGGCGTAACGATTGATTGTAAAGTCCCAACGATAAAATTTACGCATTTTTATCTGCGCGACACCACTCCTGCGCAAGTTTTGCAGGAATTGATTGAAAAATATGGGTTGACTATCTACTTTAACGGCTTCAAAAAGTTGTACGTTGGGTTAGGTTTCGACTTAAAAGATATAAAAATTGTCCGATATGATACGGGTGTGAATGTGATTTCGGACAATTTAGAGGTAATAGATTCGGAGGATACTCAAATCAGGGTTAAGGCAATCGGTTTTAAGCCCGACGGGACGAAAGTGGAGGCGGAAATTGGGGACGGCGCGGACGAAGACAAAGGAATTATTTTGCGCAAAAAGCCCCAAAAAACGATTCAAACGGTTTTTAAACCCGACAAATCGGATGGCGCGGAGGTTCGGACCCTGCATTTTTACAACGTTCACGACCGTGAAGCCTTGAAAGAAATGGCGCGAGCCGAGTTGCGCAAGCGAAAGTTTACGGGTTTTAAGGGCGGCTTGACTACTTTTTTGATTCCGTTTGCCAAAGTTGGCGATACGGCACGATTGATTGATAGTATTTATCAGCGCGGCGACGGCGATTATATTATTGAAAAAGTAGTTACAACTTTTGGGACATCGGGTGCGCGGCGAAAGGTGGAAATTGGGTTAAAAATCAAATAGATGGATTACAATCAGGCATTTCGGGATACTATCACTGGGTTTCAAACGCTGCCAAATATTTTTAGGCTTGGGACGGTGGAAAGTTATAGTGGTGAAGGCGAGTTCATCGCAGTTAGGGACTTGCTTACGGACATTGTTTATTACGATATTCCATTGAAAGTTGTGATAAATCAGGAAGACCAAAAAGTGATTTTAGTGCCTGATATTGGAAGTTTTGTAACGGTTGGGTTGGTAAATGAAAGGGTCGTTTTGATACAATGTTCCAAAATAAAGGAAATCAAAGGGCAAATTGGCTCGACTCAATTTGGAATTAGTGCCGACGGAATTCAAATGGAACGCAATGGAATGAACCTGAAGGAGGTTTTGTGTGGTCTTTTTGACGAGTTAACGGCTTCTTTTTTGGCGATTCAAGGCGTTGTTAAAGTTCCTGTAAATACGCCCAAGTACGATATTTTGAAAAACAAATTAAAAATTATTTTCAAGTAATGCCATACGACGTACTGTTAAATGATTTTGATTTAATTTTTGCCAAGGGCGATTTGGTCGTTGGCGAATCAACGGAACAAAATCAGGCGTTGCTCTTGATGACAAACGCAGGCGAATGGCGTGAATCGCCGATGGTCGGGGTTGGATTAAGTCGGTTTTTGAACGACGAAACGGATGGTGCAGCATTGGCTGCTTCGGTAAAAATCGCATTTGAACAGGATGGGATGCGCGTAAGTCGCGTTTTTGCGGCGGCTAATCAGACAATTCAGGTAGATGCAACTTATTAATGTTGGGCAGGGGCAGACACTTGCCGATATTGCATTGGTTTACGGAGGACGGATAGAGTCGATTGCAACGATAGCGATGGCATTGGACAAAGGGTTGACCGACGAAATTTTAGTGGGGATGCTAAAAATCCCAACGTTTTCGGAGGATAAAATACTCTTTTTTGCCGACAAGCCGCCCGCAACCAATCTTGAAATTGGGAAAGAAGGGGTTGATTTTTGGGAAACGGAATCGGAATTTTTAATTACATAATGAAATGGCGCGTAGTATATCGGAAATTCAGACTGAAATATTGGTTTCAATAGCCAATGATACCGTTTTGGCTGAGTTAAATAGCCCAAGCGCGACGGCTATTTATCGTCTGATTGCATACATTGTAGCGTCGTTTATATGGATATTGGAAGTTTTGTTTGATGCGCACAAAGTAGAAGTGCGCACTTTGATTGAAAGTCAAAAACCGCATACGCTGCGGTGGTATGTCAATCAAGTGAAAGCGTTTCAATATGGAGTGGATTTGAACGAATACGGTTTGTACGATAATGCAAATCGGACTGCGGAACAGGTTGCGAATCAACGGATTGTAGCGGAAGCCGCCGCGATTGAACTCAATGGGCGGGTCACAATTAAGGCAGTTAAGCGGGTGGGTGGTATTTTCGCGCCGCTTGCACCCTTAGAATACACGGCATTGAATGGATATTTGAGTGAAATTAAGGATGCGGGTGTTCGGATTGACCTAATTAGCCGAGAACCCGACAAGTTATATTTGTCGGTGGATGTTTTTTACAGCAGCCAAGTGTTGTCTCCGACGGGTGCGCGATTAGACGGAAACAATGAATCGCCTGTTAAAACCGCGATGATTGATTTTTTGCAAAGTGTTCCCTTTGACGGAATCTTTGTCAAGGCGAAATTAGGGTTTGCTTTAATGGCGGTGGAGGGCGTTGTTGTGACCGAAATCCGAAGTTGTCGGGCAACGCGCATCGATATTTCATTTCCGCAAAATGTGGACGTGTTTTATCAACCTTATTCGGGATGTTTAAGGTTTTACGATGATAATGATTTGATAATCAATTATATAGCCGTATGAAGTTTGAAGTTAATTTCCGAAAGTGGTTATTATGGATGCTTCCTGCGGTGTTGAGGCAGCCGCGCATCACGGCATTTATTGGGGCATTAGCCTCGCCTGTAGAACGCATTCATGCGGCATTGCTCATTTTTAGGCGTGTGGCGAATGAATCCGCTTGCGTCACGAGTCAGGTTTGCGTGTTGAGGGCTTATTTGAACCGTCGGTTTGACACCGCCGATGCGCGCATTGAAATTCGGGATGACAAGCTTTCGAACACCTATATATATATGGTGTCGGAAAATCGTCCTTTTTATTTGAGTGCGCATTTATCGGCGGCGGGTAGTGCGGATTTTGTGGTTTTGATTCCTGCGGTTTTGCGCGCGCAGGAGCAGGAGATACGCCGAGAAATAAATCGTTTTAAACTGATTACGAAAAAATTTAGAATCGAATATATATGAATCGCATTGATTTTTCGCAACCCAATGGTTTTCCGCTTGAAGCCGATGCAACGCTCGGTGGAATGCAGGAAAATTACACAAGTGCCATCAAAGCACTTGCGGCTGCTTGCGGAGACAATGTCATCGTGTCGGGTTTGGTGTCCAATAATGGGATTTGCTCGGAGGGGTGGATTGTTTTTGGAGGAGATTTGGTTCAGTTTAATGGCGGAGTTATATCGGATTATTTTCATATTCTCACTGATGTAGCGTCGCGGGCAAACGAAAATGGCGTATTGGTAGAGCGATATTTTACCAAATCGGCAGTTTTTGGACAACATCACTCGTTGCCGAACTATTATTTTGCGGGTTTGCAGCGACTTGCGCCTCAAGGCTTCGCGCAAAAAATGCTGATAGGCTTGGGTTCATTGGAAAGTGGAGTGATTTTGTCGGGTTGTGCTTTGGAGACCGACAATCAGATGATTCGGTTTAACGTAATGGAGGGTTTGGTTTTAATAGATGGCGAATTATTGAAATCGCCCCGTGCAGATAATTTATCAGGACAATGGTATTTGATGAAAAATGCGGCGGGTCAAGCAATGTTTTCGCCCAACGCGCCCAGCAATAGTGGATATATAGGGTTTGAAGTGGGCGGAACAGCTCAATATTACAAGGATGTTTTAGCGCGCACGAATGCTTATGTGGGTGAGATACGCATGATGGTAGTGCGTTCAACGGACTTTACGGAGAATGGATTGGGTCAAAACCGCATGAAAGGGTGGGCGATTTGCAACGGAGCGAATGGAACGGTGGATATGGGCGGTCGAACCCCATTTGGTTTTCAAAAAGATGCTGCAAAATACGGCATGTTAAACGCGGTGGGTGGCACTGAAAAAATGACACTTTCCGTTGTGAATATGCCTCCGCACAATCATCAAGGAGGGCGAACAGGGTCTGTGATGTCAAACACCGTAGGGCTTATGCGCAGGTCTAACGTGGGTGAAAACAATACTATATCCGCAGTGGATTCACAGAATAGTGGAGACGAACCCGATTTGATTAGTTCGCCGCAATATATCCCAATGGAAGGCGACGGACAACCTTTTGAAATACTGCCACCGCATAGAGTGGTATTATACATTCAGCGAATATGATTCAAGCAATTAACGTACTCAAAAGCTATTTTCGACGAGGCGCGAAGCCAACAGAGTCTCAATTTAGCGACCTGATTGATACGGTTTTTGCGAATAATGGTGCGCAGCAAGCCGAACAAATTCGGGTGTTGCAACAAGATTTGGAACGGCTGACGCTGGCTTTTGCCGATTTGAAAGTTCGGAAATTAGGGTCAGATACAATCGGTTATCTTATTACCGCATCGATTCCAAGTATTCTTAATCTGCCTTATTCGGGGCAGGTGGATGCGATTTGGAAGCGAACTGCACTCAGAAATGGTCAAATAGAGACTTCAGTACGATTTCTACCCGAAAGAAATGGCTGTATTGTGATAGACTCGTCAAGTCTTTCTGGTTTTTCGGAAGGAGAAGTGCTTGAAGTGATGTACGATTTTTATATTATTTAATATTTAAAAAAAAGAAAATGCCTTTAGTAACCGCAGCGACTTCTAAGCAAAAGCAGCTAAGTGCAAAACAAACCACTGGTCTTGTGGTGGAGGTTATTACACCTCCTGAGTGGATAATTGCGCAACCTGACATTGTGGCAAATGCTATCACAATTCCAGTTCCGCGCCGTCCTGTTGGTGCAATCAGTCGCGTAAAAGTGAAATTGAATGGGCTCGAGGAAGCCTTGCTTACACCTCCAGCCGCAAATATTGTGGATGACGCAGTGAATAATGTGACCAACATTAAAATTACTGGTTTTGCGGCATTCGCAATGGTGAATGACATCATTACGCTTGACCTTGCGTATCGGAACTGATGCTGAACGAGTTGCAACTATTCAACGCCCGTTTACGGGTTCGGACGCAAAATATAGGGATTTCTGACCTGCTTGACCCTACGATGCGTCCGCACACGATTACGGGAAGTGAGTCGGAAAACTGCTTTTTGTTGATGCAGAGTGGACAATTCATCACTTTGGGTGACAATCCCCCGCAAAAAGGGATTGTCACCATAATAAAATGCGATGTGCCGTCCGCCACCGTCGTATCCTCACAAAGTGGAGAATTAGCCTCGCTTTCTTTGAGAACGGGCGATTGTCTCACGGTTTTTGTGGTCGAAGGGCAATGGGATGCCGTGAAGATGCAGTATATCAATTTGTGGAAGATTTGGACGTTGTACCGTGCTAATCCAATCATTGTACCGCCGAAAAATCAGGATTTGGGGCGCGTTTCAACTGGAACGCCGAATGTGATTTTCGACTGCGAAGGCGCGTTGGAAAAAACGTTTACGTTTCAGTTGGGTTTTGGGACGATGGATAGTACGGGTATTATTCCCATCAATTTTGCAGATGGGGGAAAATACGCAATAATCCATTCTGTAAAAGGAGATGGTCAGGATGTTATTTTGCCATTGGTATTTAGCTACGCGAACTGTAAATATGGTGACGGTAGTAGCATCGGTGGTTACGACCTTTCTGCAAGTGCAAAATATACCGTTTTTCGATTTCGGGGTATTGGCGGCGTGCTGGTTTTGGAGGATGTGTTTACTCATTAAATTTACATTGATTTTTTTACAGTTTTAATTATTCTAAATGAAGTCATTTATTGCAAGGATTTTTGCCTTTTTCGCGGCTTTTATGACGCGTTCTGATGAACAAAAGGATAGGTCATTGGAAATTATTGCGCAATTAAAACGCCAAAAGGCTTTAAACGTTGATGTTGCCGAATCGGTTGGGTCGCTTGAGGGTGCAGCGAATGATTTGTACGGTCAAATGAATACCGTTAACAACAAGTTAGATGGTTTGGAGAAGCGGAAAACCAATGTTGACGAAGTGTTTTACAACTACGGCGACGACTTGAGTCCATACAAACCTGTTGCAGATGATGCGAATCCAGTGCAGGCAAGTGTTTTGTTTGACCACGTAATGGCGAAGTTAAACAAATTGGTTGTGAATGACACTGTGGTTCACATTCTCTTGTCTGGTGACGTAGCCATTCCAATGCTTGTAGATGGCGTAAAGCAGAGTGGCGCGCCGCTTGAAAAATTGCAGGCGGTAATTGCCGTTGATGGAACGCGCACATACCAGTTCGCATCTTCCACCACTGATGAAGCGATGGAAGCAATGGCGAAAAAGGCAGAGGAAGCGAAACTTTCAATTGAGGCAAGTCAACAAGATTACGACGGCATGAAAGTCGATATGAAAGATTTGCTTTCAACTCCGATGCCCACCGCAAAAGTAAAAATTGTGAAGGCTTAATCAAGAAATACTTGGAAATTTTACACTCCAAACGCCAATTGAAGCGGGGTGTAAGTGGAAATCCAAAGCATTTATTTGATGATGCGCTCGTTTTGAGAGAACCCAACCGCAGGGTTGGGTGGATTGCGAATGGTGAAAAAATAACAATATATGAACAAATTACTGAAAACGCCTATCACTTATTGGGGTGGCAAGCAAACGTTAGTTCCCGAATTATTACCACTAATCCCAACTCATAATTTATATTGTGAGCCATTTGCAGGAGGTGCGGCACTTTTTTGGTCAAAACCAGCGTCGAATGTGGAGGTTGTCAATGACATCAATGGTGAAATTGGTAATTTTTACACCCAAATTAGGGATGGTTTTGTGGAATTAAACCACCATGTTCAGAATTCTTTGCACTCGCGGGAGGCTTATGGCGATGCTCTGCATGTTTATAGTCGTCCGTCCATGTTCAGCGCAGTTAAACGCGCATGGGCATTTTGGGTGTTAACGAATCAGGGATGGTGTGGTAAAATTGGTTCTTGGGGATATGGAATTGCGGAGAATCGGTCGGAGTGCAAAAATCTTTTTAAAAAATCGCAATTTGATGCGGTGTTGAGCGAGCGTTTGCAAAAAGTGCAAATTGAGTGCAATGATGCTTTGAAAGTGATTTCGAGCCGAGACCGAGATGATTCGTTTTTCTATGTTGACCCACCGTATTTTAACTCAAATATGGGTCATTATGCGGGTTACACGGAGGGGGATTATAAAAATTTACTGGATTTGTTGTCTCAATTGAAAGGCAAATTCTTAATGAGTAGTTACCCGTCCGACATTTTGCAAACCTATGTAACAAAAAACGGATGGCGCATGAAGTCTTTTGATATGGCATTGTCTGCATCGAAAGGCAACAAGCGAAAAACGGAAGTGTTAGTTGCTAACTTTGAAATTTAAAATTTTGATTCTGCATTAATTTAAGTGGGCAGTGTTTTGTGATGCTGCCCACTTTTTTTGTTGTTAAAGAATTTTGCTTGCCTTTGTGTATTTTTCTACCGCACTCATTACTAACTCTACTTCGTAGGCTTCAAGATAAAATACTTTTCTTGCGCCCCCATTCAAAAAAAATTCGATGGTATTTGTCTGGTGGCATGGATTTATCATCACCGCATGATTTAGGTCAATGATTGTGCTGTAGATTTTTATATTTTTTTTGGTCATAAAATATTGATTTATAATTATTTATATATTGTTTTTAAATACAATACAAAGTACGAGGTTTCTGTTTAACAAGTCAAGTCCTAAATCAAACTATCTTCACTATTCTCGAAAATAAAGTTTGCCAAAAATCAAAGATAGTTTGATTTAGGACTTGACTTGTTAAACAGAAACCTCGTACTTTGTATTGTATTTAAAAACAATATATAAATAATTGTAAATCAATATTTTAAGATGTACGAAAATATAATTAATGATGAAAATAGGACGAAAACGGCGCGAGTAATTGCGTTATTAGAACTCGGATTAAGTCGGACGGAAATAGCAAATTTTAGGGTTTTGGGTGCTTATGGAGCGATTCAAAACATATATGCAAAATGGCAAGCGGGTCGAAGTGGCATCACTCCGACCCGCTTAATTTTACCTCCTGCGCGATTTGCGCCAACGATTTTTAACCGAAAATTTGGCGTTGAAATTGAGGCATTTGGGATTGATTCTCAAAAAGTTGCGAGGGAAATTAGTGCGGCGGGAGTGCCTTGTTTTAAGGAAGGCTACAATCATGCTACCAGAAATCATTGGAAGGTGGTTTTGGATTCATCTATCAAAGGAGAGAAGTCGTTTGAATTGGTTTCGCCAATTTTGGAAGGCGAAAATGGTTTAGAGCAAGTGCGAATTGTTTGTGCCGTTTTGATAAGATTAAGAGCGAATGTAAATAAAAGTTGCGGAATGCATATTCATTTTGATGCTGCAAACTTGGATTTGAAAAATTGGAAAAATTTAATCTTAAATTACGCGAATTTGGAGGATGTAATAGATTCAATGATGCCCATAGGCAGAAGGGGTGATGCGAACACCTATTGTATGACGATGAAGATTGATAATTTGGCTAACGAGTTAGATTTGGCTCAAACGATTGAAGGGGTGGTGGGAATTTTTCCAAACCGTTTCAGAAAACTAAACACTCAGGCGTATTCAAGGCATAAAACGGTAGAATTTCGGCAGCACTCAGGTACAATAGAGGCGCAAAAAATCGTTAATTGGATTACGTTTTTGCACAACTTAGCGACCTATTCTGAAAAGCATTTAATCGGAGAAGGTGTAGTGTTTGAAGACCTTCAGAAATTTAACCAACCCGCGATTGTTGATTTTTATCACAATCGCATTCAAGATTTGAATTGCTAATTAAAAATGGATAAGATGAAATATTTGTATTTAAGAGAAGATGCGGTATTTGATGCCGCATCACCACTCCAAGTTGTTGAGTGGTTTCGGGACGGCTCTCGTTTTTGCGCGGACGAAACGATTGAGCAGTATATGGAAGGTTTTTCAAAGCGTGAAAAATTATATTCGGGCGCGGATTTAAGGAGCGACACGCCTAATAATTTTGTCGCGGATTTGGTTAAGGATAGGATATTGACAGTTATTGAGAAGGGTAAAAAATAAATTACGAGCGTTAAAAAAATACCATTTGGTTTTTTATATTTTTGACTCAAAAAACCAAATGGTAATTTTTTGGATAAAAAGTGTTAAAAAAATCAACGTAAAAAAACCAAATGGTAATAAATAAATTACCATTTGGTTTTATGCTTT
>Ga0213917_1000214_pt1 | contig 11067 bp, 18 predicted proteins | sample McNCre117MG_FD_161051 | JGI IMG/M metagenome (GOLD analysis project Ga0213917, IMG submission 161051) | Freshwater microbial communities from McNutts Creek, Athens, Georgia, United States - 1-17 MG | ecosystem: Environmental > Aquatic > Freshwater > Creek | place: USA: Georgia | collected... | reverse complement strand
GGCCACCGCGGGCTACTACGGGCAGGCCACCGCGGGCAACAACGGGCAGGCCACCGCGGGCGACTACGGGCAGGCCACCGCGGGCAACAACGGGCAGGCCACCGCGGGCGACTACGGGCAGATCGGCGTGCGGTGGTGGGATGGCGTCAAGCGTCGCTACCGCCTCGCCACCGGCTACCCCGGTGAGGACGGCATTGAGCCGTGGGTCTACTACCGATGCGAGGCCGGCAAGCTCGTCGCTGTCCGCCCGGCAACCGATGCCGAGAAGCGGCGCGCTGGGTGGTCGGGATGAGCGCGGACCTTGATCTCGCCCGTCGCGCCGTTGCTTGCCCCCGCTGGAGGTGGATGCCGGGGATGCTCGTTCACGTCGAACCGGACGACAGCGAAGCCGCCGCGCTCGTCGTCGCTTTGGAAGGCGCGAAATGACCCACTCAACACCAGCCCCACGGGGCGAAGGACGGACGATGACCGACGAGGAACTGAACGCGATCGAGGCTCGGTGCAACGCGGTGCCGATCTGCCTTCTCTTCGCCGAACACCGGGAGAACGGAGGCGTTCCGCGCGGCACGGTCAACATGGATGACTCGGGAGATGTCCGGTTCGTCGCCGATGTCAACGAGCGCTGGGGGCCATATGCGGATTTGTTCGCTCACGCCCGCACCGACATCCCGGCCCTTGTCGCCGAAGTGCGCGAACTCCGCTTGATCCTCGCCAACGAGCGCGGGGAGGGCGAGGGGCCGAGTGAGGGGTGGAGAACTGACGGCCTCCACTGGCGGGCCGACCGCCGCTCGGTGCTGCGCGAGATCGGATCCAACGACGGGATGCCGTTCGCGCGGTGGTCGTGGGCCTGGTTCCCCGGCGGGGCGTTCGACGTCGCCAGCGGACGCGCCCCCACCGCCCGCGAAGCCATGCGCGCCGCCGACCTCGCGCGGGCTGGGGGTGCGACGTGAGCCGCCCCTCCGCACAGAAAACCGCCCGCCGCAACCAGCGAGCCGCGAAGGCCGATGCTCGCCGGGCCGATGCTGACGAGCGCATCCGGCTGTCAACCGCGCGCCGGAAAGCCCGTGAAGAAGCCGCCGCCGCCGAACACGCCCGAATCAAGGCAGAGCAGGCATTGGCTTGGGAACAGGCGCGGCCGGAGCGAGAGGCGCGCTACGCCGCCGAGGCAGAACTACGACGGGCGCAGCGAGAAGCTCGGGACGCCGCCGAACGACAGGCCGCTGCGGAACGGGCCGCGAACGGGATCGAGGAACCGCGCCCCCGCCGGGTTCACCAGATGTCGCCCCTCTGGCTGTTGCTTGCGCTCGCCGCGGGTGGTGCATGACCCCCATCACGCTCCCCGGCGACCTCGTCTCGCCCGTGGCCGGGCCGCTGTTGCGGAGGGGTTCGCCGGTGATCGTGGCGTTCGATGCGCACGCCTCCATCTCGGGGGTCTGCATCATCGACGGTGTGATCGCTGTTCGGGACGGCGGCCTCGCTGACATCTACGAGGTTGGCATCGGCGAGTTGTACGACGTCGCACCCGATCAGGTCGCCCTCGACCTCTCCGACCCCGCCGGTCGGGACCGCGCCGCGCGCTGGCTCGCGGAGCATCATGGGCTGAAGATCGGTGACGGCACCGCCCCCGCGTTCTGGCGGTGGACCCCAGCGGGCGGGGGTTGGGCGCTCGGCGTTCCCGGTCCTGATTCGGCGCTGGGCGCGATCATCCTTCACTCCGGCGACATCATCGGAACCGAGAACACGCGCGGCCAGACGTGGATCACGGTGCCGGGCATCTCCGCCCTCACCGACCCCGCCGAAGCCCTCGCTGCCGCGTGTATGGCTGCGGTCGGGAGGGCAGGATGAGCGACCACCCGATCCTCTTTCGCGCCGACATGGTGCGCGCCATCCTCGCCGGGGCCAAGACGCAGACGCGGCGGCAGATCAAGAACCCGGAGGGCTGGCGACTCGCCAACCCGCTCGGGAACCGGATCGGCTGCTACCTCTCGTCCGCGCCCTACTTTTCCGCAGAGAAGGACATCGTCGCCCGGTTCGACGTTGGCGACACGATGTGGGTGCGGGAGACTTGGCGCCCGTGGATCCGGGGCTGGTCATCGCATGTCCAGTACAAGGCGGACGACGCGCGCAGCCCCGCGCTTGGCTCGGACGCCTCCGACGCGGCGATGGCGCTGGCGGAGAAGAACGGCGGCCACTGGGACGACGGGCGCGGCCAGAATCCAGACGAGGTGAACTGGAAGCCATCCATCTTCATGCCCCGCTGGGCAAGCCGCCTCACGTTTACGGTCACCGAGGTCCGCGCCGAACGGCTCACCGCGATCACCCCGGCCGATGTGCTGGCGGAGGGCTTCGCGCACGCGGGGCTGGGGGCCACGCCCGCCGACTACTGCCGCGGGTTCAGGGAGATCAACGGGCTGGGCAAGGGTGCGGACCCGTGGGTGTGGGCGTACACGTTTGAGAGGGTGGCATGACCCCCGCCGCCATCGTCGAGCGCTGGTCACCGGAGGAGGCTTGCCCGTCCGGCGGCTGGTGGGCCGTCTGCGACCGCTGCGACGACGAGGCCGGGCCCTACCCGCCGGTCGCGCTGTTCCGCTCGCGAGCGCGGGCAGAGGCGTACATCCGAGCGAAAGAGGCCGACGATCCAACCGATCCGCTGGTCTATGACGCCTGCGTGACGCCCGCCGCCGTCCTGAACGACGGCACGCTCGCGGTGAGCAACGACGTCCGGATCGACACGCACGCGGCGCTGTCGGCTGCGTTGGAGGGGCTGTGAGCGCCCTCCAACCCACCCTCTTCGAGTCCGCTCGGATGCAAATGACGGACTCGATCCGGCAGACGGCGGAGAACCTCAACGCGCGGGTGGACTCTCACCCGCACTGGATCTTCGCGTGGTCTGGCGGCAAGGACTCGACCACGGTGCTGACCGTCTCCCTGGAGCTGATCCGCCGGGGCATGGTCCGCGCGCCGAAGTCGATCACCGTCCTCTACGCGGATACCCGCCTGGAGCTGCTGCCCCTCGTCGCCGTTGCAACCGACATCCGCGACGAGCTGACCGAACGCGGGATCCCGTGCGAGACGGTCATGGCGCCGATGGACAAGCGGTTTCTGGTCTACATGCTCGGGCGCGGGGTTCCGCCGCCGAACAACGGATCGCTGCGCTGGTGTACGCGGCAGATCAAGATTGACCCGATGGCCGCCGCAATCAAGCGGCTGGCTGAGACGAAGGACGGCCCGATTCTGCTCCTGACCGGCGTTCGTATCGGCGAGTCCGCCGCGCGCGATGCCCGGATCGCGGTGTCGTGCTCGAAGGATGGCGGCGAGTGCGGGCAGGGGAGATTTCAGCACGACCTTTCGGGCCTGTACGACACCCTCGATCCGATCCTCCACTGGCGGATCTGCCACGTCTGGGAGTGGCTGTGCGGCTGGGCACCGCAACCTGAGTGGGGCGGCTGGGAGACGGCGATGCTCGCGCAGGCCTACGGGGGCAAGGACGGTGATGAGGCCGCCGAGAGCGAGGCCCGCACGGGCTGCAACGGCTGCCCGCTGGCGACGAAGGACGCGGCGCTTGACGGCGTACTCCGGATCCCACGATGGGCATACCTCGCGCCGATCAAGGAGCTACGCCCGCTGTGGCGCGTACTCCGGGAAGCCAGACACCGGATCCGAAAGGACGGGACCGAGCGGAACGCCGACGGGACGCTCAGCGCGAACCCCGGACGCATGGGGCCGTTGAAGCTCGACACGCGGCTGTGGGCGCTTGACCGGGTGCTCGACATTCAGCGCCGGTGCAACGAGGCCCGCAGGCCGAACATGCCGCCGGTGGACATGCTGAACACGGAAGAGGAGGCGCGGATCCGCCACCTGATCGCGGTCGGGACCTGGCCGGAGCGATGGACGGGCGACGAGATCAGCGGCGACCAGTGGTGCGAGGCCGACGCAGGCGGCAACGGGATCTTGTTCCGGCCGGGGCCGTCGGACACCTGAAACGGCGCGGAGAAATACCATGACCCCCCATTGGACCTACGACCGCGAAAACCGCCGCCGCGTCGCGATCATCGGCTCCCCAACCGACTGCGGCATGACGTGCCCGATGCACCTGATCGTCCTTGACGGCCGATACTGGACAGGTTTCGGGGCGCGGTGGGGATGGATGATCCGGCTGGACGACGCGGGTGACCATGTCGAGGTGCGGCACGGGACGGCGCACAGCGTGGTCGTCGCCAAGCAGCGTGCGCGCGAGGCCGCCGCCGATGTGGAGCGGGAGCAGCTCGCACACGCGGCGAAGTGGGCACCGGGTGGGGAGTACGGCGGTGGATAGTCCCGTCCTCGTCGACGACTTCGCGGGCGCCGGCGGCTCCTGGCTCCCGAACTACGGCGAGTTGACCCCGCCCGTTTCGTGGATGGGCGGCAAGCGGCGGATCGCGCCGGAGACGTTCAAGCTGCTCGGCTTGCGGATCGGCGGCTGCGTTGACGCGCTCGTGAACGACGCGTCGTGGTGGGGCTGGGTCTGGCCGACGGCGCTCGACGAGACGGACGGCCCCGCCGTGTCCGAGGTCCTGCGGGGATGGCGCGGGGAGGATCCGCGAGGACTCTGGTTCCGGCTGCGCGACGCGGGCCCGATGCCCGGTCGGGTGGACGGCGCGGCTCAACTGCTCTGGTTGCAGGCGCGGGCGGCGTCGGGGGTGCCGGTGTGGTGGGAGGGCGCCGGCATGACCGGGCCGGGGTTCAACACCGGCCAGCGGGCGCGCGACGAGAAGCGCGCGGCCGAAAGGGTCGGTGGGGAGCAAGCTCGGTTGCTCGCGTCCGACGGTCGCGGCGATCCGCGCGAGTCCGGCCAGCGGACCACGCGGGACGAGCGCCCCGCGCTGATCCAAGCCGCCCACGAACGCGGTCCCTACGTCGCGTCGATGTCGGGCGACAAGGCGCTGAAGCTGGTTCAATGGGCGAGCACGCAGATCGACGGTGCGGGCCAGCGGCAAGCCAGCGAGACGCGCAACGCCAAGGGGTACAACGGCACGGGCCGCCTGATCGCCACGTCGCGCGGGAATCAAGCGCCCGGCGCACCGTTCGACGCTGGGCACAAGGGTACGGACATCCGCGGCGGTGGCGGCATCGTAGACCCCGGCACCATCGCCGACCGGCTCGACACAATCCGCCGTGCCGTCGCCCGCAGCTCGCGGCCGCTGCTGTTCGTCCACGGCGACGCCTGTGCGCTGGCTGACGAGTGGGCGCCTCGACTCGGGAAGCGGGCGCGGGTGAGCAGGGATCCCCCTTACGAACATGCGACCGGCTACCCCGTGACCTGCCCGCGCTCCGAGGTTCTGCGCTCCTCCGAGGTCTGGGCTCGGTACGGTGCGCGCGTGGTCGTTCATGAGGCGGTCGGGCTCGCGTCGGATCTCGGGCCGGGGTGGACGCAGCTTCAGCTTCGGACGGGCCGGAAGCAGGAGTGGGTCACGGTCTACGGCTGCGACGTGCGCGACGTGTTGCCGCCGTTGTTGAGACTCGGCGCATGATGCGTCGCCCACCCCCACACTTCCGCGCGCGCCCGATGGCGGGCACCTCGCTGATGACGGTCGCCCGCTGGCTCGCCACCGGGTACGAAATCGCCCCGCAAGGCCCTGACTGGCTCGATCCCGATGACGAGTACGGCGTGCGCGGGCCGATCTTCGTGTCGCGCGGGCCGTCCGGGCTGCCGGATGGGCCGTGGTTCGGGGGCGGCTTCGGGATGCGGGGCGACATCATCGACGACGAGGACGAGGAGCAGCCCGTTGCAGCCCCGCCGGTGCCCGTAGAGCGCGTTTGGCGCACCGGGCCGGCGTGGGATGCGCTTGTCGCGGCGGGCGGGTTCAGAGAGGCCACGCCGGGCCGCTGGGGCCGTCCGAGCGTTGGGCGGAGTGTCGAGGTGTTCTACCCGAGCGGTTACGACCGGGATGAAGATTGATCCGATTCACAATCAAAGGAGAACCATGCCTAACTACGAGTCTCTCATCGTTGAAGCCGCCCGAATTGCGTGCTCCAACCCGACAGGCGCTACGGCGCTGATCGAGATCGCACGCGAGCTGCGGCTGGCGGGCTTTGCCCCGAAAGCAAAGCCGGAAGCAACGGGCGACGAAAGCACGGAGAACGGTGGAAGCAAGCGGGGAAGCAGGAAAGCATGGCGCAGCGGTACCGGTGGAAGCAGGCGCCCGGTGGAAGATTGAACCGGCGACCCTCGGATTATGGGCCCGATGCGCTACCGCTGCGCCAACCTGCTACGGGGCGGGATAACACAGCTAGGATCGGCCGCGTGCCCCGATTTATCGGAATCGCGGCGCCCATGCGCTACGATGAGCCCCGTCCGGCATGGCGACCGGGGCGCCCTACTTTCCCCACCACCCCCGCAAAAGCGCCTCGTCACCGGCGAACAGGTCGCAGTCGAGGGTGAGTCCGGTCACCTGTCCCCGGTCGGTGTACTGCCAGAGCATCGCCCGTGACCACGGGGCCGGGACGCGCGGCCAGCCCTGCGACGGGTCATGGTAGGCAGCCCACCAGAGCGCGCACCGGGCGAGCAACGAGTCCACCGTAGCGCCGAGCTGCCCGAGGTAGTCGGCACCCCCGTAGATGACCGGGTAGCGGCCGGTGGCGACGAAGACGGCGCGGACGAACGCCTCCGCCTGCGCGAGCGTCATGCTCCGGCCGTTCGCCCCGCGCTCCACATCGAGGACGCAGAGATCACCCGCCACCGGCTTGACCGTGGTGAGGAAGTGATCGGCCTGGGCTTGGCCGTCGGCGTTCTCGCCGAAGTGGTAGGCCCCTCGGAGCAAACCGGCCTGCGGAAGCAGGGCAGCCCGGCGCGCGAAGGTCTCGTCAACGTAAGCGGTGCCCTCGGTCGCCTTGAGGACGACCGCGCGCACGCCGCTAGCGTACAGATCGACGAAGTTCACGGTCTGCTGAAAGTGCGAGAGGTCAACGACGAGGGGGATCATGGCGTGGGCTCCGGGTGCGTGGGGGTGGGGTCGGGCATCGCGGCCGGCGCGGACGACTGCGACCCAAGGAGCTGCGTCGTCTGCGTGGTGACGGCCGCCGTGTCGACGCCCTTCGACTGGAGGAACGAGAGTAGCATGACCACGAAGACGGCCGCCGCGATGGCGATCACGGAGCGGACCTCCAGCTTTCCGGGCTTGTTCTTCAGGTCATCGCTCACCACCTTGATGTCCGCCTTCAGCTCAACCTTCAGACCGTCCATCGCTTGCAGCGCCTTGTCGTTCATGGCGGCGAGGGCGGCGTTTTGGAGCCTCGAATCCTGCCGCCGCTCGAAATGCTGGCGGGCGCTGGTCATGATCTGAAACCGGGTGTCCTCCGACACGCCGGGCGGGATCACCGGCTCAACCCAGATGAGATCGGGCGCGGTGGACGTCGGCGGGGGGAGCGTTTCGGAGGGCGGCATGGGCAGATCCTGCGAGGTGGAGGGTGGTGGGATTCAGCCGGCGGCGACGAGCGCGTCACCAGGCGCGGCGCCCGGCTTGGCGAACACGTGCTCGATGGCCGCGAACAGGTTGAACTTGCCGCTCGGCGCGGGCGTGAGCGCGCCGGCCGCCTTGTGCGCCTTGTGGTGGGCGAGGTTGACGAACCAGTCGACGGCCGCGGTGAGGGCCGCGCTGTCGCCGGCCTCCATCGTCGCGCCGACCGGGCCGGGGATGACCTTCGACCAGTCGACGAGGGCGTCGAGGCTGGCGACGACGACGGTGCGGAACTCCTCCGGGGTGGACTTGCCCGCGACGAGGTCGGCGCCGAAGGGCTCCAGCGCGGCGAAGAACGCTCCGAGGTTGATGTCGGCGAGGATGAGGGCGAGGATGCTGGCGGCGGTCATGGGGAGACTCCTTCGGGGGTCGGGTTGTTGGACGGGGCGAGCGCGGCGGCGAGCTGCGCGGTGAGGGATTCGATCTGCGCATCCCGGTCCGCGAGCTGCGCGCGCATGTTCCGCGTGGCGGCGGACGCATCGCCGAGCTGGCTGTGGGCGAGGTCGAGGTCGGCCTGCAAGGCGGCGACGTGGACGCGAGCGCTCGCGGCTTCGGCAGCGAGGCGCGCGTTGTCCGCAGTGAGGGCGGCGACGAGGGATTCAGGGGTGGGATCGGGCATCGGGGGCTTCCGGGGGTTGGGGGTGGCGGGATCGTCAGCGGAGGAGGAACAGGTCGGCGGGCGAGAGGACGAGGATGTCCCATGCCAGCCAGACGCAGACGTGGAGGGTGGCGCGGAGGCGGGTCATGCGAGCAGGATCAGCGCGTCGACCGCGGACGTTGTGGAAGCGCTCACGCAGTACCCGATAGTGGTTCCGGCGTTGACCTCCTTGCTGGGCACCTGGGCGTCCGAAAACGCGCAGATTTCGCGCGCGCGCCCGGCCGTTTGGTCGTTGGGCGAGGCGGCGTTGAACCGCATCGCCAGCGCATGACGGCCCCAGCGGCCCGAGCGAGACTTGAGCCCGCTGCTGGTCATCGCCGTGCGGGGGGCGAGGCACGGCTCCATGTTGAGCATCGAGCTCCCGCCCGGGGTGAAGACGCGGCATTTACACTGGTTCGACGTGTTGTTGTCCCGCAGGAAGTCACTGCTGCTGTTCGCCGTCCACCACGTCGTGCTCATCACGTTGGCGACGCTCGACATCGAGATCGCGTAGAGCTTCCCGTCGCTCTCCGCGTCGTTCGCCACGTCGGGGGACTCGGGATCGATCCACGCGCCGACGAGGAGCCCGTACACGCCGCCCCCTGTCGTCGTGAACAGCACGAGCATCGCCTCCTGCGACTCGTACAGGTAGACGGTGCCGGAACCCGCTGATCCCGGCCAGCAGCGCGCAAGGCCGGAGTTCTGGCCGGAGGTGAAGGGGTTGGCGTTGTCCCAGGCGTTCCACGCCCCCGCATTCTTCGTGATCCCAGCCAGGATCACGACGGTCGCACTGGTGTCGGACCCCATCATCGTCGGCGTCTTCGTACCGCCCGTGGCCTGCCCCGCGATGAGCACGCGCATGTTCAGCGTACTAGTGGGACTGACCGGGTACAATGCCTCGTTGACGCCCGCGTTCTGGTAGCGGTTTCCCGTGTAGGTCCAAGCGGACCCGGAGCCCTCGGTCCGGCCCGAGCCGTCAGCGTAGGTGACCGCCGTGCCGAGCGTGTAGAGCGCGGCCAGCGCGGCATCCACCGTGCCGGTCGCGAACCCCTGCGAGCCGACGTACTTCCAGTTCAGTGCCGCGAGACTCATGAGACCGTCCCTGCACCGGTCGTGTAGGTGCCCGTTGGTGTGGTGCCGCCGTCGTAGACCATGCCCTCGTCGACGAACGAGAGCGCGATGGCGAGATAGACGCCGACAATCGTGCTCCCCGATCGCTTGAGGTACTGCCCGTTGGCCACCGCCCCGAGCGCTAGCGTCGTTGGTCCAGCGGTCTCGCGGATCGCGCTCGCATAGGCGAGATCCACCGACGGGTTCCCCGCGACCCCGTCCCCGTTCGTGATCACGACCTGCCCGGAGCCCGCAACGAGCGTCCGCGCCGCATACGTCCCCGCCCCGGTGCGGGTGATCGAGCCGTTGGAGGCCACCGCGGCGAGTCCGTCCAGCGCTGTGGACCACGCTTGCGCGCCACCGGTCGCGGCGAGTTTGAGGAGCCCGGCCACGGACCCGGACGCGGCGGAGATCCACGCGTCGAGCTTGCCAGAGCCGTCGGCCTTGGGGATGGCGTTCGCGCCGGGGGTGCCGGTGCCGACCTCGTCGGAGCCGCCGTGTTTGTGGCTCGTCGCGTGGGCCGTCGGCGTGCGAGCGTCCGAGAGTCGGGAGTCGTTGCCTTGGGTGACCTTGCCAGCACCGGTCCCGAAGTCCGCCGCGAACGACCGATCCGCGGACAGATCACCGCCACCGGTCAGCCCTGTCCCCGCGGTGAGCGTCCGTGTCTTCGGGGCGAGCAGCGCATCGGCCGCAGCCCGGGCGGTCGCCTCCGCGGTGTCGGCCGCAGCGCGGGTAGAGGCCTCGCTGGCGACCTGCGTGTCGGTGTAGGCCTCGGAGGTCGTCACAGCGGCGTTGGCCTTGCTCGTCGCGTCGGTTGCCGCGGTCGCTACACTCGCCGCATCGCCAGACACGCGCGCGGCAGCCTCCGCTGTGTCAGCGCTGGCTCGGGTCGAGGCCTCCGAGGTGATCGCAGCCGCGTTGGTCGCATCGCCGGAAATGCGCGCCCCCGATTCAGTCGAGATCGCCGCAGCAAGCGAGGCGTCCGCGGAGCTCCGGGTCGACGCCTCCGACGACACCGCGGAAGCTCGCGCGCTGGCCTCTGCGGCGTCTCCAGCGTCGGCGTAAGCCTCCGCGGCAGTCAGGGCCGCAGCCGCGCTCCCGGATGCGTCGGCGCCAACCTCTGAGGCGGTGTAGTCCCCGCTCTGCGCGACAACCGCCCCCGTGCGGCCGAAGACGCTGTCAACCGCACCGCCACCGCCACCCGTATAGTCCACCACCCCCGTTGCGATGGCATCGAGGAGCCCGGCCTTGAACGTCGGCGAAAGGTCAGTGTACGACGCACCGATCAGCGCGGTCATCCGCGCGTCCATGTCGTCGATCACCTCCTGTTTCGTCGTCGTCATCGTCGGTCAGATGTCCGCGTAGGAATAGGCGTCAAACGCCATCGGTGCCCCGCCGAACGCCTGGAACCGGTAGCGCCGGCCGGTTGGCACGAAGAAGCAAAACGGCGTGTGGACGATCGGGTTGGTCGCGTCGCGGATCGTGACTCCGCCCTTGATCGCAGGGACGAAGTTGCTGGAGGCCACGCCGTCCTCGATGTTGATGATGTACCGACAATCGTCCGCAGCCTGAAGCTGCACGTTGATCGACCCAAAGACCCACCGGCCGAGCGTCCCGCCCGCCGTCCCGGTCGTCGCGTTGTCGAACGGTGGCGCCGTGCCCGCCAGTGAGAACGCCGAGACACTTCCGGGCAGCCCGGCGCGCCCCGCAAGCGTCCTCACAGGCACCTCGGCTTGTCGAGGCCGATATACACATCGACGCCCGCGCCTGTGGAGGCGAGGTAGAACGTCTCGCAGCCGGCGGGGAAATACACCTCCGTCCAGA
>Ga0213917_1000213_pt1 | contig 11079 bp, 21 predicted proteins | sample McNCre117MG_FD_161051 | JGI IMG/M metagenome (GOLD analysis project Ga0213917, IMG submission 161051) | Freshwater microbial communities from McNutts Creek, Athens, Georgia, United States - 1-17 MG | ecosystem: Environmental > Aquatic > Freshwater > Creek | place: USA: Georgia | collected... | reverse complement strand
GCAGTCACGGGTGATTCAAGGTGTGCTACGTCGAGGAATTCTTGCGGGCTGTGTTGCCGTGCATAGAACACGCCAAGGTTTACGCACTCAGGGATGACGCCACGATAGACCTTGGTGTCCGTGAAAGTACCCTTGTGAGAGATAACCCAGTCGTCAGCGAACAATGCAGAGTGAGCATTCAGGGCGTCTACCAGGGCACCACCGAACTGCAGGGATGCGCAAGGTACACCGCCCTGGCTGCAGATCACCTCTGGGCTGTCCTGCTGCTGCACAGCCCGGTCAAAGGCGATGGCACGGCTGAAATTGTCCAGCCAGTCTTTCCGCTTGGCAAGCATGGCGGTTGCGCCGATGCCACCGCGTTCTTCACCAGCGTGAAAGATGTACGAACCAGGAACCTTTGCTTCGATCATTCGCAGCAAAACATAGATACCCGCACCATCGTCTGCACCAAGACAACCTGATGTACTGCCTGGAGCAAGCACGATATGCCCAAACGTAGGGTCATAAGCAAGGTCTTGGAACGATCCGTTAGACTCAGCATTGCTATGCACGGTGTCCATGTGGCAGGAGAACAATGTATCAGACTTGGGATCAGTCTGTACCACCACGCAGCCCTCTTCCCAGATTTGGGGCTTCTTGCCGGTGATCTGCTCAAGGTAGGCATGCAGCCACAGCCGGAAGTTGATATCTCCTGCCGAAGTGTGCGCCCGCTTCGTCCGCAAGATAGACACCAGCAGCGGGTTTGGCTGCTCTGGAATTTCTGGGCCGGGACGGAACAGGCTTTCGGCGGGTGCTGGAGCCGGGGCTGGCGTCTTCGACTTGATATCAGTCACGTTCGACTTTTCAGGGATGTTGACGGCCTTGGCAATAACGGTATCGTTTGACATAATAGTTTCTTTCAAAGTTTTGGTGTTAGGCGACCATAGCGAATTGTTCGCTCTGAGTGACGGAGATGATTGCTGGAGCAGCAAGTCCCGCGTCAACGAGGCTTGCAGCACTGTTGTCGATTGCTGGAGCATCTTCGACAGTAGGCGCGAGGTAGTGCGGAGCTTCAACCGCGTCCATTTCAGCAAGTGCATAGAGTGCTTTCTTGTAGAAGTGATAGGTGACCAGTTCTCGGATTGTCGGAATACCTGCATATAGTCGAGTCACTTTCGCCATGAGTGGCAAGGCCTTGCGTACCATGTCGTTGGGCATAATCGCAAGATGGCCTGCAGACATGCGAGTAGCTCGCATGTCTGCAGTCATGTAGTCTCGCAGTTCCTTGTCTTCAAACTCGCTGGTGGGTAGCCACGTATCGTTGAAGTAGCGCCATGCGGCACAGATTTGTTGAAACTGTGTCCTGCCTGCCTGCCGGTAGTCACCTACAAACTCGTTAAAAGCTTCTGCGAACGCTTCACTGTCAACAAGATGCTGCCTGTCAAGTGTACCTTTGTAGCTAAACGTCTTGTTAAGAGCGTAGACAGACTTAACCCCACGGCTAAACACAGTCTCTCCAGTGTACAGCGTAGTAATGTCATGAATACGTGGATGCACCTTAAGTCCACGGCCAGCTTTAGTCCAGCTAGAGTCCTTGTGTGCATACGCGGTATTCTTGCCAGACAACTTAATAGCTTCGGTAGGAATACTTGATTTGTGTACCCGACTAAGTTCGTCGTCAAACGAAATGTATGCAACAGAGTCTTCACTCTTGATGCACCGACCATCGTAGTCAATCGAACAACTGTAGGAGGCTTTCCAGTCTTGTTCTTCAGGGTACAGTGTTGCATCAAGCTTAATAAAGCCTTCGCGTTTCAGTATCTCTACGTCATTGATGTACGTACGCATCCCGATACGAATCGTATCTTCATCTTTGACGTACATCTGATTCAACAGGTTGGTGTACTCCTGTTGCATAGCCGCTGAAAGCAGTGCTTCTTTCTTTTCACCGTTGTGCCAAACATGGCACAAGTCCCCCTCGAACGTCAACTTGTTGACAGTCCTGCCAGTCAGGGCACAGGTAACGTTCATATCAGGTACTGAGATGTTCGTCGTACGAAGATACCCAGTTGAACTACCCGTATGCGTCGCAAAGCCAAGGTTTCGCAAGGTCTTGATCTGAGTCGCTGTGAGTACCGTCATGCGACCATCAAGCAGTGCAACAGTTGACCCGACTTCAGCCGACATACCGCCGTTTGCATCAAGGTATGGCACCGAGTACATGTCGGGGTCGAACTTGGTAGACGGTACTGGCTCAGTATGCACGGTCGCCAGGACTGCGCCGGACAGATTCCCAGACTTGTAGCCATTGCGCTCCAACCACTTCTTGAGTGTGGGAGAGCCGTAGCAGCGGATATACCGCTTGTCATCCTCAGTCGGGCAGTAGACAAGTGTACGTGCAATGTCGTCACCCGAAGAATTCGTGATAACCGCCAACTGCAAGCCCTTGACACCGACATAGGCGCATGCTGGATCGTTCGTATGATTGAAGTTCTTAGACATGCAGGCACCGATGCCTGTGCCAATCCACTTGCGATATCTCGCTGGAATTTCTGTAGAGTCCAAAAATGAGATAGTACAGCAGGCTTCTGCATTATGCGTCTCGACCATCCCACGAATCATATTCTCGGAAAGCAGGGGCATGAGTTTGCCAATGAGCTTACCGATAGACAGGCGGGACTGCCTGTCTTGCTGCCCGCTAGCCGCGTCTACGGTGTAGGCCACCATAGTGCGATCTTCCGTGCTGACGTGTGCAAACACTGGAAATTTCTGGTTGATCTGGTCAATGACTGAAGTTGTGTCATACGTCTTGGACATGCGAACAGCTTCACGCCGTGCCCACCAGGGTAGGTTAGACCAGTCCATGCGGAACTGTTCTACTGAGGTTCGTGCGGCAGCACGTTCATTGACATTCAGGTTACGGTACAACGCATCAAACGATTCTGCGTTGTCTATTTTATCGGTCCACAACATAAGTTACCTTTCAAATTTTACTGCGATCGAGTAAAGATGGGGCTTTCGCCCCATCTGATTTTAGCGCTTTGCCGTCTTCTTTGCTGGTGCCTTAGCAACAGGCTTGGCCACCTTCTTGGCGGGTGCGGCCTTCTTTGCAGGCGCAGCCTTCTTGGCCGGGGCTTTCACTGCCACCTTCTTTGCAGGTGCGACCTTCTTCGCTGGAGCCTTTGCCGGAGCCTTAGCCGGAGCCTTAGCCGGAGCCTTAGCCGGAGCCTTAGCCGGAGCCTTAGCAGGCACGGCCTTCTTAGCCGGTGCAGTCTTCACAGGTACAGCCTGAGACGCCACAATGCCCGTCTGAGCCACAGCGATCACCGGATCAGGACGGCCATTGTCAAGTGGCTGCCGTGTGGTCTTGTTGCGCACCACCAAGTAGTCCGGGCTGTCCTTGCCCAGGATGTTGATGACCAGCTTGGTCGAGGAAGGAATGCCGTTCTCACGCTTGATCTGACCCATGATGCTCTTCTTGGCGACCTTGCGCTCACGTTGATTCGTGATCTTGCGAGTAGCGTACAGAGCGTCAGCGGTAGCAGCGGAGATGATGATTTTAGCCATGATAGTTTATCCTTTAAATTGTGGATATAAAATAACCCAGCATCTGGCAAGTTGCTGGGTCGGTTCTCTCACGTTTAACGGCTATGAGAGCCGGTCTATGAGACTGCATAGACGACAGTTATCAGAATGGTTGTGTTTCCTTTCAATCAGGTCGGTCAATCAATACTCTAAATTCAAGTGTTGTAGTTTTGACCTGCAGACTGAACGGAGTCAGCTTTGCTCCGGTGTCTACACGGATAGCCTGAGCTACATCCTGAGCACTTGATCGAAAATTTGTATTTGCGTTGTACGCTTCAATGACTGATCGTACCGGATGTAGTTCTGGCCGTAGCACTTCAGGAAACAGCCCCGTATATTCCCTGTAATTGTGGTTCGGTGTGGGGCCATGCATGAGCCACACAAGATCGTGTGGCAGCGTCGTCATATCCCCACTCCAGGTTGGCACCCCGCTAAGCACAGCCCGCACTGGAATCAGCCGTAAGTGTGTTTGCATACGTGTCCAGTCCCAGGGTGTGCCTGGAAGCCACCACGCAACCGGGTTGCGGTGATCTTCTCTGTCCCATCGTAGGATTGGTGGTGCGTCGGGATGCAGGGCTGTAGTCAGGGTTGCCGTTGCCATGCTTTGGACAACCCACCATAGTTCTACAGCCTGCGGTAGCACGGTCTTCTTGAACTTATCCCAGGTCATTGTGCGCTGTGCTGTTGGTTCAGTGTATGTCTTCGGCTTCAGATGCCCGAATAACGAACCTGATACGGTCTTACCGATCGTCTTCCACAAATAGGCATTCTGCGGTACGTCTTGCACCTGGATAGGCCGCCGTTCAAGTGAGCGAGCTAGACCCATTTGTTCAAACAGCTTTTCGGCGTGCTGAATTGCACCGGACCTAGGCGGTGCCGTGGGCCGTTGGTAGTTGAATGGGTCAGTGGCCTTGGTATACAGTTCTGTAATCTCAGACCAGGACTTACCGCTTACCAACGCAGTTACACACATGCCGAGCACTGACGCTTGTGGGTGTGTATTGCCGTCGTATGCCTGGGCAAGCATGATCCTTCGGTCAACTTCGCCTTTCTTCACATAACTCAACATGAAGTCAAGCTGAGGGTACAGCTTGTCTAACCGGGGCCAGTTCATCACCATAGCGTTATCCCTGATCTGCTGCAGGTTGCGCTCTGTAAAGCCATTCTTCAACGCGTTAGTCATGCGCTCACAGGCTTCTCGGTAGTGTATGGCTGTCTGTCTTAGCTGCTCTTTCGGTGCAAGTAGGTTGAAGTGGGTGAACTGGCCGGTGTATTCGGTGCCCATCTTTCTGTCAAACGTGTGCAGGGGGTCATCAGGCTTGATGTTCTCCATGACAAGGTTGTCCAGCCGCATACACAGCCTAGCGTACTTTTCAGGTATGCCAGGGAATGACCACAGGGTCATTGGCACGCCGTCAACGTATGTATACATGTCGCCGTACTTGTAGATGAAGCTCTTGCAGCAACGACAGTCGTGCCATTGTCGATCAGGTACGTTTGCAAGGTAGGCCTCAGTTAGGTCAACCTGGGCTACGAACCATGGGCCAGAAAGATTGCTCAGATGCTGTTGCATCATAGCGTTGAGTTCATCGAACTCATCTGGTACATGCACTTGATTTGTGAGTTTCATTTGAAATTGCCTTTCAGGTAGCTAACCAGTTATAGAACAGATAGATTCCTCGGCCAACCAAAAAGATAGCCAGGAGAATCAGACCACCAAGAAAGTCCTTGGCTGTCATGCTCTTGGCAGTGGCGCTAATCAATTTGTAGACGATGAATCCGATAACCAGCCACATTGGGATGATAATCATAGATACTTCTCCAGTTCCCTCACCACAAGGACAATCAGGTAGACCTGTATTGCTGCAAGCGGAGAAGACAGCACAAGGAAGAGTATGGTCTTGGTATCGACAAAGCGCTTGTACATGACCATCAACTGGACTACAAGCACTAACAGTACAAAACCAAGACCAACGCAGATCAATGTGTTCATCGAGCGTCCAAGACCGCAAGGATGCTCGACCGCTGGTTCGTCAGGTCATCGACCATTTCACGAACTTTACTGGACTCAAAACTCAAGTCCTGAATTTCAGCGATGCGCTCGTCGCACTTACGGGCGGCCTCGATCAGTGCATCGTCGCTGAGCTTGTCAGCTTCGACGCCGTTAACGAATTCTTTGACTTCATAAAAGATGTGTGACATAGATGCTTTCAGCAGGTGGGTTGAGGGAATTTCGTCGCTATAGGTGTCTTCAGCCACGGTACAAATGTCTACCCTTGTGGGTTTAACTTTTGCCTTGCCGTGCTTCCACAGCCTGGGAAACGACTGTTCACCCGTTTCAAGGGTGATGAAGTCGTTGTACGTGTGTACCTGCCTATGCACGGCTTGAAACTCGTCGTCGTTGCAATCTCCCTTCATCAGCATGTACAACAGTGTAACAGCACGTCTACGTGGGTAGTGTGCGGATGCAACACTACAGTCAAGCTTTGCGATTAGAACGTAAAACTTAGTCCTAAACTCTGAGAAGCTTGCAGAGTCGGCCAGCCCTGAGATACTGATGCTTGATCCGGCAAGTGGAGCAATAAAGCCGTCGTAAATGGCCTTTGTCGATGATTGTGAGAAGATCATTCGTCAGCCCTCGCTTCGCATTGCATTGAAAAATCAGAAAGCTCCGGCAGCAGCTTTGCAATCTCACTTGCATCGGCTACTTTTCGCTCTGCTTCTGCTTTGTTTCGGGCTGTAACTGGAACGTCTACATAACCCTTGACGCAAACTTCAACAATGTATTTAGGCATGTCAGTCCTTTGCAAGTGCTAAGATAAGGTAAGCGCCAAACAGCACATGTATAACTGCAAGCGTAACATACAGTGTTGTGCTGTACCAGGCCTCATTCGGAGTGATGTGGCATAGATACGTAGATATCCACAGCATCACTAAATTAACGACAATGATAAAGAACTTCACCAGCGGTCTCCCCAGCGTACCAGACAGACTGCGACAGCACCCCAGCCAAGGATGTTGGCGAGTACAAGCAGCACAATCGTTGGCGAAAAGTACCAAACCGTCTGCGGCAGTGCATGGTACGTCCACGCTGTGCCGTAAGTCAGGCAGATCACAACAACTAGGCTAAGCAGCACATTGTAGAACTCGCTGCGATACTGGTCGATATATCGTTTCATTTAAACTTCCTTCCATTTGTAATAGACAGCACCCTTGCGGGCACCAGCAACTGCCTCAACACGAACTATCTGTCCAGTTGTATAGAGGCTCTTCATAAACTGGAACACCGCAGAACGCGACAGGCCAGTAACTTCGATCAGGTCACCAGCACATGCCACGTCATGCTTCATACGCTCCAGCATGACTGCCCGCAAACGTTCTAATTTCTCGTCAAAGGTTTCAGGCTTGCGGTCAGCGTAAGGCCACGGCTTGACTGTGGTTGTCTGAACCAGCGGCGCGTATTGTACCCCAGAATCTTGAATGTGTAAGTCGATTCTGCTGTAGTCAGGTAGCAACCATGCTAGGTATTTACCCTGTGAATCCTGCCGTTGGCAGATCGGTTCGTGAAATCGCAGCAGCGTTTCATATGTGTACCGTGGCGCATTTTCATGGTGCATTTGTTGTGCTAGATTCATATTACTCCTGTAAAATGTGGGCAGTTTCTGAGGCTATATTTTTGCCCTCATAAAACTCAATCAGCACGTCAATCCACGCCAGCCTGACGTTTCTGACATACCTGCCCTGGTAGCTGATTGGGCCAGTGCCGAAGAAGCTTTCAACGGTTTTACCCGTCTCCAGAAGAAACTGCACCTTCTCCGTTACCGTCGTGCAGGGGTGCAGCCTTGACTGAATTTCATCACAGATTTCTCGTGACGCCTTTCGATGCTCAGCGGTATATCTTCCAGCCTCGCTGACTGCAATGCAGATCAAAGTATGCCGACCAGCTTTGATAGTCTGCTTTGCAAACTTCAGCAGTTCAACGTGTTGATCCATAAAATTTGCCAATCATCGTTTTTCCACTGCGAGAAGATCAACTTGTAGCCTTCTCTGGGCACGTATCCAAGTCTGCGGAATCGTGCCTGCGGCATGCTGAAATCGCCGACCCATCGAATACTACTCATGCCGCATGGCACCTTGGTCGCGGCTAGGCGCACCTCGTCAAGTCTGTAATCTGGCATATAACTCCTTTAATCTGAGGCTACAGATAACCTCTACATATAACGCTGCAAGCCGCGTCAACACTGCATTCCGCGATAGGCAAGCATTCCGCAAATGACCGCTGCATCAAGCCAGCGTTCTTCTTCAAGTGCCTGTTTGGCACGTTTCGCAAGTGCGAGCATGGCTTCGTCTTCCCAGCCGCGTTTACCTTGATCGTATGCCTTGGCGATGCGCTTTTGCATCGCTTCGCCTACGATTTCCATTGTGACGATATCTTGGTTACGGTTGCCCATAAAATGCCTCCACAAGTGGTTTCAGTCCAGGGTCTACTTGCCACGTCTTGGAACGTTCGTGGTGCACAAGCATCCGCCACTGACCCTGATACTTGATTTCATATCCTCGGCTGATCGAGGTCTTTTTGGCCCTGACTGGCAGGTTCTGAGACTGGGCATAAAGGCACAGGTCTCGTATTTGGGTTAAGTTGCTCATAGTGTGCGTTGAGTGCTTCTGCGATGATGATGCCAGATTCGTCTTGAATCTGTTCTGCATGGTCCATATAGCCGATGCGTCCCCAGCCTCTGATCCGTGCAGCACAGTCAAAGGCGTTGTCGTCTGCGACCATCCTGTTGCGAGAATCGAAAATGTAGCCGCAGTGATAACGGAATGGCGGGACGTACAGGCCGTATGCGATGTTACGCACCTCAGCCGGTGGCAAGGGTACGACCTTGACTTCTTCAACTTTTTTCATCGGAACACCACCTGTCCGTTAGGGTCAAAGCCCAGCAGCACGGCTCTGGCTTCGGCTTCGTCGTATCCGATGTACCAAGTGGACCAGAACCAGTACCAAGGTCTGCGCTGCACGATAAATCGTGTGAGTTGCGATTCGGTTCTTGCAACAATCATTCGTGTTTTCACAATAGTTCCTCGGGTATTTCCACTTCTTCACCAAGTCTGCTTGCGACGTAGCAACGCATGGCGGCGATGAGCGGTGTCGAGCCAAACTGCCTAACCCCCGCGTAGCTTTCACAAAGCCATTTTGCTCCTGGATCTACTTGACAGTCTTTTAGACCGTACAACACTTCCTGGTGTTCCTTGTTAGGCGTTAGTTGCAGCATTTCCCTCTCAATAATCGGACCTGCTTGCATCCAGATGAAGTGGGGCTTCCAGATACCTTTATACACACCTGACGGTGCTGCAACTACAATGCAGCGGGTAATCTCATCGTCGTGCAGAACCCCGTTCTTACCCTCACACTTCGCTACCAGCCAGTCAAGGGTTATCTCCTTAGTTTCTGAAACTTTGACTTTCATAACAGTTCCTCCGGTATTTCGACTTCTTCGCCCATCTCGCTAACCACGTAGCAGCGCATGGCTGCAATAAGCGGGGTTGGGCCTGTGCTACTTGTCCAGCCCACTAGCGCCCCTTTCTTGTGATGTATTTGTGCAGACCATGAGTCCCCTAAATTTGGGGAAATCTTGATCTTTTCGCGCTCAATGATCGGACCGCCTTGCGCCCAAGATCGGCGAGGCCGGTACTGACAGTCCCCCGCTTCACGCGCTTCTGTCAGACTGACATAGATCAGGTGATTTAGTACCCGGTCTGCGGTTCTAAGACGCTCAACTTTGACACCGTTGCACTTCGCTACTAGCCAGTCAAGCGCTATATCTTGGACTTCTGAAACTTTAACCTTCATATCAGTCCTTCCGGTACTTCGACTTCTTTACCGAGTTCACTTGCAACATAGCACTTCAACACAGCTTCAAGTGTGGTATCACCATAGTAGAAGCCTTCCACTCCGTCCAGGCTAGCCCTAACGGTCGTGTCAACTTCTGCCAACTGCAGGCCTTTACCTCGCAGCTTGTCGATGATTGGCCCACCTTGCTTCCACTTGGTTGTCGGATGCGTGTAGTCAAAAAGTCCTGACTCCCAGATCTTTTTGAACTTACGCCGTGTGCGAGGGTACGCAGCAAGAAGTCCTGCAGCTTCGCAAACAAGGTAGTCCAGCACAATTCCTTCGGCATCTGCTACGATAACTTTCATAGTGTTCCTTTGTGCCTTCGGTAGATGATGACAAAGATGATGATCGCCGACAGCGTATTGAGCACCGGCACAAGTGCCCAAATCAACTGGTCCCAGAAATCACCGTCTTCGAGATACGGTGAGTAGACAGGAATTGTCACGATCAGGATGATCACGGAGATGACATAGCCTAGAATGAAGGGCCAGTATTCGATCATGGGACACCCCCTGTTTGCTCTCTACCGACGTATGCAGCTACCTGAACGACAGCGCGACGAGTCGCAGCCAGGGCGTCCAGACCTAACGGGTCTGGTTTGTACGACTCACTGACTGCAAATCCATCGCTTGCGCTGACTGTCACGGTTTCGCCCTGGTGGGTTATCTTCAGTTTTAACATTACTGCAAGCCTGAAGGCATCGGTGTTGTTGGTGAGTGGGTTCCAGCAACGCCAAACATAGCCATCCCATATCGAACCACCGGCGCTACTTAGCCAGTAACTTTTCCATTGTTTATTGTATTGGTAACCTGCTGCCTTAGCCGCTATGTCTAGTGCGATATGCTCATGCATGGGGTGACCCCGTTGTAGTTGCCGGGTCGTGGTGGCAGTAATCTGAAGGTTTCTCAGACTCGTCGTAATCTGGCCCACGCTGCCCACACCACGGGCACGCCGAGATGCTGGCAGCCTGTGGGTGTGCATAGAGCGCCATACCTGCTGGTAAAACTACTGACCGATCAATCGGTGCAGCTATAAAATACCCCGCGTTAACCCCTGTGATGTACGCCACTGGCTCTTGAACCGAAGGCTGCACACTAGCAAGGCTCACAGCAGGCTCGTTCTCGGGTTCATGTTCCGGCGTCGTCAATTTAGGGTATAGCGGCACAGAGAAGTTATGCATAGAGGCTTGCATATAGCCGTCTTGCACCTGTCTGTATTTCTTGGCGTCACTGATAACTGTACCGTCTTTAGGGTTCATCCATGCAACCGGCTTCATATCAAGTCCTTGGATTTGGTGGCCTTACAAGGCCATTCCTGGTACAAGGCTGCAGCGATCAAGGTTGCTGCTGACATGTGACGTACGTTTGGGCTACGTTGAATGGCCTGGATAACCACGTCTGTCAACTGACCTGCGCTTGCAGCGTCAGGTGTACAGAAAGTTTTGCCGTCTCCAGCGTCATGTACACCCATGACATAACCGATAGCGGTTGCTGTGTCGTTGGTGTGTAGCTGCAGCAACTTGTTTCCGCTCATGAAGCCTGCATTGGCATTAGACAGGCCACAGACGAGCGTGAGTGCGATGAGTGTTTTCATGTTAGTTCAGGACGTTATAGCCACGTCCT
>Ga0213917_1000212_pt1 | contig 11194 bp, 20 predicted proteins | sample McNCre117MG_FD_161051 | JGI IMG/M metagenome (GOLD analysis project Ga0213917, IMG submission 161051) | Freshwater microbial communities from McNutts Creek, Athens, Georgia, United States - 1-17 MG | ecosystem: Environmental > Aquatic > Freshwater > Creek | place: USA: Georgia | collected... | reverse complement strand
CTATAGATGAAGTACCTAACCCAATCATTACTGCCTGTATGGGTTGCGCAATGTCTTGTGGAGCAATGCTATTGTCCCACGGCGATGTTAGGTTCCTGGGCCCCAATAGTCGAGTCATGGTTCATGAAGTAAGTTCTGGGACTATTGGAAATGTTCAAGATATGAAAGAGGATGTTAAAGAGACTGTTCGACTTAATGAACACTTTATGGGCATGCTTGCAAAAAACTGTGGTTTTAAAAATTATGACGAATTTCGTGCAGTTATTAAAGAACAAGATGGACGTGATCGTTACTTAGTTGGAAAAGATGCTCTTGACTTTGGTATCGTTGATGCGCTAGGTTTACCTAAAATCACTGCTCGAGTTATTTATGAAATTTCTAAACAACCTATGAAAACTCCATCTTCTAATAGAAATAAGCAAACGTTAAAGCTGCAAGATTCTCATGGTAAAAAGAAATCTTCTAAAACATCAAAGAAATCCGATACTAAAAAAAGAAAATAATGGAGAATAATATGTCAGAACAAACTAATAATGGGGCATTGGCAGTTGAAAAAGATAACAAAGTTGTCATTTCTCCTGAAGATAGTAATGCTGCTCTAGATTTTTGGAAACATTTTGATATCCCAATTCCTGCATCACTTCAACAGGCTTTTGATTCTTTCGCCCAAGATCCTACTTTTGAAAATCAAGAAAAAATTAAACTCGAGGTGTGTAAAGCTATCTCTACAACAGATCATGAGGCATTTAAAGATGAAATGTTTCAGCGTATAGTTGAAGAGTGCAGTAGCGTTACTTTTGATATGCAATTTGATCAAGATTTTGAGTCTACTGTAACAGAAAAGAAGTGATGCCTATATTAACGTATAGTTGCCTAGGTTAATAGCCCTAAGTGATATAATTAGTTAAAATAGGAGCTTACTCTGAGTAAAAAGCTAAAGCGTAGAATCCAAGAACTTTGTGGCTTAAATCAACTTAGTCGAGAAGAAAGGCTTAGCCGTGCAAATGAGATACTGAAAAGTACTGAGTTAAAGCAGGCAATTTGTCATGAAATATTAGGCTGTACTCATAAAGATATCGAGCGCTCTATGCTTGCTGTTATTAAAGAGAAGCAAGTAACTGAAAAACAAGCTGAACAATTAGAATTAGAAGAGATGATTCCAGAGAAATTTGATCCTGAGATTACTTTTCTAGCTAATAAACAAGCTGCTGATATACCAAAACAAAAAGGTGTATATGGAACTCTTACTAGAGAACAGACTGCAATGCTACTAGCAGCTTCAAAAGCTCCAACAGTTACGCCTAAAGATGATACTCCTAAAAAAGAGTACCCAATCCTTCCTCGTGAAACTGCAGAGCGTTTAGTTCGCGAACATTATGAATACTTAGAAGAACAGAAAAAGAAACGAATGGAGAAAGATGAATGGGCTACTCTGAAGACGATCGAATCAGACATAAAAACAGACATCAAAACGAAGCCTTCGACCTCTACGAAGGCTTAGTAGCTATGGGCTACGATAATCCATATATCATTAAATATGCCGAGTTCGCACTTACTCAAACTACAGACATTTTCCGATCCGAAGTTCTAAATACGATGATACGAATCGTTAGGAGTTTGGATGAAACGGCAAATATTACTTAAATTAAGTGTCTTAGTATTGGCAAACATTAGTTTTGCTGATGTTGTGGTTCATAAAAATACAAAGCAAATTAAAGTAGCTATAATTGATACAGGTATAGATGAAATGCTTCTATCTAAACCTGTATATTGCAATGAAGGGCATAAAGATTTTACTAATACAGGATTAAATGATCGCCATGGTCATGGGACGCATATTAGCGGTATTGTAGATCAATATGTTAAAGATGTTATATTTAATTATAAATTGCCATCATCTAGGATAGATAATGTAGTTGTTAACTATTGTCAAATAATTATTAAATTTTATGATGTTAAAGCGTCTAATCAAGATAATTTAGAAAATACAATTAAAGCTTTTAAATGGGCAATATCGCAAAATGTTGATGTAATTAATTACTCTGGCGGAGGAAACGACTCTTCACCTGAAGAAAAGAAAGTTATTATTGAAGCCCTTAATAAGGGAATAAAGATAGTGGCGGCAGCCGGCAATGAACATGCAAATCTAAGTAAAAAGCCCTTCTATCCTGCTATGTACGATAAGCGTATATATGTTGTTGGAAATCTTACTCAAGATAGGTCACCTGCAACATCATCAAATTATGGAAATGAAGTAACTTATTGGGAGATTGGAACTAATGTTCTTTCTAGGTTGCCTAATGGCATATATGGCATTATGACTGGGACCTCACAAGCTACTGCCGTAAAAACTGGCAAATTAATAAGAGAAATGTTAAAATAATTGGTGGTTTCAGGTTATACCAAGGTAAAATTAGAGAAACCCTGGAGACGTTATGAGAATGATAGCCAACTTAGTAAAGCAACTATTCATTATGGCTATTATTATGGTCGTTACTGTATCTGCTGTTGCGAAAGCACCCCAAACAGTTGAATTAACTGGTGTTAACACTTATGTTTTTTCTAATGAAATTAATGCGGTTACAACCGATGAGTTTATTTCTGCTTTAATTGGAAAAAGAGCAATATTAGATAATGTTGATCCAAAAGCCACATTATATATAGTAATTGTTTCTGGTGGCGGTGAATATTATAATGCTGTTTTAATGAAAGAATTAATAGCTAAAGTATCCAATGTTACACTTATATGTAAATATTGTGCTTCTGCTGCTGGCTTTATCTTTGGCACAACCTCAGTGCCTCGTTTAGCAATTAAAAAATCTATTGTTCTAATGCACGAAATGTATATACCTAAGCTTACTGCCAATAATGCCAAAAATCCTGCATTATTAAATAGTCTTATTAAAGATTCAGATGCTTTTAATCTAGCTCTTTATTCTAAGATTGGCATCTCAAAAGAAGAGTATGAAAAGAAAATCATTAATAAAGAATGGACTCTTTATGGTGAAGATGTTGTTAAATATAAGTTAGCCGATAAACTTGTCACTATTCATTGTGACGGATACGTTAAGCAACTAGCTCCTGATACTTGTTCTCAAGAAGAAACTACAAAATAATCTGATCGTATAATCTACCAGATATGGTGGAGGTTATATGTATGCTTTTGATTGGTTTGACGGTCATGGTGTAATTCACACTGAACGTCGCGCAGATCTTTTGAAATGTATTGCTGTATGGCAAACTATAGCTAATGTTCTTGGCATAAATGTAATAATTACACCAATTAGACAGGAGAAAGTATGATTACTAAACCTATGTTGGCTGCTTCTATGGAGAATAGCAAGGGCGAGTCAATGGAGTTTAAAGATCTAACTTATCCTCTTGGGGCATCTATTAAACTAGATGGTATTCGTTGTCTTCGAGTTAATGGCCAAACCCTTTCACGCTCCTTTAAACAAATTCCTAACAAATATATTCAAAAACGTATGAACGAACTCTCTATTGATGGTTTAGATGGTGAGTTAGTTACATATAATGCTGATGGAACTTGCAGAACATTTAATGAAGTTCAAGGCGACGTAATGCGTGAAGACGGTGAGCCAAACTTTAGATTTGAAATTTTTGATTATGTTGAGACCGATTTAAGTAGACCTTATTTTAAGAGAATATCTGACTTAACCTCTATAGCAAACAAATTACCCTCTTTTTGCAACTTAGTAATTCCTTCTATCATTAATAATGAAGCAGAATTATTGGCTTTTGAAGAAAAAGCAATAGCAGATGGTCATGAAGGTATTATGACTCGCAACTTAAAAGGTGGATACAAGTGCGGTCGGGCTACATTTAAGTCTCAAGATTTAATTAAGATTAAACGATTTATAGATAGTGAAGCAATAATTTTAGGATTTGAGGAGAAATTAAGAAATGAAAACGAAGCAGAAGTTGATGAGCTTGGACACACTAAACGCAGTAGCGCTAAAGCTGGCCTCGTTCCCGCCGGAACACTTGGCACTCTACTTGTTCGTGATATCAAAGATGGTAGAGAATTTGGGATAGGCACTTATAAAGGTTTGAAGAAAGAAGATCTGCAAGAGATCTGGGATAACCGAGATAAATACTTAGGTAAGGTTGTTAAATACCAATATCAATTTGTTGGCACAAAAGACTTACCACGAATTCCTTCATTCCAAGGCTTTAGAGATGAAAGGGATATGAGTGAATAAAGATATTGCTATCACTCTTGCGTGTGCTTACTTTGAGTATAAATGGCCAAAACAATTAACATCTGGCATTATGTTCTATGAAGGTTATAGAATAACTATTCAAGAATTTAATGCTTGGGCTAGGAATTTTAATGAGATCACCAATTAAAGACTTTACATGGTTAGAAGATCCTGCTATTCATGGCTTAGGTTGTGGTGACAACTCATGTAAATATATTAAGCCAACTGGTATGGCTACAAATGGCGGATGTAGATGTTCACGCAATAGAGGTGAACATGTAGAACGATTCCTATTAAGAAACTTAGCTAAAGTAGTTGAAGAAAATAAAAACCTTAATGAAGAAATTCGAGCTCTTGCAGAAGAGGCAGCTGGAGAGGATATATGAGTCAAATTGTAACTAAAATAACTCATGAAGATCTTCAAATGCTAAAAGAACTTGAAAAGAAATCCACTCAAGTAGTTGCTTGGTATGCTACTTATGGTGGACAAGTTCGTGGACCATTTAATCGTTGGTTTAATGTTACTGAAGTTGCTGATGAATATAAAAAGCATTGTGGGTCTGCGGCAGATGATGCCGCTTATGCTACTGCAGCAATGAACTATCTCCCTAAGCTTATTGAACGTATTGAGCAATTAGAAGAGCAATTAGCTATTGAAAAGACCCTTTTAGGAGATGATAATGAGTAGATTATATATTGCTATGGATAATGAAACCGGTGGTCTACACGAAGATGTGTGCCTTCTATCTACTTACCTTGAAGTTATTGATGAAAAGTTTAATGTAATTGATTCTTTAGAATTATATGTAAAACCTAATAATGGTGTTTATAGTGTTGAAGCAGGTGGACTTGCAGTCAATCTAATTAACTTAGTTGAGCATGATAAGATCGCTATTACTTATTCTGAAGCTGGACAAAAACTATTTAAGTTCTTACAGAAAAACTCCCAAGATGGAAAGATAAAATTAATTCCTGTAGGAAAGAATGTTCAGTTTGATGTTAGTGGTTTACAAAAGCACTTACTTTCTAAACCTAATATGGAGAAGTTTGTTTCTTATAGACAAATTGATATTACTGGATTAGCTATGAGTCTTCAAATTATTGGAAAGCTTCCACCTGATATGTCACTCTCTTTAACTTCATTAGCGAAACATTTTGAAGTGTATGACCTATTGGCAGGCAAAGCTCATGAAGCAAAATATGATACCCAAGTAACTATCCTTGTGTATAAAGAACTTCTGGAGATGCTATGAGCCAATTAAGATCTAATCAAATTCTTTGCTTACAACGCTTACAGGATATGACTGGTCAACTAGAAGAAATCCTTCAATTTCTGAAATTAGAAGGTCTCGTAGATGATAATCAAATGAAGTCTGTAAAGCTTGGCGCAGATCATGCTAAAGAGATTCAAGGGATTCTTAAAGATTTACAAGTAAAGAATAAGCTTCAACTATTAGAATATGAATGGAATGTTCTTCCAGTTGAAAATATTTTAATCACTATAATTACTGAACGCAATCAAAGAGAGTTTGGTTTTAATAGATAACGTTTGGAGGTTTTATGGCAAAAGGTCAAAAAGAAGCGGTTGTTGAGCAAGTATTGCTACAAATTCCCACATTTCAAAAATATGTAGATAATGCAATTTTAGTATTATCGAATCAACAACTTGAAAATATTAAAGCTAATATTTTTGTTGATATTATCAATGGCACTATTGAATATAGTAAATCATTAGCCAACTCAGCAGAAGTTCGTTCCTATGCAAGAAGTATGGTTATGAATCATCTTAAAAAAGCAAAGGAGTTAAATGGTGGACACGTGTTTACTAGTAATACTAATAGCAGTAGCGCTACAAGTACTCCGACTATTAGAGTTAAAGCGCGATTAGCACCTAAAGGTGTTAATCCAGAATTACTTACAGATGAATTAAAAGAGTTTGCTAAAAGTTTAGTATGACTCAAGAAGAAATTCTTAATTCACAAGAAAAGATATTGCAATTACGTCTTTTATTAGATTTATTGAGTATAATTTCTTATAAAGATAGTTGCCCCAATAAAGGTAACATGTTTGATGTTATTTCTTTTATTAAAAAATATACTCCGGCGCGGGGTAGTGGAGTAGTTCAACGGTGGGCTCATAACCCGCAGACCCGAGTGCAAATCTCGGCCCCGCTTCCACTTACCAATAAAACATAGGGCATAAATGGATGATGCAAAACTACAAAAAGTTATCTTAGGACCAGATTGGATTGATCTCTCATTTGGAGAACCTGTTGTAGTTATGGATGCACTATTTAGACAATTAAATAGATTTGGTGATCCATTTAAACTTCCCAATATTCATGACTTAAAGAAGTGGACTTACCAACCTGCTGCTGGCAAGCCAGATCTTGTCAAGATCTTGGAGAAAAAATATGACGCTAAAGTCGTTATTTGCAATGGAGCCAAACAAGCGCTTAGTGCTGCGATGTACGCTTTTAAACAATCAGGTTGTAACTCAATATACTTTGAGCGACCATACTACCCAGGTAACCCTTCTCTTGCTAGATCTGTTGCTCTCACTGAATGTGATAAAGAGATGGCAGATTCATTCCTTATAACAAGCCCAAACAATCCAGATGGAAAAAATCTTTCTTCACTAGAGTTAATAAATTGGCGTTATAAGGGTCCAATGATCCATGATGCAGCTTATTACACCGATATCTACCTTCCAGAAGGTGAAATTGCTCTCCCGATGGGACATGTGCAAGTTTTTTCTATGTCTAAAATGTATGGAGTTAGTGGGCTCAGAATAGGGTATGCTGTGGTTCATGAAGAAAAATACTATAAAGATATGGTTGATTATATTGAAATCACTACAGCAGGTGTCTCTACAGCATCACAAGATATAGCTCGCAATATAGAGCTCATCTTTAGAGAGAACCCTTCTTACTATAAGGCTTTTTGTAAAGAAGCCCGTGCATCAATAGCCTCTGCAAGAGAAGAACTTAAGGGATTGGATCCTAGTGTGTTAGAGCTTATGCCATGCAACTCAAACTCAATGTTTGGTTGGTTTAAAAAGGGTCCAGCCTTAGATAATAAGGCAGCTAAAGTCCATATTCTTGACGGTTCTTTATTTGGACAACCTGGAATGATGCGAATGAACATAGCCCACCCTTCAGAAGTGATACGGGAAGCAGTTGAAAGATTAAATAAGTATAAAATATCTTTATAAGGAATTTGTATGGGTGTTAAACCATTAGATAGAAAAGCTCTTAAACGTAGTTTTTGGGGAGCACTTGGTCGATTAATAGGTGTAATGATGGGTGCAGGGGCAGGTTCGTTACTATATCAAACATTAGGTAGTGCAAGCACTTTATCAATTGGATTAGCAACTGGACTTTCTGTAGTGGGTTTTTTATTAATCTGGTTTGCAGAATACGAAAGAGATATTAGTGGAGATGATATATGAGCATGTGTAATAATGATGTAACATACCATGATAAATGGGACACAATGGATAATAACGCTGCCCTTAAAAAGCTTGATCAAAAGTATTTTGATAGAAGCATCTGTAGTCCTAGTTGCCCAGTTAGTTGGGCACCTGAAGTTCTAGAACTCTTAGAAAGACTCGACCAAGAGTTTGGTATCGCAAGGAACACAGAAACAATAAGGGCTTATAGAATAACTAGCTCTATGACAGAGCTCTTCTTTAAAAAACCTATTAAAAATGCTTATTGGTGTTTAAAAACCAAAACCTCTTATAAAGGAAAGCAGTATTCTTTAAAAGAAAGAATTGAAAGGGCTTATGAAGAACTTAAACGAACACTTGACTATGCTCGTAAAGCATTTTTAGTAGTTCATATCAATTCTCATATAAATAAAATCTTAAAACCTAAAATAACTCTCTCTCAAGTTAAAGAAAAATATGGATATTTAACTCTTTACATAGATTGTCCACCAGAGTATAAAGAATATGTTAATAATTTAATATATGAAACAACCTTAAAACTTGCTAAAAAGGGTGCCTACTATCCTTTAAAGCAGATTGTGAATAAAGATGAATAAATTAATTAAACATAATTCCATGGATAAAGATGATGGGTATATTTTAACTAAAAGACAATTTATTCATGATGATTATTATGTATCAGATAAGCAGAATAAATTTCATACAGCCTCTGCTTATGCTTATCATAAGGGGACTAAGGGTGGCGGATTTTCAGTCGGCACTCAAAAACAAATGTGGAGAGCTTCCGGTAAGGGCATCATGATTGATGGGTATTATGGTGTGGGACAAAGTGATTCATGAATCGTAATATCACTATTCGCCTTAGAAGGTTCTTCTCTAACCCTGCAGATGGTATTCAGTATAATAATATCTCGCACAATAGAGCAGTTTCAAAACATGTTTGGGATGTCGATATTGCTAGCAATCCTAGACTTATTAAAGATGTTAGTAAAGTACATAAAACATCATTTTTATATGTAAATGTAGTTTCTGAAGCTGAAAAAGTAAATGGACAAAATATATCAATTAATGGCAGTAATTCATTAGTGAACGGGAGAAGATAATGTCTGTAGATGAAGGTAAGTTTATCTTAAAGAAGAAGACAGCATTTAAAGATATGGCTGCTGGAACAGAGCAAGAGCTTCCAGAGAGCGATCTGTGCTTTCAAGATGGTGAACATGTATATCAATATAAGTTTGAAAAACCTGAAGATGATAGTACTCATGAAATTGAACCAGGTTCATTTGTCCTTACTGAAACAATGCAAGGCCTTCAACTTAGAAAATTAGCATTTAAGCCTCGATGTCTTCTTGAGACTGCTACAAATACTGCTCGCATCATGAAAGAGGCAAGCATCTTCTTTAGTCGACTTCATGTATATGAAAAGCTAGGGCGCCCTAAGAAACGCGGAGTTCTCCTATTCTCTTCTCCTGGTATGGGTAAAACCTCTGCCATTGAAAAAGTATGTTCTGATTTAATGGCAGAAGATCCAGGCACCGTCATCGTTGTTTGGCCAACTTCAGAGATTGAAGCCGATAAAATTGTTAAATTGCTTTCTACAAACTCTCGTTATAAAGAGACATGCACTCGTATGGTTCTTATCATTGAAGATATTGGTGGTGGAGAACGTGAAAGCCATCGCTCTAATTCAGCAGTTGACTCTGGTTTACTAAATCTATTAGATGGTGTCGGTGTTATCTTTCGTCTCCCTACATTTATTATTGCAACAACAAATCATCCTGAGAATCTATTAGCTTCATTGGCTGATCGTCCAGGTCGATTTGACTTAATGCTAAAGCTTCAACCTCCAACTCATCAAGAGAAGATAGCATTAATGAAGTTTATTTGCAAACGTGACCTTACTCCTGATGAAGAGAAGTCTCTTGGAGTAAAAGGCACTGAGGAATTCTCTATTGCACATCTTGAAGAGGTTGCAGTTCGTGCCGAGTTACATGACAAGACTCATAGCGAAGTAATAGATGAACTAATTAAGCATAAAGAGTTATTCAAGCGAGACTTTGAGGATAAAGCTAGAAGTCGTATGGGTATTGGCTTTGAAGACTAATTGGACATTAGGTGAAGCTCACGGATATTGGGGAGAAGATATCCCATCTGGTATGTATCACGAATATGTAATTGACTCTGAAGAATCGCCTTTAGGTTTAGGAAGTCTTTTGCAGCTTCTTCATAAACTAAATATCATAGAATATGGTACAATTTATGAACAGATTGAATCTGTGAGGATTAAAGCGAAATGAAAGATTATATAATACGGGACATTCACATGCTCCCGTTCATAGGATGAGTCAAGGTTTTATAAACCTTTTAAGCACCTGATTAGTGTTGATAGTGGGTTCGAATCCCACCGGGAGTACCAACTTTGGATAAATCACAAGATTATTTCTACATTAAAATAGTAAATAATGGTACAGATGATGATCCATTTGCAGATCCTATATATGAACTTAGAATCATTTCTAGTGACGAATTAGTTGGTACTTATAATGATTTCAAGTATGCAAAGAAACAAGCAAGGTTTAAATTTAAAAAGATTACTAAACAAGTAGAGAAGATTCTTCTTGGTTAGTAATATAAATGCAACTTACGATTCATCGTAATAGCCTTGAGCATGCCGAGTAGGTATGTCGGAAAACAATCTATCATAGGCCATGCAGCAGTCTTAGTAGTGGCACTAGAGTTGTGGACCGTTAAAAATGATTATGGTTTGACTGGTGGCACCTCAAGGTGCCATATTCCTTTTAGGAGCTAAGATGAATACAGAAATTCATATAAAGGTTTGGACAGATCTTGGTATCTCAAAAAGAGAATTAAACTTTAATAAAAATCAACTATATTCCCTAGCTTCACTTATTATTCTGCTCAGGCAACTTAATCTCAAAGCTATTTTCGACTGAAGGTTGCTCTATTACTACATGTGGATCTGCTGCTTCTTTTTTATATTCATTTAGTTCAATTTTAGGAATACGAGTTCGATTAGTTCTGTCGTAAAGAGACTTCACTAAATCTCTCATCTCTTTAGCATCAATTTCTTTTTTCATAGCAGCTTGGCGAGCTTTACGTAAATTACCGCGTTTTTTAGGCTCAATAATACGATCTGCAAGTCCTAATGACACTGCTTCGCTGGCCGTTAAGTACACATCTCGTTGACATATATCTAACCAGAACTCTTTAGGCATGCGTGAATTGGCTTCATAAATTTCACAAAGCTGATTCATAAGTCGAACATTCTCTGCTGCACTAATCTTAATATCTGTGTGTTTCCCATCATTGCCAGCAGATAGTTCATGAACCATGACAATAGTATTTGGGTGTAAGTTTCTTTCATCGCATGCAGCCATAATAAAAGACGCACTAGACATTATAGGACCACTTCCTATGAACTTAATTTGACATGGGCATGCTAGTATCTCATCATGAAAACGGAGCATAGAGTATGTGTCTCCACCATACGAAGACATATG
>Ga0213917_1000211_pt1 | contig 11211 bp, 22 predicted proteins | sample McNCre117MG_FD_161051 | JGI IMG/M metagenome (GOLD analysis project Ga0213917, IMG submission 161051) | Freshwater microbial communities from McNutts Creek, Athens, Georgia, United States - 1-17 MG | ecosystem: Environmental > Aquatic > Freshwater > Creek | place: USA: Georgia | collected... | reverse complement strand
GCGCTGCTCGGCATCGCGATCATGACCGGCGGCGCGCTCTACAGTCTCAAGGCGGGGCTCAACCTGCCGTCCAAATAACCAAAGAAACGATCATGGCCGATGATGCAGACCGCGCGGACGCGGAAATAGCGCAAGCCACCGCTGAAGCCATTAAACGCACCCGCCAGCCCGCGATGCGGCCGCTGGGGGCGTGTTACTGGTGCGGCGACACCTCACCGCCGCAGGGCCTATTCTGCGGCCCCGACTGCCGCGACGACTGGCAACGCGAGCGCGATGCTAGGGCGCGTGATGGGCGTTAGTGGGGTGGGTATTACGCCCATTGAATTTCGACGGCGAGGCCGTTGGCCAACATGAGCCGCCGTGCCCGCGCGAGCAAGGCCGCGTGACACGTTGCGGGCAGCCCCTTCATGTCCGGGCGCAGCGCCCAGAGCGCCGCGTCATCCGCGTAGCGAAACAGCGTGATCACTTCCGGCGCGCCGTGCGTTTGCGCGAGCGTGCGCGCTTGGGTGAGCGCGGCCAGCGCGGCCGTTTCAAGCGTTTCGTCAAGCTGCGCCACCAGCGCCTCGACGTCTTCAGGAACGGTGCTTTTCCCTGATTCCCAATAGCGCACCGTGCGCTCGTTGACGGCGGCCATGTCGGAGAGGTGCCGCTGGGAAAGCCCGCAGGCTTCCCGCAGCGTTTTGAGTTCTGCGGAGGTCATTATTTTTTTGATGGTGTTGAAAGATCGCGCGCAGCGACGCGGCGTTTAATGTATTTGCCGTCTTGGAGGCCGCGCCCCCAGTGCCCGATCAAGATGCCGTTGCGGCGAGTCCCGATCACCTCGGCGCGGATCACGCCGAGGTAGCTGACGACTTGACCTGGTGCGAAGTCGGCAGCGTTCATCTTAGTTTTCTTCCGCTTGCTCAGCGATCCACCCGAGCTGAACCGCTTTTTTCACGATCCGCGAATCCCATGAGTCGATCGGCTCGCTGTTGAATTCAGCTTCGTCGATCAACGCTACGCGGCAGGCATCGCGTTCGGCGGTGAATTCTGCGGCTTGCTCAGCCGTCTCCAATTCCCACGCGCCATCGCTGCGAGAATTCGCTTCACGCACACGGCTCACGTAGTAGGCTTCGTTGTCTGCTTCCCAGACCGACGAAGGGGTGCTGCGGCCGTTTGGTGTCTCGGTGATGATGAAGCGGGCGGTAAGGTTTGTCATGATGTTTTCTCCTGAAGATTCGGTCGAACAATTCAACCGATGACTTAATGTTACCCTAATTCAGGGTATAGTCAAGCGACTTTACAAAATCAGTTCCGTTTTTTGTGTTTTTTGCTTGTTTTGTCTATGAGCGCACTGCCGCTGCCAACGCGGCCCGCAAGCCCGCGTGCAAGTTGCCATTACCTAGCGCAAGCAATGTCTCGCGCTCCTGTGGGGTGATGCGTAGCGCGACGCGCACCGTTGCGCCGTAGATAGGTTTTCGGCCCGCGTTGCGGGGGTTTTTTAATGTGGTTTCGATTGATGCCATTCACCGGCCTCTCGTGCGATGCGTTGCGCAGCGTTTTGAAGATCGTGCGCCGCTGTTCGACGAACGTCTACCAGCCATTTTGTGAGCGCAGGAAGCGTTGCGGGTACGGCTCGAAAATCGGTGAACCCGTCGCCGAGTTCTGGCCTCATCACTAGGCCGGAGATGTGCCGCAGTGAGCCATCTGGGAGGCGTTCCCAGTTGGCTTGCCACTTGTAGCGTTTGTTGGTCATACTAGGTGGCCGCTGGCGATTCGCCAGCCTTTGGGGAGTGTGCCCGCCTTCCCGAATATTCCAAGCAGCTCACGCCGTGCGTTTTTTATTCCTGCGGCATCGGCACACGCTACGCGGACGATGTGTCGAACGTAGCCGCGTTTTTTTCGTTCTACGCGCCCCGATCCGTCAAGTACTTTAAGGTCCTTGACGGTGGTCAAGATTAGCGCAAGGGCGGGTTGCCCCGCCTTGTTGTTTTCAAGAAAGATCATCTTATTTCACCAGGAGAATTTGGAATTTTCCCAAGTAGAACGCGCGGTTGTTGGCGACTGGTGCCGCGCTGCGGCGGTCGGCTTCAACATCGCCGAACGGCGAGAGAATTTGAAGGGCGGCGGCATTTTTGGCCATCCATTCAGCGCCGCGCTCGTTGACTTGTGCAAACAGACGGTTTGCAAAGTCTGCGGCTTTTTGGCTTGGAGCCGTGGCCAGCAGCAGTGCTTGAAGGGTTGCCATGTTTGCTGCGGCTTGGTTGGCGGTGATGTTCATTGTGTGTCTCCTCAGAGAACCGGAATCTGTCCGGTGTCAGCTAAATCAAAATTGATTCAGTGATTTAATTATGTACGTACCAATTCAGATTGTCAAGCGATTTCACAAAATCAGTTCCGTTTTTTGTGTTTTTTGCTTGTTTTGTCTATGAGCGCGCTGCGTCGCGTTCAGTGTCTGCGGGTGATCGATTACGACAAAAACGCGGCAAACATAAACCGTGCGGCCACTGGTGCGGGTCTTGGCGTCCCTTCCTGGGCACCAAAGCTTCAGAGTAGCACGAAGCAGTAATAGACCGCAATAGGCCGCAAGTCTTTATTTTTCGCGGGTCTTGGCGGTGTAGCATTGTCGGCAAGTGGCAGCAAGTGGCTGCAACTGATTACGACAAATTTACGACACGAAAAAATGGCTACTTTTCGGCAGCGCGCGAGGCGCTGGAGCGCGGAGATCCGGATCAAGGGTGAGTATGACTCGGCGACGTTTGCGACGCGCGCTGAGGCGGTGCGGTGGGCGGCGATCCGCGAGAGCGAGATTATCGACCGTTTGGCTGGCAAGATCATTAAATCGTCGGTACGGCACGCGCTGCGGAAGTACGCCGAAGAGATTTCACCGACGCACAAGGGTGAGCGGTGGGAGATTAACCGGCTGACGCAGTTTGAGTCGGCACCGTTTGCGGATCGGCAGCTTTCGGAGGTGACGGCGGATGACCTGGCGAAGTGGCGCGATGCGGAGCTGCGGCGCGGGCTGAAGGGGTCGTCGGTGGCGCGGGCGTTGAAGTTGTGGTCGTCGATGTTTGAGGTGGCGCGCAAGGAATGGCAGTTCACGCGGGCGAATCCGGTGCGCGATATTAAAAAGCCGCGCGAGTCGCAGCACCGCACGCGGGTGTATTCGGATGCGGATATTGCGGATCTGTGCGCGGCGCTGGGGTGGGCGAACGCGGCGCCGGTGAACTCCAAGCAGGAGACGGCGCTTTGCTTTTTGGTGGCGGTGGACACGGGGATGCGATCCGGGGAGTTGATCGGGCTGCGGTGGCGCGATGTGGACCTTGAGCGCGGCGTGGCGCGGTTGCGGGAGACGAAAAACGGGCGGTCGCGGGATGTGGCGCTGTTTTCACGGTCTCGCGAGCTGCTGGCGCTGCTGCCGCGTGAGCGTGAGCAGGTGTTTTCGTTGTCGGGGCCGCTGCGTGACAAGCGGTTTCGCGATGCGCGCGATGCGTGTGGTGTGTCGGGTACGTTTCACGATTCGCGGCACACGGCGGCGACGCGGTTGGCGCGGGTGCTTTCGGTGTTGGAGTTGTGTCGCCAGTTCGGGTGGTCTGATCCCAAAATGGCGATGGTGTATTTCAACGCGTCCGCCGAGTCGCTTTCGCGGCGGGCGTGATCGTCACGCGGCTTTTTTGAGCGAGCTTTTCCATTCGATCAATTCATCACGATCCCAGCGCAGGCCCTCGCGGGTGTCTTTGATTTTGACGGGTTTGGGAAAGTTGGGATCACCACGAAATGTTTTGTCGAAATCGTCGAGCGAGACGTCAAGAAATTCCGCGGTGTGGCGGCGGTTGAGTAGGCTCATTGTTGGCGCTCCTCGTATTCTTTGGCGGCTGCGAGCCCTTTTTCGCTTAGGCAAAACACGGGGACGATCAATAGGAATTGTTGGCCAACGTAATGAACTTTTTGGCCTTGGCTGTTTTGGAGTGGGTGGCCGCCATAAATTTCGGTATCTATGATGGTCTTTCCATTTCTGATGGCCCAACATCTACCCCGCACGCTGTCCGAGGACACCTGAAAATTGACATAAGGCTGCACGCCGTACCATAGCGTCGAGAACGTGTAGCGTGCCTTCGGCACCCGCAGCGTTGCCATTTCGTGGCCGTTGATGATGTGTTTTTTCATTGTTGGCTCTCCTCGTATTCTTTTGCGGCTTTTCGTCCGGCTTCACTTAGGCAAAACACGGGCACGGTGAGCAGGAATTCTTGACCAACGTAGCGGACTGGTTTGCCAGCGCTGTTTTGGAGTGGGTGGCCGCCATTGACAAAAGTGCCGAAGACCACACTTCCATTTTGGGTGGCGTAGCATTTCCCGTGTTTGCTTATTGATGAAACCCGCGCATTGTTTACATAGGGTTCCACCGACTCGCGGAGCATCCAGCTTATTTTGGGCACCCGCAGCGTTGCCATTTCGTGGCCATTGATGATGTGTTTTTTCATTTCGTTTCTGCCTTTGGTAGGACGACCCCATACTTTTCGTAAGCTGCGATCTTTAGTTCAAGCAGTGCAACCTTTGTGCGCAGGTTTGCTATCTCGCTAGGGCATTCGTAAACAGCGAGGCGTTGTTCGAGCCCCGCAACCTTTGCGCGCAGCTTTGATAGCTCGCTCGGGTGTTCGTAGCGTAGGAAGTAGTCGATTTCGTTGTTCGTGTTAACTTCATCGCTTCGAATTTCCATGAGTAGCTCACGGGCTTCTTTTACCCATTCATCTCTGCACGAGATTCGGTATTTTTCGTTGAGCCAATCCTCTTGATCGATGATTACAACATCGATGACTGATTCACCGTTTTCCGTGTTCGGCAAAAGGTCTGAGTAGCTGGTGCGCACGAATCGGCCGGTGCTATCGACTATGGCTTTCCAATGGGGTTCGATCTTCATTTGTCATCCCCAAACGGCAGCATCGCTTTTGCTGCTGCAATAGCGTCTTCTTTTTTGAGGTAGACCAGACCTCTTTTCAAGAATTCTTGTTCTTCTGTGCTATCACGCCATGAACAGCGCCAGTCTGATTGCATCAACCAGAAATGTGGTACTGGCATGTAATAGGTTGTACCTTTAGGTGGTGCAACAGTTTCAGGTGCTGGTATTTCTCGCGCCAGTAGCGTTATTATCGTCTTTGGTTTGATGCGCATCTGGAAGTTGCTGTAGGTCACTTCGATGATTCTGGTGATGATCCATTCATCGCTGATCTTTTCCCATTCATCTGCATCTGATTCACGCCATTGAAGTGTTGCACCTTCTGACCTCCACGCCATTAGCATCTCGCCCAGTTCTTTGATGTCCATCACGCTGCCTCCAATTCGCGTTTGACGGCGTCGGTGGCGCGTTCTATTTCTATGTGGGGGCAATTGGCGATGATGGTGTCGTGGAGCGGCAGAAATGCGTCTATGGCTTCGAGTTCGCTGGCTTTGGCGACCCAGTGGCCAGTGGTGGTTTTGCGTTCGTCGATCATGGTGAGGGCGTGTTCGGCGGCGCGGGTGTAGATCAACGCGTCGGCGAAGTTTTCGTCAGTGATGAGTTTTAGCGCGACGTTGACGGCGTCTTGCAGGTTGAGTAGGTTTTGCTCGGTGGCGCGGCCGAACTTTAGGTTGTGGAGCGCGGTGGAAAGCTGCGCGCTCATCTCGTCGATGTGCGCGGGGTTGGGCGTGGCGTAGCTCGTGGGGAGTTTGGCGAGGCGCATGGCGGTGGCGTAGATGAGGTCTACGCGGCTGCGGGGGGTGTGTTTCTTTTTCATTCGTGGGTGCCCTTTGCGGTGTAGGCGTTAAACGCGATCATGGCGAGGACGCAGGCGAGCGGGCCACCGAGGAGGTAGGCGATGTTGTCTGCGGTGGTGGTGGCGTTGGGGAGGCTCTTGATGACGTAGAGGTTGCAGGGGCCAATAAAGCAGAGCGAATTGATGAACGCGGCGACGTAGTGCGCGCGGTTGGTGAATAGGCTTTGCAGCACGAGGAAGAAGACGACGCCGAAGCTGGCGGCGAAGAGGGTGGCGGTGTGGGTGGTCATGATGCGTGGCCCTTCTACCCGCGAAGGCGGTGAACGGTGACACCCGGAACGAGGCCGGTGAGGATGGACGGGGCGGTGCCGTCGCTGGCGATCTTGGGGACGTCAGCGGGGGCTTCGAGGAACGGCGCGGCGTCTTGACCGGTAACGCGGAGGTAGTCGACTTCGACTTTGGCGGTATCGACGAGGACGCTGGCGACGGTGGCGACGGCGCGGGCGCGGTCAACGTCCATCGGGGTTTCTCGATCGCGAAGCGCGGCGAGGGTGTCCATCAGGTGCGCGCGGAGGTCGGTGAGGTGTGGGGTTGTCATGGTGCGGGGGCTCCTTCGGGGTGTTGTTGTTTGGGTTGTGTTTGCTTGGTTTGCTTGGCGATTCGGTTCACCTGGCGGGTGATGGCGCCTTTGAGTTGGACGAGCGCGGCGAGCTCGGGGGAGTGGCTGCGCGGGTGGTTGCGGCGGGCGTGTTCGGCGCGGGAGATGCACTCGACGCGGTCGAGCGTGATCTCGTCGGCTTTGTTGGTGCGCTGGCCCTGGCGAAACACGACGATGTGGTGCGGCGGGACGGGGCCGTTTGCGGCGATCCAAATGAGTTCGTGTACGCCGCGCCAGCGCTTGGAGTTGCAGCCGCTCAGGGTGGTGACTTTTTGTTGCAGCAGCCCGTCGGGGCTGAGCCGGTAGCTGCCGAGCGGGCGGGTGTTGACGGGGATTTGGCCGGGGCGAAAGCGCGACGAGCAGTATTCGGCGGCGAGGCCCTTGGTGCCTTTGTTCCACGGCACGTTGCCTTGCGTGAAACGCGTGGCGGTGCCCGCGCCGAGGCCGCGCTGCGCTTCGCGATAGGGGCCGTTTAGGTATTCGTCGGTTTTGTAAAGCGCAAGGCTGTTCGCTTGGTGGTAGACGGCGCGCATGGTGCGGCCGATGGCGTCGGCGACGGCTTGGGTGTGTTCGTGTGGGTAGTGGTCGCGCAGGTATTGGTTGTCTGCGTCGGTCCACGGTTTGCGCGGTGTGGGCTTATTGGTCATGGCCCCGCTCCCCCGCCCCCGTTTGGGTGGCGTTTGTGGCTTTGGTGGTCTTGGTTTCGATGAGCTTCGCTAGGTAATGCGCGGCTTTTTTCAGGTCTTCCACGCCGCCTTTGTCTTCGCAGCGGGCGACGTACTTGATTACGTTGCCGCGCAGAAAGCCTTCGAAGGCTTCGGGCGTCATCCATGCTTGCATGGCGGCCCACGGCTGAATCGATTTGGTTTTGTAGTGGCTGCCGCCGATCTGGCGGGCATCGGCGGGGGCGGTGACGGTGGCGCGTTGCTGCCAGGTGGTGGCGCTGCCGGTGGCGGTGGTGGTTTGCACGAGCTCTGCGGGCAGGTGGGCGCAGTCGTGGTGGGTGGCGCAGTAGTGCGCGCAGGCGTTGCCCGTGGAGAGGCAGAGGCGGGCGTCGGCGATGCCTTCGCGGGGGGCGGTGTGGGTGGTCATGGTTTGCGGTTGGGGTTGATCGTGAGGGCGGTGATCACCGCGAGCGCGATGATGGCGAGAAGGAGCCCCGCGCCGGTGAGCGTGGGAACGGCTTTGGCCGGCGGGAATGGCGGCGGTAGGTTTTGGCAGACCAAGCCCGGCGGGCAGACGGGGAGCGTGGTGGCGGGGGCGCTCATGATTGGCGCTCCGCGTTCAAATTCAAATGGGCTTCGATTGCGTCGATGGCGGCGTTGACCAGCCGCTCGTCAAACGTTTGCCTGACGCGAATATAGGTGCGCGTTTCGCAGGAATTCAGCGCGACGAGCGCTTGGCGGAGCAGTGCGGTGTTGTCGGCGCTCATGGTTATTGCTCCCCGGCGCCCCTGAGGCGCTTGGTGGTTTTGGTGATGGGTGGGCCGCCGGTTTCGGCGTCGAGCGCGGCGGCCATGTGGTGCGCGGTGGTGGCGAGCGCGCCGAGGCTGCTGGCTTGCATGGTGATGCTGGCGAGCGGCTGGTTCACCGCGATCAGCGCATCGCGTTGGTTTCGGTAGGTGGCGGCTTGTTTGGCGGCGTCGTCCGCGATCTGGGCGAAGCCGACCGCCGTGGCGATGGCGGTGGCGGCGACCCACGGGGCGGCGGCGCGCCATGCGCGGGCGGTGAGTTCGGCGGCGTTGCGCGCCGTTGCGCGAAGTTGCTCGCGCAGGGCTTCGCGCCTTGCGCGGCGCTCAATTTGCGCGTGGATCGCTTGCGCGGAGATGCGCGAAACGTACGGCGCGGGGCGGCGCTTCAGTGCGAAGAGCGTCGCGGGGGTTGGCTGTTGCATGGTGGCTCCCAGGTGTCCGCCGAGGGCGGGATGGGTGCCAATGTAAGGCAATGCCTATTATGTGTCAATAGGCAATGCCTTACTTTTTCGTTATGATGCGGGTGTTGCAGATTCGCAACGGTCGCCAAGTGCGAAAATAAAAACTCGTTGCACCTAGCCCGACGGGGCGAACGCCGGTTTCCCTTCCCGGCTGGTGCGGCGATCTTGAGGGGGCATAAGGGTAGGCATGATGAGTGGTAGAAAAAAAGTGATGAGCCGGGCGGGTGATGGCGCAGAGGATTTCGCCATTACGCATCCGCCGTTGGGCGCGCTCGGTGGTTTGGCGCATGCCTGGTGGTATGGGCGGGGTGCCCGTGGGGTGCTGCCCCGGCGGCGACAGCTGATTGATTTATCTAACGAGCTGCTGCGCTACGTGCGCATGCCGAAGGACGGAGGATGGCTAGTGCTGCCAGATGTTGAGCGGGTCGACCCGACGCTGTTGGCATTGGTCGAGGGCGTGATGCAGAGGGCGCGCTCTGAGCGGATGCGTTTGATTTCGCTGGCGCTTTTGAATGCGCTGCGGATTATCGATGCAGGCGAGGCGTTGGAAGAGCGACATGGGTTGGGCGGGCTGGTGTATGGCCCGCTCTTGATTTTGGAGGGTTTGCTTATGCAGCAGGCCGGTCGGCGGCTGGTGGCTTCGCCGGTTGGGCAAAAAGGGCGCCATCCGGCATAGCGCGATGCAGGTGCTGATCGTGATCGCGCGCGACATCAAGGACGACTTTAAAGGCGAGCAATCATTGGCGTCGCTGTTGACGCTGATGCGCCCCGCGCTTGACAAAAATAGTCCGGCCATCGTGGCCGAGTTTCGTTTATGAGGATTTCGGCGCTGAATTATTTCGATCTGCTGCGCCTCGTGTTGTCGGGCGGCATTGCCGGGACGGCAATGTTCGGCGTGTTGGCTTCGCTGTTTGGCGTTGACGTGGCGGCAGCATTGGCCGGTGGCGGCATGAGCGCCGCCTGGATGAAAGCGGCGCGGTTGATTTAGCCGATGCGGGCGGGCCGCTATAAGGGCAGCGCGTCTTGTTGGGGCGGTTGCATCACGTTGTGGACTTCAATGATGGTGAGCCTGCGGCCGATCTCGGTGCGCTGGTTGTCGTATTCCACGGTTTCTTCGAAACTGCAATCGAGGCTATCGCCTGGGAGCAGTGTGAATTCGCGGGCGTGGTAGCGGGTGAGCCATTGGTGGTGAAGGATTTCAACGCGGGTGCTGCGGCCTGAGCGCATGACGGTCCACTGCGCGGTGCCGAGCATGTCGGGGTAGCGCACTTTTAGGAATTCGCGCCCATGATTGACGATGCTGACGGCGGGGGCGGTGACGGTGAGGGCAGGCGCTTCGGGTGGGGCATGAAGCACGATGTCACCGAGGTCCGACTGGATGGTGACGGCGTTGCTGGAGAGCAGGGCACGCGCGCGGCTGACGCTATTCAGTGCGGTGTGTACGTCGCGGGCATTGGGGGGATCAAAGCCGATCATGCCTGGCGCAGCGCGATAGTCGGACTCAAGGGCTTTGATCTCGGCGGCGATGGCGGGTGCATCGGCATCGATCATTGAGAGCATGCGGTGCTTGCCTTTCACTAGGAGGCTGCCGACCCACTTCTTCCACTCTAGGCTGCCGAGGTATTCATCGGGCACTTTTTTGATGACGCGCGCGAGCAGCATTTTTAGTGACGAGTGCTGTACGTCGTTGAGGATGGAGACTGGGTCAAGCTCGGTGTTGACGGAGGAGAGGAGCGCGCGGTCGAGTTGGTCGAGGGCTTCGATGAGCGCCATCGCGCCGCCAAGCACGTCTAGCGCGCGCGATTGGCCGGGCGCGTAGTCGATGACCAGCCCGATCTCGCCTTCGACGAGGGTGCTGTCTAGGCTGCGGTCGGCGGCGGTGTCGGTGGTTGGCGAGGGGGTCATCGTAGGGCTCCGGCGGATGGCGCGGGGATTTTAGCGCTACGCGATTTTATGCTTTGTTGCGTTGGCGGGTGCGCCTATGGGGTCTTTCGTTTGGTGGGCTTGGTGGTGGATTTTGGCGGGGTGACGGTGGGGAATGGGTTATCCGCGTTGGGGTTTTTGCAGCGCTCAAGGAACATGACGATAGCGTCGGCGATGGCGCCGGGCTTGGGGCTGAGTGCGTATTGATGCAGGAGCCCAGCGACGGCGGTGCGCGATTCGGGGCCGCAGCAGTCGAGGGCGTCGCCGAGTTGATCGATGAGTGAGCGCGTGTCGCTGGGCGGTTTGAGTTTGGAGGCGTACCAGCCGGTGGCGATTTCGTTGATGAGCGGTTGTTGACTTGGTTTCTCAGGTTGCTCGCGTAGGTATTGCTCGACCGGGCGTTTGGTGAATGAGGCGACTACATCAAGATTTTCTTTCGAGATGGTTCCCGAGCTTATCCAGTTGCTCACTGCTTGTGGTGAGATGCCGCCGCAGGCAGCCCGTAGCGCATTGCGGTCGACCTTGTTTTTGGCAAGATCAATGCGGAGTAGGGCTTTTATCCTTTCGCGGCCAGCGGGTGGAATGTCGGACTGTTGCACTTTTGCAGTATTGCGCGAAACATCGCAAGCAATCAATGCTTGACGAAATGAAAGCATTGCTGTATTGTTTGCAATGTGAGTATTCAAAAAGCCATTAGTCATGTTGGAAGCGCTGCCAAATTGGCGCGTCTATTAGATGTGTCGCCACAAGCGGTGACGGCATGGAAGGACGGAACGCGCCCATTGCCGCTGGATCGTGCGATGCAGATCGAGCGCGCGACGAGCGGCGCGGTGACGTGTGAGGAGCTGCGGCCGGATGTGGATTGGTCGCGCCCTGAGCCGCAGAAAGAGGCGGCGTAGGTGATGAGCGGTTTAAGTAAACAAAAAACGATGTAACGCCGCAAATGGAGGCGGCAATGATGACAAGCGA
>Ga0213917_1000210_pt1 | contig 11259 bp, 11 predicted proteins | sample McNCre117MG_FD_161051 | JGI IMG/M metagenome (GOLD analysis project Ga0213917, IMG submission 161051) | Freshwater microbial communities from McNutts Creek, Athens, Georgia, United States - 1-17 MG | ecosystem: Environmental > Aquatic > Freshwater > Creek | place: USA: Georgia | collected... | reverse complement strand
CTTTACGCGTGTGGCTGGCCCTCGCTGGGGTGATCGGCGTCGGCCGCCTCGTCTGCGTGCGGTGCCATGCTGGCGAACGTGTTCAACACATCATTAACGCCGGGCTGTGCTGGCTCATTGTCGACCACGGCTTGCGCTGGCCCTTCGTTGCTGTTCAATAGATCGGCCGCGCCTTTGACTTCATCAACAACGCCTAGCACTACGCGCTCGGCTTCGCGTGCTGCGTCGTGTAGTTCATCCATTGCCGCCGACAACTTAGTGTAAGCCGCTTGGCCTAGATTTACCGGGCGCACATATCGCTCAATCAATCGCAACAGCTCGGCGCGTGCTGCCTGTAATCGTTCGCTCATGGTGTAACCTCTTGGTGTGGAAATTAAAAGCCGCGCCAGCGTATCACACTGACGCGTCCGTCGGAATGTAAGACGGCACCCACTGGTCGCGCGGCCGTTCGGCTACAGGCGTCCAGCAATAGGGGTTCGCTGGTTGCCATGTAGGCCAAGATGTGTCCCACACGTAGTACATTGTGTGATGGTTTACCCGATGGTCGCTGCCGTCGTTCATTGCCTTGCGAATCGCTGCGTATGCTGTTTTGCGCAAGTGGCAACCGTTCGGCGTCAAAATTGTCGGCCTGCCTACTGAGTTAATCCAACACGCCATAAACGGGCGCGCTAGTTGTGCCTCACGCGTTCGCGGGCTTACTAGCTCGGGAGGCTGGCTCGGTTGAATCATTGCTACATGGTCCCACTCACTCACGATTGACCCCGGTTGTGTTTGTAAAACGCATCAACGCACTGTTGCAGGTAGGTTTCTAATGCCTTGTATTCGTCGGGTGTGCTGTCGGCTTGCACCCATAACTTAGGACAGACATAAGGCACCAAGTCTTTGCGGAATGGATGCCGACGCGGTGCGAACTTGCCCATGCACTCAACACACGCACCGCCTGAAACGTAGCGCTGCGCAATGTGCCCTTGCTTGCACGGCTTGCCGGTGTAGAAGCGGTTGAGCCCCTTCGTGTAGGCATCCTCGCGACTGATAACGGTAGGCGTCGGCATTGTCATGTTGAAACCCTTTTATTAACTTAGATAGATAGTAACAGCGTAAACGCTAGGCGGTCAACTGGCAGCCCATGACGGAACTATGTCTTTTGAAACCCCTTACATTTCGTTGACTCCCTGAAATACATAGATAGTTTGTTTTACTCTTGCGCGGTTCTTTTTTATAGATAGAGGAAGGCAACAAAGGTAAGAACGCATAATCTATCTAACTATAGATTTTATGGAGTCAACGAAATGTAAGGGGTTTCAAAAGACATAGTCGGGTCGTCGGTGCTTTCTTACGTTGCGTAAGGTTGCCTAGTGTTGCGCAACGCGCACGTTGCAAGCCTTGCGTTACGTGTGGGAATCGCACGTTGCGAATGAAAGGCGCGCCGCCTATCTATCTCACTGAATCTAAATACTTTGTGTTGCACGCGGTGCTGTGGGTGTTGTAGGGTGTGCAGCATGGAAAACGTAAGGCAACAACTTGCAACCCTAGAAGCCGCCGGCACTGAGTTCGGCGATGGTGAACTAACGCCTAAGCAAGAGCGGTTCGCGCAAGTGTGGGCGCGTACAGATAACCAGTCGGCAGCCTACCGCGAAGTGTACGCAAGCCCTGACACAACGCCTGCAACTGTGTGGGCGAACGCCTCACGCATCGCGAACTTGCCGCAGGTAAAAGCCCGTTACCACGTGTTGCACGAGGAAGCCGCAAACGAGACGTTGTTGTCGTTGCGTGAGGCGTTGCAATGGCAGATTGACATCGCTACCGCTGACCCTAACGAGTTGGTGCGTGTGGTGCATCGTTGTTGCCGTCACTGCCACGGCGTCAACCATCAATATCAATGGAAGAATGACGACGAGCTTTTCGAGGCCGAGGTTAAAGCCCTTGACCAAAAATTAAAGACGAGCCCGTCGGCTGCCGGCGGCTTCGGTTTTAATCCAACGCTTGACCCGTCGCCCACGTGCCCACACTGCTACGGCCAAGGCATCGAGCACACGTTGCTAGCCGACACATCAAAGCTAACGGGAAAAGCTCGCAAGCTGTACGCGGGTGCCGAGCAAGACCGATTCGGCTGCATCAAAATCAAGATGCACGACCAATCGGCCGCATGGGATAAAATTCTACGCATGCGCGGTGCGTATAACGACAAGCTCGACTTGCGCACGCCTCAACAGCGTGCCGAAGAAACCCAACGCGCCAAGCTGCCCGACGGTCTCACCATCGAAGATGCAAGCAAGGCTTACATAGACTTGTTGGGCTGACATGCTCGTCAGTGCTGCACCCGGCCAGATTATCCCGCCGCACTCGTTGGTAGTGCCGTCGGACGTTGCCATAGATGCACCGCGCATCGTGACGCCTGACGCTATCGACTGGAAAAACCCCGACTATCTGCCGATATGGAAGAAACGCGCCGAGCGTCTTGCCAAGCTGCGCGCCGATGAACAGTTATTGCAAAAGGTGCGCTTTTACTATCGCAACGGACACTTTGCGGACTTTATCAACGATTGGGGCGTGACGATTGACCCGCGTATCATTGGGCGGCCGACGATCATGCCTATGATGCTGTGGCCCAAGCAACGCGCGTTTATTGACTTCCTCTATCGCAAGTGGCGCGAGGGCGACGACGGCACCTGCGTAAAGTCGCGCGACGTTGGTATCTCATGGCTTGCAATGGGTTTCGCTTCTACGCTGTGCATCTTTTACGATGATGTGTCGGTCGGCTTCGGTAGCGAAAAGGAAGACAAAGTCGACCGCAGCGGCGACCCCGATTGCTTGTTCTACAAGGGCCGAATGTTCTTGCAATACCTGCCTGATATCTTCCGCGCAGGTTGGAACCTCAAACAATACAGCGCACACATGCGCCTTACGTTCCCGCAGACGGGGTCGTCAATCACTGGTGAGGCCGGCAACAACATCGGCCGTGGTGGCCGTAAGTCAACCTACCTTGTCGACGAATCGGCGCACATACCCAACCCCAAGGCGATAGACGCGTCATTGTCAGCGAACACCAACTCGCGCATTGATATGTCGAGCGTCAACGGTATGGCGAACAGCTTCGCCGAGCGCGCACACAATCCAGCAATCGAGCGTTTCGACTTCGCTTGGCAGGATGACCCGCGCAAGGATGCCGAGTGGGAGCGCAAGAAACGCGCAACGCTCGACCCTGTCATCTTCGCGCAAGAGTACGACCGCAATTTCACGGCGTCGATTGAGGGGCAAGTTATCCCGACCGAATGGGTTGCCGCTGCAATCAATGCGCATCTGTTGTTCGGCCTCAAGCCGCAAGGCATCAAGCGCGGCACGCTGGACGTTGCAGACGCCGGGCGCGATGCGAACGCCTTCTGTGTGGGGCATTCGTTCTTAGTCGAGACTATCGAGTCGTGGCGCGGCACTGCCGACCTAGACATCTACAACAGCGTAGAGCAAGCCTTTTTGTTGTGCGATACCCACGGGTTGCCCGAGTTCTACTACGACGCTGACGGCCTCGGCGCTGGCGTGCGCGGTGATGCTCGCAAGATCAACGAGGCGCGACGCGCTGCCGGCGGCAAAACCATCACCGTTCTACCGTTCCGAGGATCGGGCGAAGTGTTCGAGCCCGAAAACATCGTGCCCGGCACCGAACGCACGGCGCTCGATTTCTTCGAGAACGCCAAGGCGCAAGCGTGGTGGATGCTGCGCGCTTACTTCCAGTACACCTACCGCGCTGTTGAGGCGTTCAAACGCGGCGACGTATGGAAGATTGACCCGGCGCAATTTATCAGCATTGCCGGCGACTTCACGTTGCGCGCACGCCTCACGGTCGAACTGTCGCAACCTGTGTGGGCACTATCGAAAAACGGTAAGGTGATGGTCGATAAATGCCCGGTAGGCACTAAGACCGAGGTGCGCAACTCGATTGCATCGCCAAACCTCGCCGACGCGGTTATGATGCTGCGCGCCCCCCGTTACGGTGTCTTGTCTATCAATCCCGCCTTGCTGGCTGCTACGAGCGGCAGCATAAGGCGATAGGAGCTTCGCCCATGTCCACGCCTCTCAATTGGTTACGCGACAAGCTGCGCGCATGGCTGGACGTGCCCACGCTGCCAACCGAAGCGCCTGTCGAAGAGGAAGACGCGCCCAACCGTATCAAGATTCACCCGTCGTTAATGCAACAAACGCTTGTGAAGGCCGGCGAGCATTACATCCAATACCGCAAAGTTGCGCCGCCTCTGTTGCCTGCCAACGTGCGCGGCGATTTTCGCTACGATCCAGTGAACGACCCCGCCAAGCTGGGCGAACCCGTGCTCGCAATGGATGACGCACAGAACGCGCCCGCGTGGGCATACCTCAACCAAGCGAACTGCGGTATGGGCTTCCCCGGCTATGGCTACTTGAGCGAGCTATCACAACGTAGTGAATACCGTTCACCCGTTGAAGTCACAGCCGACGAGATGACGCGCGAATTTATCGACATCACCGTCAACGGTAAGGCAAGCAGCAAAAAGCGCAAGGCACGCGGCGAGAAACCGCAGGACGCTGACGGCGACGGCGACATCGACGGCGGCCTCGAAGATAAAATCGAACAGCTAGAAGCTGCGATAAAAGAATTTAAGCTCGCCGAGCACTTCCACAAGCTTGCGGAACTCGACGGCTATTTCGGCCGCGCACAGTTGTACATCGACATTGATACCGGCAACGGCAATCGTGACGAGATAAACCAACTACCTCTAGTTGCAGACAAAGAAACGATAAAAGCCGGTACGTTGAAAGGCTTCAAGGTGATTGAACCAATATGGACAACGCCCTATAGCTACAACGCAACCGACCCCACACGCGGCGATTTCTACAAGCCTGTTGCGTGGTTCGTTATCGGTAAGCGTGTGCACTCTTCACGCTTGCTGACGTTCATCTCGCACGAGGTGCCCGACATCCTCAAGCCTGCGTACAACTTCGGCGGCCTGTCTATGTCGCAGCTCATGGAGCCCTACGTGTTCCAATGGCTACGCACGCGCAACAGCGTGTCGGACCTCGTGCATAACTTCTCGGTAATGGTGCTTAAAACCGATATGAATGCCGTCTTGCAAGGCGGTGCCGAGGGTGCCGAGGCAGGCAGCGGCTTAATGGACCGCGCCAAGTTGTTTGTAAACACGCGCGACAATCAAGGCTTGACGTTGATTGACAAGAACCGAGAGGAACTTGTCGAAGTGCACGCCAACCTCTCGGGCCTCGACAAGCTGCAAGCGCAATCGCAAGAACACATGGCAGCGCCTTCGCACATGCCGCTCGTGAAGCTGACAGGCATCACACCCGCAGGCTTGAACGCTGACAGTGAGGGCGAGATACAAGTGTGGTACGACCACGTTCAAGCGCGTAAAACTTCGTTCTATGGTCCGCATATGCCGCGCGTGCTTGAAATTCTGCAACTTCATTTGTTCGGCGACATCGACCCGGCTATCGGCTACGCATGGCCGCCACTGAGTGCGCCAACCGTTAAAGAGCTGGCCGAGATTCGCAAGAGCAATGCAGAGACCGACGGTATCTACATCGACAAGGGCGTTATCAGTCCTGACGAATCACGCGAGCGTGTGGCCGCCGATCCTGACAGCGGTTACAACAACCTATCGGGCGCTGCCCCCGGACCTCCCGAGGCTGGGTTGATGGAGCAAGAGCACGCGCTCGGCCAGCAAGGCGCAGAAGCGGACCACGAACGCGGTAAGGAAATGGCGACCGTGCAAGCGAAGCTCAAGCCGGCAGCGCCTAAGCCCGGTAAAGGTTGACGACCTCGTCAGGGGTGCGCTAGGGTGCGGACATGAGAAGCGTAGCCCATGTCCCGCCCGGTTTTGAAACCCAGCTTAGACCGCACATTGCAAAGGTTGACGGCCATTGGTGGGCCATCTGGCCGCGCATCGCTGCCATGCCTAGCGATGAAACGCTCGAACGCGTGTGGCGGCCTTACATGAACAAGTTAAACGACATCATAGCGCCGCAGCCTAAGTCGCTGTTGTACGATCCGCACCCGGTGATTCAATGAAAAAGCTACGCGCACCCACACGCAAGCCCGTTGTGTGTAACCCAATCTGGCCTAACGTTGGCGTGCAATCGTGGTACGACGGGCAGCTTGTTGAGATGATCAACGAAGCCGAACGCAGCTTGCGCAGCGCCCTCGCCTATCTGTGGCGCGATATCCCGCCGCTATTCACGCACGACGAAGCCCTCGACATTGAAGCCGACGCGGCCGGCGTCATGTACGTCTGCGGCAATCGCATCTTGCTAATGCGCCGCACTGACGGGTTAGGCTGGGCGTTCCCCGGCGGCACCGTTGAAGAGAACGAGACCGCAGAAGCCGGCGCACGTCGTGAGGCGTTCGAGGAAACGTTGCACCCGTGTAACGGCTTGCTTGAGTTCGTCAGCATGCGGAAGCGTTCTAACGGCATACTAGGCATGAGTAAGGCCGACTTTACGTTCGCTACGTTTGCAACAGAAGTTCCCGAAGAGTTCACGCCAACGTTGAACAGCGAGCACGATGCCTTCGTGTGGGTAACTCCCTACGATGCAATGGGTATGGAGTTGCACCCCGGTTTGCCTTTCACGCTCGGCGAGTACGCACGACGCCTTGCGAACGATGCCCCCAGCTCTACCAAAGCGTTGCAAGCGTTGCTCGCGAAGTGGAGCAAGCAAATAATAAAACGGTTTGACCTTGCATCGTTCGACCTTGCGAACAGCTTCGCATCTCGCAGCATGATCGCTACACAAACGGCCATGATGACGCAGCTAAAAAGCGCGGGCTTTACCGTTGCGTTTAAGCCCACGCAAAAGAGCATGGAAGCGTACAAGGCCGTGACCGCTGAGAACGTTGGGCTAATCAAATCTATTCCGCGCAAGTGGCACGAACAGATAGAACAAAAAGTGTGGAACGCTGTGCGCACGGGCTCCGACTTGAGCAAGCTATCGGTGGACCTGCGCAACACTTATGGCTCAACAGTGAAGCGCGCCGCATTGATCGCACGCGACCAAAACGCAAAGGCTAAGGCGGTGATTGAGCGAGTCCGACAGCAAGAGTTAGGCATCACGCGCGGCATATGGATGCACTCACACGCTGGCAAAGAACCACGGCCAACGCATGTCGAGATGAACGACAAGCCATACAACTTGAATCAAGGCATGTACGACAGCGACGAAAAAGCCTACGTGCACCCCGGCGAGTTAATCAACTGCCGTTGCACCATGCGCCCGGTGATCGAAGGCGCAGACGACAACGCCGACGATGACGAACAGCCAACTAACGTACTGCTCGGGTCTGCCCTGCGCAATGCCGAACGCAACAAGGATAAGCCGCGCTTCGCTGAAATGATTAACGAGCTGCGCGAACTACGCGCACAACGCACACGTTGGCGCGGTCCTGACGAGCTGAACTTGCGCGCAGACATCGACAACTTTTTAAACAGTGAGGTTTGAGCATGAGACTAGCGAAAGTGACTTGCGTCAGCCCTAACGGCGCAACGGTTATTGTGGATGCAACAGGCGAGCAAGGCTTGCGTATGGGCTTTGAAGACCGCGAGCAAGGTTTAATCGGCGTGCTCGATTTAGATTTGCCGTCTATGGCTGACGACTCCGTCAAGCCGACGCCTCGCATAATGGCGGTAATCCCTGCAACGTGGGGCGTTGTGTACGATTGGGAACACACGGGGCCGGTGAAGTCGTGAACCTGCACGACCGCGCCGAGTTCGAGAAGCAACTCGCGAAATACGCAGAGGTTGCACGCCTTGCACATGCTGCCGAGATGGCTCCGGCACTGTGTGACCCCGAAGTGATGCGCGCCAAGCTGCACAACGCGCGTTGCGATCTTGTTACGTGGGTTTCAACTTACACCGCGCAACAGTGCATCGTAGCAGCCTCGCAGGCGTTGGAGCATTCCCGCAGGAACTCCGGGCCTATCGCCGATACGAGCGGCGGCAATTGAGCAACCGTGCGTTAGATGGAGCCGAGCGCAAAGGACGCGAAGCGGCGCTTGCCGGCAAAGCTCTAAGCGATTGCCCGTATGTTGATCGACGCAAGGAACACGACAACCGCTTGACGTGGTCGCGAGCCTTCCGCGCTGCATGGTTCCAAGGCTTCAAGAGCGCTAAGACATAAACCTGTAGCGTTCACCATAACGGCGCGCTATGCTCGCGCCCCATGCTCGCATTCGACCGCACCATCGCAGACCGTGACGTTATCGCCCTTGATCGGGCGAGCGCTCGCAGCTTTGACGCTGACGGCCGCATGCACGTGACCGATTGCCGAGTGTCAAAGGCGAACGTTTGCCCCTACTACGGCCGCGAAATTCCCAACGCGCAGCGCCTCGGCCTCGACGCCAACAAAGTTTACATGCTCTACCGTGACCCGGTGGAGCTTGAGAAAGCCGCGCCTACATTCCGCAACGTGCAATTGCTCATGCGGCACATTCCGGTTAACGCCAACGACGCGAAAATCGAAAAGACCGTCGGCACTGTGGGCAACGTTCGGTTTGACGGCACGTACCTCGTTGCCGATCAACTGACGGTATGGACCAAGGAAGGCATAAAACTGATTGAGACCGAAACCGCCGCCGAGTTGTCATCGAGCTACCGCTATGTTGCAGACATGACGCCGGGCGTTACGCCGGAGGGTGTTGCATTCGACGGTAGAATGCGCGACATTATGGCGAACCACGTCGCGCTTGTGCGCGAGGGCCGTGCAGGTCCAGATGTTTATGTTAACGACGAATCCCCTTTTTTGGAGTCTCCCACAATGAAGCGCCCCCTGTTGCTGGCTCAACTGATTGCATCCGGTTTGGTTGTTGGCGGCACCGAGGAACAGCGTATTGCGCTCGATTCCAAGCTCGCCGACATGACGGCCAAAGACGGCGAAGCCGCCGAGATGGAAGACGACCCCGAGAACCCCGGCGCAAAGCGCAAGAAAATCAACCCCGGCAAAGGTGAGCCCACCAAAGCCGGCGGCGCGCTGGCAAGCGACGAGCAAATCGAAGCCGCTATCGTAGCCAAGGGCTACGTTACGCTTGCCGACGCAAAGACCCTCGCCGAAGACGCAGCGAGCCGCGCAACTGTTGATGCTGTCGCCAGTGTCAACGCCCTGCACGCTGCACGCGAAGCCGTAAAGCCTCTTGTGGGTGTTGTGGCGATGGACTCGGCCGAGGCCGTCTACCGCTTCGCACTGGATCACGAGAAAGTCGCGCTTGACGGCGTGCACCCCTCTGCGTTCCCTGCTTTGGTTGCCCAAGTCGTAGCGCGTAAGTCTGCGGTGCCTGCCGCACCGGCTGCGCCTGTGATGGCCGCCGACGCCGCAAGCGCCGTGCTTGCAGCATTGCCCGGCCTTGGCCGAGTAGTCGCAGGCGGCGCGAAGTAACCCCACACCTAACCCTTTCAATTGTTCACCAAGTAACGCGAGGCTCATGACATGAGTGGTTTTCAAAAAGTAGTGAATCAACAGCCTGCCCCGGCCGTCGCTGGTGATTTTGCAAGCAACAACCCACGCACGTCGTTAGTGCCTGCGGTCGAAGCGGGCCTTGTAGCCGGCGACGCCAACGTGCGCGTTGGTTACTTCGCTTGGGCTGCAAACGATGGCAAGGTATACAGCTCGCTTGCTGCCGCCGCTGCCGTTGGTGGCGCGCAAATTGGTTTTGTTGCACGTCAGCCGAACATTCCGTCGGCCTTGATTACTGCGTTCCTTGGTGAGTCCATCATGACGTTGCAGACGGGCTTACCTGTCACGCTGCAAACCTCGGGCGATTACCTCATTGACCTACCGGCCGTTGATCCAACCGACGCGATTTTCGCATTGGCAACCACTGGCGCGCCTTCATTGGTCGACGATTCCACAACCGAGCCCACCGGCTTTATCGGTGCATCGCAGTCCAAGGTAAACGCAGTCACCGCCAACACCACAACCATTGCGGCTACAACCGGCATCATGACCATTGCGACCGTATCGTCGGGCGTTGTGGAAGCCGGCCAGCGCGTAACGGGTACTGGCGTACCTGCAAGCACTTACATCCTGTACCAGATTGGCGGCACACCGGGCGGCGCTGGCACCTATCAGACCAATTCGCAGAATCGTGCGGCTGTGGCGGCCTTCGCTGCAACCATGATTCAAGGCGACTTGGCGGTCATCTCCAAACAGGGCGCGTAACAGCGCCCTCGGGTCTTCTCGGTTTAACTAAATTTTCCCATAGGTTGAGGTAGTAATCACATGCGTATCCAGAACGCCAGCCGCCGAGGCACAAATCATGCAGAGTTTGCGGCAGCGGTCCGAGCGGGCCATTCCGCAACGATGATTGCAAGCCTTAACGAAAAATTCGGCATTGCCCACGCGAACGACTCGCAGTTCTTGGGCATCCTGCCGCGTACCGTCGTGGACACTTACGACGGCAACGGCATCGAGAACGGCAAAGCCTTCGGCGATCCTGACAAGATTGCAATGGACGCACAGCCCGAGCTTGTAACCGTCAGCAACGCCGGTATTCCTGCGTTCCTGTCGAACTACCTCGACCCTGCGTTGATTGAGATTCTTGTGTCGCCAATGCGTGCGGCCGAGATTGCCGGCGAAATGAAAAAGGGCGATTGGGTTACTACCGTAACGACTTTCATCACTGTGGAGTCTGACGGCCAAGTCAGCGCCTACGGCGATTATTCAAACGCTGGTAACGCCGATTTCAACTCGAATTTCCCGCAGCGCCAATCGTTCCACTACCAAGTGTTTACGCAATGGGGCGAAAAGGAACTTGCCTACATGGGCCTTGCAGGCATTGACGCTGCAAGCCGCAAGAACGTTGCGTCGGCGCTGGTGTTGAACAAGTTTCAAAACAAGTCGTACTTTTTCGGCATCGCTGGCCTACAAAACTACGGCCTGTTGAACGATCCGAACTTGCTGCCGTCCATCGTTCCCACGAACGCATGGTCGACCGCAACCGCCGAACAGGCTTGCAACAACATCGTGGACCTGTACGTGCAGCTTGTGCAGCAAGCTAACGGCCTTGTCGACAACTCCACCCGCATGACGCTGGCAATGTCACCTACCCGTCAGGCTGCCTTGCACCGCATTAACTCGTTCGGTCTGACCGTATTGAAGATGATCGGCGAGACCCTGCCCAACCTCACCATTAAGGTTGCGCCGGAGTACAGCACGTCGTCAGGCGAGCTTATGCAACTGATTGTTGACGAGATGGACGGCCAAGAGACTTGCACCGCTGCTTTCACTGAGAAG
>Ga0213917_1000209_pt1 | contig 11288 bp, 22 predicted proteins | sample McNCre117MG_FD_161051 | JGI IMG/M metagenome (GOLD analysis project Ga0213917, IMG submission 161051) | Freshwater microbial communities from McNutts Creek, Athens, Georgia, United States - 1-17 MG | ecosystem: Environmental > Aquatic > Freshwater > Creek | place: USA: Georgia | collected... | reverse complement strand
ATGCTCGCATCTGTGTGAGCTTGTCAATACCCCTATGGAAGTGAACTGAAATACGCTGTCTAACGCGTTCAGGCTTCACTCGCCATACCTTGTATCCAACTCGCCCTGTTAGCTCAACCTGGAGCGATTTAAGGGCATTGCTGCGGATGTTATGAGACGAAATAACTAGCTTCTTCTTTGGCATATCAATCCTTTAAATCGTATGCTGATAGTGTCGTAGAATACTCTGTTGTAAACCATTCAATTTCTTTAAAGCTTTTTGTATCTGGTTTATGAAAAATAGCTAATCTCATATCATATACACCATTTAAATCAGATGAGTCAGAGCATTCAAAACTAATGTTTACTGCATACTCTTCCAATAGAGTTCTAAGTCTATTAAGAAATTCTTCTTTATTGTGATTAGGCATGATTTACTTTCTATCGTTTACGTACCAAGTACCATGACGGTTTACTACAAAGTCAACATTGTCATCATCAAACATGCCTTTAACAAGCATGTAATCTGTTCCGTATTCATCAGGATATTCTTCTACCTGAAAGCCACGAGAACGCAGGTGATTAGCAATATCTCTCATGTTTAACACAGATACTAACAAACTATTATTCATTAGTGTACCGTTGCTTGGTTGGTTGTTTGAATAATCTTAGTAGGATTTTCTGCCCAAATGGTAGCATAACCCTTACATAGATCGGCCTTGTCATCACCATGAGTAGTGACCCAGTGGTGATCTTTTACAGTAACGTAAAAACAAACATCTTCTTCTTGTTTGATATAACTATCAATTTCATCTGCTGATAGTGGGAACACTACACGGATAGCTGGAGCGTGGTTGCTGCCGGCATACCGAGCAATCATAAAACAAGGTTCACTTGCCTTACCAACATTTAGATCAAAGTCTTCAACCACAACCTTGATTCGCTCGTTGTTCGCCATGCTGTATTGGCGATAGGTGATAAAGCGAGAATAAGTCAGCTCTTCTTCCCAAGATTGTGGCTCAGGCTTTGTAGAAAGATACGACCTCATCAGTGGTGAGTGTTCTGGAAGCGCCTTTGTTGCCGGCGTAGCTTCCGCATTTGCTTTTTGCTCATCCCTTTCTTGGACATACTCGCTCCACTCACTTTCCCATCCACAAGCATAGTGGTACATGTTCGGGTGCCCTCCGTGGTACGAGGTTTGGACTGAACCTGGTGGCCGACGAAAAGTACAGTCAAGTTTAATATCATCAATAGTATATGACTTGTCCTCCTTTAGTGTCCATTTCTGTAGGCTATTGGTGATAAGGGAGCTAGGATCTTTCTTTAATCCTCCAATATTAGCACGCTTAAGAGCAAACTCTAGAATACTATCTTCGCTAGTAAAGTACCAAGCATTATGGTTACTGTTGAAGTGTAGCGGTCGTTGAGTATTACGAATAATATTAAACGACTTCTCTTGTACGTTGTACCACATCAGAGCGTAAGCCGCATCAACCTTTTGAAGCGCAGCCTCTACAGACTCTTCATTTGCAATGGTGTGAGCGATAGCGTGGCTGTCAACTTCGGTATCTGCTAGGTGCTTATGACCACCAAACATGCTGCCGTTGTGAACAAGGACAATCTTGTCTTCTACCCAAAACGGGTGAGCGTTCTCGTCGCTGATGACACCACGAGTAGCCTTGCGATTGTGACCGACCAAGACCCACCCACGGGAAATAGCGGCAGCACGAATGTCCTTCCACTCCTTTGTTTGTAGGAACTTGGGACCGTCAACAGCTTCCTTGGCAATCATTACATTGCCTACGTTGTCAACAAGAAATACACCGGTGGAATCTTCGCCACGTAGCGTATCCATGAAAAGCATTAACTCAAACGCATTCACATCAGCGTGAGTCATGCCATACTTTGATTTACTTACAACAGATACTAGTCCGCACATATATTACTCTCTTACAATAAATTAAAATTGTTGATCCGCTTCTCGACGATCTTCTGCTACGGCTTCTACATCAAGATTAAACCACAGATCGCGCATGTTGACAGGCTGTGCTACTGGCCTTTCCAAAACAACATTATATGTATTATGAGGTTGCCTTACATCTTCAGCCATTCTCTCAATCGCTGCGAGAAGCTGCTCAGTAGGATCTACAGGTAGCTCAACTTTTTTCTTAGTCTCAGTCTTACCTTTTTCGCTAATCATACATAGCTTGCAATCAACTACACCAAGTGCAATATCTTGCTGATAGGAAGGAAGACTGGTCAGATGGACACTATGCTCGCCTAGAACACTTTCGATAAATGCACCATAGTTACTGATGCTATTCATGTCAAGGATCGTAGCCTTGAATTCGTCGTAGTCATGCTCACGAGCATAGCGATGCATCATGCCAATGATGTTAAGCCACGCAGTGATACGCTCAAGGTTACAAGTACCCTCTAGATGCCTGAACTCTACAGTGCCACGATCACGTAGAGGCAGCAGATTTAATGCTGTGTATTTCTGCCAGCTACGCACTGTGTAGTTAGGATCATAGATGAACTTGTGAGCAAAGTCAACAGATAGATTGCACTGTGACCAGGGCACACAAAAGATATTGTCTTGCCGATCGTGTCCGATAAAGCCGAAGATAGGACGCTCTAGAACCTGGTACAGCAGCGCAAGTAACTTGACTTGCTCTAGCTCTAGATCCTGGCAGTTGACATGCACATGAGTGCTGCAACGTTGAGAATAATTATTCTCTGTAATATTGAAATGCTTATACAGTCCTTCTAGTAGAGCAGGAACATACTTGGACTTTGTAGGCTTTGTAATAGCCTCCATGCCATTGTTGCGAAGACTGCCATCAGTCTCGAAATGAAAGCCAACATGGCGCATTTCTTCGTCTACATTCCAGCCTTCAATCTCACACTCAACGCCAACCACAAGGTCAGGATTTGCAAGCTTGTAAACAGGATGCTCAGAGTATGATTTATCTTTCAACATCATGTAGCTAACATCTTCCATCCCGAAGTAACTACGAATAGTTGTCATACTTCAACCTCATAGGTTAGACCACGATCACGAATTGAATCCATAAGCTCTTGCTTAAATAGTGGGTTAGTTAATAGCACTCTTTTAGATTGAGGCATTACAACACCGATATTCAGGTTATATAAGTAAACACTACCCGCATAGAATGCCAGCATATCATTCAAAAGCACGTCATACTTTTCAGTATCCTGCTCTTGGTTATTGCTGTAAGCTTGAATAGTATCAAACTCGACAGGAATATTGTCACCAAATACAGACTGTATGGTAGTATTATTGTATGTAATACCACGCTGATACTGACGAGCCGGCTTTCTATGTGCAAAACAAAGATTCTTTTTGTAAAAGAATAGCTTCTTGACAATAGGGATGAACTTGAACATCACCCCTTTGTCTGCATAAGCAGTATATGCCAAGCCACGAACATCAACAAAGCTTGTCTTTGTATCAGATACTTCTGTAACCTTGACAAGAACTTCCTTGTCGCCAGTTGGAAAGTATCCGAAGACGTCAAGATAACGCTGTCGGAAGTCACGAGCGCCTGCACTGGTAAATTCTTCAAGTGCCATGATATTTTTCCAAATACTTTTTAATAGAAATTAAACGATCTTGTAGTGTGTGGTTAGTTCTATCAAACTTAGGAACTCCTCCACCAATACTGAATGCGACCATATGTTCAATCTCTTCAACCAAACATTCGCACTTTGTTAGCTGCCTAAGTGAGTTTTCATAGTATTCAGATCCACTTTCTTTATGTTGCCACTGGTCAACGAAATCCCAATGCTCTACTGCACGGTTGTAAAGGTGAAGCAGTACATTTTTAGGACACTCAACATACATTATACAACCTCCAGATTGTACTTGTCAACAAGCATTTCAGCAATCTTCTTATCGTTGTTATTAATCGCTTGTAAAATGTTGTCTCGTTCCTGTTCAACGGGCATCTTTGCCAGAGCAGCCTCTAGCGCACGTTCAGTCGAACTATACACCCACTCAACTAGCTTAGGATCAAAGATCCAGAAGTTACTAAGGGTACGATATTCCACGCCGAAAGACTTCTCACGGAAGGCGCCGGCCTTACCATAGAGTTGCTTACGTAGTTCACCATCATCCATCAGGACAGAAGGGACACCAAGGAATAGGTCACAGGCGCGGACCACACGGCGAGCATTAACCCGCAGATGTTTGCAACCAATATGGACGTGACCTCCGGCAGAACGCAGAGCCTTGTCCTCTGCAACAGGGCGAGGGTTAACGCGCCCGGTCCAAGCGTTATAATCAGGATCACAGCCAAAGATAAATGCTCGCGGATCATCTAGTTCCTCCATTGCGAAGCTAATGGCGCTACGTTTATCAAACTTCCAACCATTAGCGGCAGCAATGACATTCTCAAGGAAGTCAGTAGCCTTTACAATGTTGGAAACAAACTCAGCCTTGCTGCTACTTGGAGGAACGTTGAACTCCATAGCAACGTTGTCTTCCTGAACACAGAAGCCTTCTCCGATAGGCAGCGGCATTGGATAGTCCTTGGTGCCACCTACCTTACCGATGACGCTACGAGGAATGTCGTTGCCAACGAAAACTTCAGGATCGCAGCCGATAGAGAATTGAATCGTCATTTTTACACCTGATTAATATTGATAAAGTTGAAATGTGAGGTAGTCGTTGTTTTTTGGATGCACAGTATTATTGATATTGATACTGAACTTAGGCTTCTTATTAAAAAGCCCCAACGTTTTTCTAATCTTATCTAAAGTCTCTTCTGGTTTGTAATAGTCATTACTTTCATTTCCAAAAAGAATACCAACTAGCTTTCCTTTTACAATAGCTCTGAACTCCTTTTTAATAGCTTGTAATTCTTCTTTAGTGGCGGGTGGTTGGCGTTTATAGCTTCCTGACTCACGATCGTAATACTTTGCTCCAGAAACAACAGCATCTAGAAGATAACCTAAATACGCAATGCTAAAAGAAATGAACTCTTCTGTACTTCTTGTGCCTTCTACAGAAAAGTTTCTAACATTGTAGCTTCTTACTGAAATATTTACTCCATCTAGTTTAGACATAAAATCAAAGTGAAGATAATCACCAGACTTAAGCTTAAACTTTTTGTGAGTAACTTTGATTGATTTGGATTTGATCGGAGGGCTTACTTTTTCTCCAACAGGCAAGACGGCAAATTGTAACCCTCCTTGTAGCCTTGAACCTAAGAAATTACTACCAACATAAGCACAACTGTGACTAAATCTATTGGAGACAGCAGGACCGTAAAGTAGACTGTTAATGTTACCAAAAAAGTCTTTAATAGTACGCATCAAAGCCTCTCATTAATCATTTGTAATAGTTTCTGGTTAGCAGCAGAGTCATCCGCAAGCCACTCAGGATGCCACTGTGGAGCAAAGCCACGAATCTTCGGATAGTAGACTGTCTCAGGCTCACATGGCAGTGCGTTCGTGACCGACCTTCCCGTGCCTACATAATGGACGGAGCTACGCTTGTGCTCAATCCACATGAGTAGTTCATGGTCTACATCAAATGGATATTGCATCTGATGGTGGCACGAGTTTGTCTCAACCACAGATCCATCTGAACACACTACGTCATGGAACCCACCATGATTTTCTACGTGCTGAATCAGGTAGCCACCGGCAGCAGCACATAACATCTGAGCACCACGACAGATACCAATGATTGGGATGTTCAGTTCAATAGCACGTTGTAATAGTGCCCATTCAACAGCATCACGCTTACTGGGGCGGTCGGCAGGAGCAGACGTGTGTGGATGTTTTGGATGGTTGTAAAGACTAGGAGAAATGTCTTCGCCGCCATGTAGGAGAAGGATATCAGTAGAACGTAGCGCATTTGGATCCATCAGTGTGATTGCTTCACTGACACCATTAAGTTCAAGGAATGGCCCATAGTCTTGATATAGGGCTGATGCTAGGCGTGTCATGCTGGAAGAGTACCTTTCTCTGAGACAGTCTTCTTAGAAACCTTGGGAGTTTCTGATTGATATTCGGAAATAACCTTTGATACTTTGACACACTTACCAGGGAATTCCTTGGCTAGTGATTCGGCTAGCAGATCAGCAGCGGCCTGCGTCTCCACCATGTACCAGCCACGGTAGTCAGCCAATGAGTGTCCTAGATTGGCACTGTAATGCGGAACTGTGATTGGCGTATAAGCGTTTACATTTCTGTTAAACGGGCTACGATTTAGTTGTGTAGCACTTGGATCATAAACAACAACTACGAAAGAAGTCATGTTATTACCTCATTGTTAAACGTGAAGGATGATATAGATTTGAATCATTTTCTGAGTATAGATATACTTCTACTAATTTGCACTCTAGTGCATTAGCGCCAGTGCCTCCCCACTCAACCTCATCAAAGTCAGTACACACATGGCATACCACGCCTAGATCACCATTAATCTTACAGTGGTCTCCTTCCTGCCAAGGACAATGGCTTAGAACACGGCTGAAAATGAAACGCTTGTGTTCTTCGCTACCAAACTCACCCTTGAATCTATCAGGATTGGTATTACTTTGTGTAATTTGTGGAGGTCTTACATCTTCATACTTGTTAATCGTATGTGTTAACATCTTCATATGTCCCATCAGTAATGCCTAGCTTTTCAAGTAACTCTTTAGGCGCTAACTTCCAGCGTGCGGGTGCTCCCCAAAAGTTGTACTGTTGATTAATACTTTCTAAGTGAAGACATAAGGGTTGATTGTAGTTGTCATAGTCACACATGTAATGAATTTCTTGAATGTCTTTGACTCTGTGTAGTCCCCAAATAGTTACACGTTCAAAGTTGTCAATAGATTGACTGATTACATAATCACCCTTTTTAAAAGGTAGGGTGCTTAAGTAAGTGTTGTACTCAAACTTACCTTTCTTCTGCACATTCGGCCAGTTCTGATGCTGGACTGCTGAGTGTGTTGAAGTAGTAGGCTGAGGTTTGTAGATATTGATTGAGTGTGTCAGCATAACATAGTTGTAATTCTGTGTTGATACAATCGTCGCAAAAAGCTTCCGATCCGCAGACAGTGCATAGCATCAGTCTTCTTCCTCTTCGTACTCATTTTCATTTTCATAGACAGTAAGGCGATGTTGGTTAATTGGCAAAGTCCAAATCTGTACGTAGTTTCCAGAGTTAGGGTTGTACCACCAATCACCAGCACTAGCACCAGGCCATGCATTGACAAATTCAGCAGCCTGGTCTTCCAAGTATCTGCCATTTGGATACTTTACAAGTGTGTAAGTAAGTGCCCCGATGTTGCTAAACAAATTACTTTCAGCAAACGCTTTCTGAATTGTTTTGATTATTTCTGGAACGCTAGCAGAAAAATTCTGACTATAACCATAATCAAAAGTACCAATCTCTCGTAATCCACAGCACTGTTTGTACATAGGATCAATGTTAAAAGAAAAGATCCGTTTGTCTAGGAAAGCTAGGTCTGCGTGTGTAAAATGCGCAGTGTCATTATCGACGACATACACACACACTGGTACTGACTGATAACAACAAGCTTCATAGTGATAGGTTGATACTTCCGTGTAATGAAAATCCTTCTCTGATACGATTGACGTTTTTCTTGGATAAGTACCAGCAGGATTGTTTCGCACCTTGTTTGGATTTGAGTAGAAAACTCGCATGTTTAACCTACTGTAAATGTTACTTTCTGAATTTTCCAGGCTTTGATCGCTGCCATACAGACTTTGCACGGAGCAGCAAGAGCAGGAGAACCATCGCGCTTGTATCTTTCTACATGTATTGAGTATGGATTTTTATCTTTACACCGCAGTAATGCAGCTATCTCAGCATGCAGATATTGGCGCTCTGGTTCACCGGCAATCTTAGCGAAATGTGCCTGTATTGGGTGTGATTTAGCGTAGTTGTTATGCGCTAATGCCAACACCCGGCCACGTTTGTCTTTGACTGTTGCGACTAAGGATTGCTTCCTTGACATATTCACTGTTGGTTGGGGGGATCTCGTAACCAACACTCAAGATGTAGTTACAAGCGGCATTGATGTTTTGCTCACGCTTCAACCACGGATCATTTACACCGAGGTATTCACAGGCAAAGTCACCGAAGCAACGATCAATCTGTTCCACAGGACGGGACAGATATGCATTGCGAATGTTCTGTGTATCACTCATTTGCAACTCCTAATTTTACGCTTGTGGATAACAACAGGCTTCGGTTCCTCTGGAGGACACACATTTACAGTGGTGTAAACAGGAACCTCAACGATCTTTTCAACCACTACTTCAACGGGAACTTCTACAATCTTTTCGACTGGAACTTCCACCACTTTTTCCACTGGGATATAGACAATCTGAGGCGGATCTGCAAGCTTGTCTTCCCGTACTTGTTCAACAGGGGGAACCCACTTGTTTGCAGGCGGCAGCGAAAACGTGACCGACCCTCTCGGTACGCTAGGCGTACTGGGACTGGGTGCCGGTGCTGGAGCCGGCGCAGGTGAGGGCGCAGGAGAAGGACTGGGTGCATATGTTTTAGGCGCACAGTATGGCGCGGGTGAATATGACTTGGACTCAGACTTGCTGTGTCCACCCTTGTCTGCCATCGCATTGACAGCAGCAAACATCAGACCAATTGCAAGATACTTGTTCATCAGAATACCCAGTTGTAAACATGTTGAGCCATGCTGGCAAAGAGAAGGATGCCTGCACCAAAGCAGATGTACATCAGCATTGCAAGAACGAATTCAAGAATGCTGTCTTGTTGCTCGTCATTGTTCACGGATCTCAACCTCGAAGTTGTGGTTGTGGTTGACCAGAGAAGTCACACGATTGGTGAAATCAACAACGTTGTAATTGATCCACTCAGTCGGGAACACATTGTCTGCAACGTGGATGTTGAAGCGCACTTGCTTGGTATTGCGCTTAACTTGCACGAAGTTGTCGTCATCTTTCATCATCTTACAGTCCATCACAGTTGAAGTAGAAATGCAGCCACTCATCAGCCTCACTCATATTGAGGTAGGCCGGAGCGTCTGTGACTGCACACCAGAACGCCTCTTTGCTCAGGTTGTAGTAAAGCTCTTTGCTCACTTCACAATCTCCATGTCAATCTTTACAACGTAGTAATTCAATTCAGGATACTCACCCTTCATGTACTCTTGAGTTGCTTTCAGGTCAAGAAGCGATTGCTCTCCTCGCGCAACAATTGAGCCTTGCACAATGTCACGCTTTCCATTTTGATACTCAACCATCAGTGCGTACATATTACACCTCGTTAATTAATCACCTTCGTTATGATGGCGACAATGCCATGCATACTTTACAACAGCAATAAAAGATTCTTTTTTACTGCGTTCCCATAATTCAGGATTGATTTTCCTAATGTGCTCCCCACAATACCAATGGTAGTGCCAAAGCACAGTCAATAAGAAATGACAGAGACCAATTATGCCCCATAGTGGACGACTAAGAAGGTTGTACATATTACACCTCGCTAATTAGGGTTTCATTTATGAATTTCCCACACTTATTGCAAAGTGCCCCTAAGTATTTAGGCTCTAATAGTGGTGTAAGCTTGTCTACTGTATGTTTGTAAGCAAACATAGGGGTGCTTCTAAGTTCACAATAAAAGTCGTCGTGTGTAATTGCTTGCTTAATAACAGGTTGATAGTTGTGTTCACACATGATACTTCCTTTAGAGAGGACCACCACCACAATACGCCATGTCGAAGTCAACAGATGTATCCATGTCAAGCATGTCGTGCTTGGTGGCTATCACCCATTCTTCAAGCATTGCTTCAAAGAACTCACCACGCATATGGAAGATCAGATAGGAATACATGATTTACTCCGTTGTATTAAGTGGTGGAAGACACGGGAGTCGAACCCGTAAGGCCGAAGCCGACTGCTTTTAAGACAGTTCCCTTTACCAATTTGGGCAGTCTTCCATTGTTGTGGTCCGACCGGCAGGATTCCAACCTGCGACTTACTGCTTAGAAGGCAGTTACTCTATGCGCTGAGTTACGGTCGGCTTGTTTAAACCTTGGTATCGAAGATACCTGCAATTTAAAAGCGAGGCTTTTAAATGCGTTACAATCGTTTAATACCACGTTTGGCTATGGTGATATTACCCAAGTGTAATTAACGCAGCCAAGGGGCGATTAGACCCCTTCCTGAGGATGCTATGGGCCGGCCAGATGACCGACCCTTTTCGCATCAACGCATGTGTGCAATGTCACCCAGCTTCGCCGTGAACGGGACGGGTTGACGCGGGGCGGGCGAACGGAAGGAACGTGCTGCCGATTCCAGTTCCTCGCGAGTCATGGGTTCACCCACTTTGTCCCCGTCGATGCGAACTTGAAAGCCGCGCTTGTTCGCATGCACATGTACCTTCTTTTGCGGATAGGTGCGCTTGAAGTTTTCCACGTATTGCGTGATGCTGAGTTCGGACATGGTATTTTCTCCGTTAAGTATGTTCGACACGAACACACAATATAAGGCCAATCATCCGAAGATGGTTGACCCTAGGTTTGTGGATTCAATTACAACCGAATATTACATCGGGGCTTCTTCAGCTTCCACAGTCAGGCCGGCTTCGACCGCCATCTTCTGAGCAGCGGCCAGCAGAGTCTGGATCATGGCTTCATCCATTTCGTCCAGTGCTTCCAGCTTTTCTAGATACTTCATCGCCTTGACCAGGCCATGGGTCGGCTTGCGGCCGCGATTGTCCTTCTTCCCCTTAGATGCCAGCAGTTCACGGGCCATGCCGACGATGGTGTGATAGTTCTGAGTGAGATCGGGCACGAAACCCTCGCCGATGGACTTGGCGATCGTGCGGAATTCCGACAGACGCACGCCAGCCGACGCTTCGATCTTCTTGTACAGCGTGGTGCCGTTCTCCTTCACGAGCGCCTTGCGCTCCTTCATCACTTGTCCGAGGTAGTCGATGAACCCCTTTCGGCCGTCCACGTCCAGTGCCATGAGGCTTTCGACGTATTGGTGCAGCTTGCGGGACTGCTGTTGCGTTTCGTCAATCAGCATGGTTGCCAGCGCGACACCGGCACCGGCACGAGCACGTTGATTCGCCAGGGGTTGATCCAGCACGTCACGGGCAGAGGCTTGGTGTGCACCGGTTTCAGCGATTTGGGCAAGGGCGTGAGCCATGATATTTACTCCGTTGTAAAACAGACTGTATCCGACAGTCGGCGGGTTCATTCAACCTATGGATGAACACTATAGCACACGGATTAGCATGTGCTATGGGTGTTAACCCTTAATGGGTGGACTTCGCG